>Ga0068871_100000309_pt1 | contig 33960 bp, 34 predicted proteins | sample KBSMisM72_FD_72750 | JGI IMG/M metagenome (GOLD analysis project Ga0068871, IMG submission 72750) | Miscanthus rhizosphere microbial communities from Kellogg Biological Station, Michigan, USA - KBS Miscanthus M7-2 | ecosystem: Host-associated > Plants > Roots > Rhizosphere > Soil ...
CGGAACATCCTCGGCGGCTTCCTGTTCTCGGGCGACGACGTGTACAAGAAGGTGCGCGTGCTGTCGGGCGGCGAACGGACGCGGCTTGCCGTCGCGCGTATGCTCCTGCGTCCGTCCAACACGCTGCTGCTCGACGAGCCGACGAACCACCTCGACCTCGACTCCAAGGAGGTGCTGCTCGATGCGCTCGTGGACTACGGGGGCACCCTGATCTTCGTGTCGCACGATCGGTACTTCGTCGAGCGGCTCGCCACGAAGATCATCGAAGTGGGAAGCGGCACCGCGCTCGTCTATCCAGGCACCTACAAAGAGTTCCTCTGGCACAAAGCTCAGCCGAAGACGACTGGGCGGAACGGGCAGGAGGGGCGGGATCGGCAGGATGGGCGGGCGAAGCAGGAAGCTCGACCGCAACGGCCGAGCGCGCACGAAGAGAAAAGCGCGAAACATGCGCAACCGCCACCAAAGCCGAAGGTCGATCACGCCGAAAAGAAACGTGCGGACGCAGAAGCGCGGCGCGAGCAGAAAGCGGCCCACGCGAGGCGCGCGAAGATCGACGAACTCGAAACCAAGATCGCCGCGTGCGAGAACGCGATCAAAGAAATCGAGCAGACGATGTCAGCGCCGGGGTTCTACAACAATCGCGAGGCTGCCCAGCCGGTCATCGAGCGCCATCAAGCGCTGATGTGGGAGGTTGGCGAATTGATGCACCGGTGGGAAGAACTGCAATCGTCGATTCGGCAGTAATAAATCTCAGCGACAGAACGGTCAACCGATTACAAAATTGTTAAAATAAGAAGTCAACCTATTGCAGCTCTTCGCTGCAAGTCGTTGACCCGGGCAGATTTCTGCGCGTGTTCCAATCCGTAACCTCAGGCATATGGTTTGCCCTTACATTTCGGACGCGACAGGAGCTGATGGCCGACACGACGACGCGTAGGAGACGCACGGCCCAACGCTCCAAGGGACCTGACGACCGGTTTTTCAGGCACCTCGTCAGCAGCATGGCGAACGGGGTGCTCGCCGTGCGTCGGGACGGCACGCTGGCCCTGATGAACCAGGAGGCGTACCGCATCTTTGCGTTGACGCCCGGCCCCGAGGACATCGGACGGCCGTTCGTCGAAGTGCTGGGTCCGAGGGCCGACGTCGTACGAATTCTGACGGCAGCGTTCGAATTGGAACACCTGCCGAACCGCCTCGAGCTGAGGCTGAAGGATCTCGATCGCGTGATTGGCTACACGCTCTCGCACGTGAAAGACGACCCCGCCGGCCGGCCGATCGGCGCGGTGATGTTTTTCAAGGACCTCACGCTCGTGGAGCAGCGTGAAGAGCGCGAGCGGCTTCGCGACCGGCTGGCGTCGCTTGGCGAAATGGCGGCCGGCATCGCGCACGAGTTGAAGAACCCGCTCGCGGGGATCGAGGTGATGGCAGGCCTGTTGCGGCGCCAGGTGCCCGACAGGAAGGACGCGCAGTCGACGCTCGCCGACATCATCAGCGAAGCGAAGCTCGCGAATGCCATCGTGGTCGAAATGCTCGACTTCGTGCGTCCCGTGCGGCTGCAGGTGGAACGGACGGCGATTGCCGACGTCCTGCACCAGGCCGTGCTGCTCGCCGAATCGAAGACGTCGCGCGGCGCGGTCGCGGTGACGATGGACGTGCCGAATGGGCTGCCGATGATCGAGGGCGATCACACGCAGCTGTGCCAGGTGTTCACGAACCTGATCGCAAACGCGTTCGAGGCCCTCGAAGGCAAGGGCCAGGTCGCGATTGCGGCGTCGCTCTGCGCGACGGAACCTGATCCGGAGTTCAGCCTGAAGGGGGATCCGCCGGAGGCGATCGTCGTCGAGATCGCCGACAACGGGCCCGGCGTGCCGACGGAGCTGAGCGACCGGATCTACGACCCGTTCTTCACCACGAAGGTGAAGGGCACCGGGCTGGGGCTCGGCATCGTGCGCAAGATCGTCGACGCGCACGACGGCCGGATCGATTTGAGCAGCAGTCCGGAAACCGGCACGCGTTTCAGGGTGACGCTGCCGGTGTCGAGCAGCGCGGCCCCGTTCAAACGAATCGGGGCACGTGGTGACTTGGTGAAGTAGCGGTCGTGAATCGATCGCCGCATCGCCAAATCACGAATTGACCAGACGCAAAGGACACTATGGGACGCATTCTCATCGCTGACGATCACGACGCCATCCGCCGCGGACTCGTGCGCGGACTGACCGAAGCCGGCCACGACGTGGAAGAGGCCAGCAACGGCAACCAGGCCATCGAGCGTCTCACCGACAACTTCTTCGACGTCGTCCTCAGCGACTTGAAGATGGGCGGCAGCGACGGCATGGACGTGTTGCGGACGACCCGCGCGCTCCATCCGACGACGGCCGTCATCCTGATGACCGCGTTCGGCACCGTGAACACCGCCGTCGAGGCGATGAAGATCGGCGCGTTCGACTACGTGCAGAAGCCGTTTGAAATCGAGGAGATGGAGGTCAAGATCGAGAAGGCGCTCGAAGTGAAGCGCCTCAAGAACGAGATCGAGTACCTCCGCGACGCCCAGCAGGATCGGTACGATTTCGACCGCATCATCGGCAACAGCCCCTCGCTCCAGCGCGTGCTCGACATCGTCCGCAAGGTGGCGAAGAGCAACACGACGGTGCTGGTGCGCGGCGAGACGGGCACCGGCAAGGAGCTGATTGCCGGCGCCATCCATCACAACTCGCTCAGGACATCGCGCAACTTCGTCAAAGTGAACTGCGCGGCGCTGCAGGAGAACCTGCTCGAGTCGGAACTGTTCGGTCATGAGAAAGGCGCGTTCACCGGCGCCGACAAACAGCGCATCGGCCGCTTCGAACAAGCGGACGGCGGCACGCTGTTCCTCGACGAAATCGGCGACATGAGCGCGAGCACCCAGGCCAAGATTCTGCGCGTGCTCCAGGAGCACGAGTTCGAACGCCTCGGCGGCACCCGCACGCTGCGCGTGGACGTCCGCCTGATTGCGGCGACCAACCGCGACCTGCCGACGATGGTCGCGGCCGGCCAGTTCCGCGAAGACCTGTACTACCGCCTCAACGTCGTCTCGATCGAGATGCCGCCGCTGCGCGAGCGCAAGGACGACATCGTGCCGCTGGCCAACACGTTCATCCGGAAGTTTGCCGGTGAACTGAAGAAGAAGATCGAAGGAATGGAGCCCGACGCGCAGAAGCTGCTGATGCGCTACAACTGGCCTGGCAACATCCGTGAGCTCGAGAACACCGTCGAGCGCGCGATGCTGCTTGCCGAGGGACGCGCGATTGCCGGCGGCGACCTGCGCCTCGGCGAGACGCCCACGACCGGCGCGCCGGGACAGAACCAGCCGTCGACGGTGGTTAAAATTCCGCCGACCGGCATCCCGCTCGAAGACGTCGAGCGCGCCGCGCTCATCGAAGCGCTCAAGATGTCGAACTGGGTGCAAAAAGACGCGGCGGAACTGCTGTCCATCAGCCCGCGCGTCATGAACTACAAGATCAAGACGCTCGGCATCGAGTTCCCGCGCGGCCGCCGTGCCGCGCCGCTGCAGTCGCCGAGCCCCGACACGCCGAGCGCGGCGGCGTAGTAGCGCGATTCTGGAGCACCAGAAAGGGCAGGGAAGGCAGGTAGGGCGGGGACGGCAGGGAGGGGAGCACACAGAACTCCGTTTCCCTCCCTGCCCTGCCCGCCCCACCCGCCCTCATTCGTGCCGAAGGGCTTCCATCGGATCGACACTGGAAGCGCGACTGGCGGGCACGTACGAGGCCACGAGGGCGACCACCACCCAGATGACCGCGCCAGCGACGTGAAGAGAAGGAGAACCGGCGCGAATGCCGGGTTGCACCGAGGCAAGCGCGCGCATGGAGGGGACGGCGAGGACCTCGCCGATGACGACGCCGGCGAGCGCGATCGTCAGACCCTGCCACAACACATCGCGAAAAATCGCGCCCCTCCCGGCGCCCAACGCCATCCGAACGCCGATCTCCTGTGTCCGAACACTGACGCGATACGCGATGACACCGTAGAGGCCAATCGCTGCGAGCACCACCGCGAGCAGACCGAAACCGGAGAGAGCCGTCGCCATCCAGCGAACGCCCGTGAACGACTGATCGATGTACGTGCTGAGCGGCTGCACGGCATACACACGGATCTGCTGTCCCATCGCGAGAAGGGTTCCTCGCACCGCCGGCACCATCGTCGCCGGGTCCGTACCCGTTTCGAGCAGCACGGCAGCGAGCTCGCCAGAGTACTGGCGCGCGAACGGCCGATAGAATCTCGGCCGCGGCGGTTCGCCAATCTGGCGGACGGCTGAATCACGTACGACACCGATCACAAGCGACGCTTGGCTGGCCTGGCAGCCGATCAGTATTCGTTCCCCAATCGGAGATGTGTTCGGCCACAGGCGTTTCGCGAGACTCTCTGTAACGACAATGGTCGACGCGTCGCGTGGAAGATCAATCGACGTGAAATCGCGGCCGGCAACCATCCGAATGCCCATCGTGCGGAAGTAGCCGGGCTCGATCGCGCTGGTCGATACCTGCAGCTGTGGGCCGCCGGGCGACGATACGCAATCGGTTCCGGACGGCATCAAAGGCAACGCGTCTGTCTGCGACGCGCTCAGAACGCCGGGCAAAGCCCGCAGACGGTCGAGCGCTTGCGCATGGAGCTGGCGGCCAGTTTCGGGCGTCGACGCGGAAGGAAAGTAGATGTACGCATAGAGCCTCCCGTTTACGGCGAAGCCAGGATCGGTGACTTGTAATCGACGCAGCGTCTCGATCACGCTGCCCGCGATCAAGAGCAACACGAACGAGAGCACCACCTGGGCGACAAGGCCGAAAGGACGCCGACGTCTGATCGCGCCGCCGATCTCCCCTTTGAACCCCGTGACTCCGCTATTCTGCGATCCGCGCCACGCCGGGACCAGCCCGCAGGCAAGCGTCGTCGCGAGCGAAAGAATAGTCGCGAACCCGATGACGCGCCCGTCGAGAGACAGACTCAGCTCGATGGGGAACGTCGAGCCCACCGAGGGCATGACCCGTTCGAGGATTCTCGTCGTCCACAATGCCAACAAGAGGCCGCTTGCACCGCCGCCGATCGCCAGCAATAGGCTTTCGGCCAGCAGTTGACGCATCAGACGAGACGTGGTGGCGCCGAGTGCCTGTCGCACGGCCAGCTCGCGCCGCCGCAGGGTTCCGCGGACGAGCAGGAGGTCGCCGACGTTCACGCACGCGATCAGCAGAACGACGCCGACGACGATCATGAGCAGGGATGCGCTCAGGGTGACGAGGCGCCGACTGCCAGGGTTTGGGATTCCACGTACCGGCTCTGCCGCGATCGGCGGAAGCGGTTCCATTGATTGGCCGTGCTCGGCGACGAGTTGTGTTGCGATGACGTTCAGTTCGGCCGATACCTGCTCCGGCGTCGTGTCCGAACGCAGGCGGCCGAAGACCATGACGAGCCGGCGCGACCGATCGAGGAGCATCGACGCCAATCTCGGACGGGACCGCATCGGCACCCAGATGTCTGTGCGATACGGCGCGAAGATCCCTGCGTATCCGCGCGGCGCGATGCCCACGATCGTGTAGGACTGGGCCTCCGACCCGATCGTCCGTCCAAGAACGCTCATGCTCCCGCCGAATCTGCTCTGCCACACCGCATAGCTGATGACGGCAACCGGCTCTGTCTCGGTGGTGAACCAGCGACCAAGGACGGGCGTCACGCCAAGCACTGCACCGTAATTCGCAGGCACGACTTCGGCGGCGACGAACTCGCTCATGCCATCGACGTCCAGATCGGATTCCATCGGGAATGATGCGGTGAGCCCCGAGAGAAGACGTCCGCGTGCTTGCAGGTCCTGGAAGTCGGGATATGAAAAGTTCGCGCTGGTTCCGCGACTGAGCATCAACAGGTGTCCCGGATCGGCGCCGGGCAACGGTCGAAGCAGTACGCTGTTCAACGCGCTGAAAATTGATGTATTGGCGCCTATGCCAAGACCGAGGCAGAGTACCGCGAGGAGCGCGAAGCCGGGTGACCGCTTGACTTGTCGAACGGCGTACCGTAAGTCGGTGCCGAGATCTTCGAGGAGCCGTACACTCCGAGTATCCCTATGCTCCTCTCTGATTTGGTCGAATCCGCCGATCTCCAAGCGCGCACGGCGCGTCGCCTCATCGTGCGACAGGCCGTCCGCCACATGACGGTCCACGAGTTCTTCCAGATGAAAACGGAGTTGATCCTCTAAGTCCCGTTCGATATTGCGGCGCCGAAGCAGTGAACGAAGCTGGTGAGTGAAATCGGTGAACATCGCTGCTCTATCCTCCCCGCCCTACCTGACCCACCCGCCTTCCCTGCCCTACCCGTCCATTACTGCACTGGCGGCGTCCAGCAGGCGCCGCAGCGCGCCTCGTACAAATCGTCGGCGCCCACTTCGATCCGTCCGGCCGAACCGCCGATCTTCTGGGTGAAGCGCGCGTCCTGGCCGCACTGAAAGCAGTTCGCCGTGAACTTCTCGACGCGATCCGCAATCGCGAGCAGCTGCGGCATCGGCCCGAACGGCTTCGCCCACGCGTCCAAATCCAGCCCTGCGACGTAGACCTCGCGATCCCTGGCAATGTCGGCGAGCGCGCCGGCGAACTCGTCGCCGAAGAATTGCGCTTCGTCGACGCCGATCACGTCCGGGTTGATCTCTGTCATCAGCACGCCGAGCTGCGCGGCATTCTTGATGGGATACGCGGCCATCGACGCGTGCTTCTCGAAGCGCTGCGCCGTCTTCTGCTTGACGACGATTTCGTCGACCGAGTCATACCGATTGTCGAGCGCCGGCTTCACGACGAGCACGTTCTTGTGGGCGCGCTGCTTCGATTGCAGCCTGGCCATCAACGCCTGCGTCTTGCCGGAGAACATCGGCCCCGTGTAAACCGTGATCACTCTTCCCTACCTGCCCTCCCCGCCCGACCTGCCCCACCCGCCCTACCGGCCCTACCCGCCCTCTCCGCCTTCGGATGCGCCTTCTTGTACACGTCGAGCAGCTGGGCCGCGTTCACGTGCGTGTAGCGCTGAGTTGTACTCAGACGCGCGTGGCCGAGCAACTCCTGGATGGCGCGCAAATCGGCGCCGCGCTGCAGCAGATGCGTCGCAAAGGAATGGCGCAGCGCGTGAGGACTGACGCCGGGCCTGACGCAGCTCGCCATCGCGTAGCGGCGCACGAGCCGATCGACGCTGCGGACCGTCAGCCGCGAGCCTTTGTAGTTCACGAACAACGGCTCTGACCGGTCGCGCGGACGGCCGCGTGGTGCTTCCACGCCGGCGCGCATCAATTCGTCGCGGTCTTTCAGGTATTCGCGAATGGCCTTCGCCGTGCTCGTGTTGAACGGCACCAGCCGCTGCTTGTTGCCCTTGCCGAGCGCGCGCACCATCTGCGCGCTCAGGTTCACGTCGTCCACACCGAGCCCCACGAGTTCCGAGAGGCGCAGACCGGAGGCGTAGAACAGCTCGAGAATCGCGCGGTCGCGGCGGCCGAGCGGATCGTCGTGCGATGGCGCGCCCACCAGCCGATCCATCTCGGCCTCGGACAAGTGCACCGGAATCCTGATGTCGCGCTTCGGCGTCGGCACCAGACCGCCGGGGTCGTCGTCGACGAGGCCTTCACGACGCAGATATCGCAGGAACGTTCGCGCGGCGGCGAGCTTGCGCGCCGCCGAGGCGCGCGACAGGCCGCGCTTGTGGAGGTCGGCGAGAAAACTGCGCAGCGCAAGACGATCGAGGTGGCCGGCCTGAAGTTTCTCGCGCGGGATGCCGGTCATCTGCGCGATGTGATCGAGAAACTGCGAGACGTCGCTGCCGTAGGCCCGCGCCGTGTGTGCGGACGCGCTCCGGTTCAGCCGGATGAACCTCAGAAACTCGTTGAGTCGAGTGTCCATTATTTACTGGCGGCGGGGCCCTTCGCCTCCGCTTTCGAATTCCCCCAAGCTACGGCGGACCCGCCGTAGCCTTGGCGAAGGCGGACACCCCCGACTGCATCCAAGCGTGAAGGTCACTCAGCGCACGCTCGCTGACGGCGAGCTTCTTGGCCAGCTTGTCGCGGCGACGGCCGCGAGGCAGGGCGTCGTCCGGCAGCGGCGGCATGATGCCGAACGTGATGTTCGACGGCTCGTAATGCGCGGGGTTTGCATGCGACACATAGTACGCCAGCGCGCCAATCGCGGTGGATCTCGGCGCAGCCATCGCCGGCTCGCCGTTCGCGAGCGCGGCCGCGTTCAGCCCGGCGAGCAGGCCTGACGCGGCCGACTCGACGTAGCCTTCCACGCCGGACATCTGCCCTGCCAGGAACAGCGACGGCCGCGCGCGCACTTGCCACGTCTCGGCGAGCACTGCGGGTCCGTTGATGTACGTGTTGCGGTGCACCATCCCGAAGCGCACGAACTCGGCGCGCTCGAGCCCAGGAATCAGCCGCAGCACGCGCTCCTGCTCTCCCCATTTCAGCTGTGTCTGAAACCCGACCAGGCTGTAGTGGTCGCCGGCGATGTTGTCCTGCCGCAGTTGGACGGCCGCGTACGGCTGCCCGCCGGTTCGTGGATCCACGAGGCCGACAGGCTTCATGGGGCCGAAGCGGAGCGTGTCGGTCCCGCGGTGCGCCATGACCTCGATCGGCAAGCAGCCTTCGAAGAACTTCTCCTTGTCGAAGTCGTGAACCGTCGCCGACTCTGCATGAATCACGGCATCGTAGAACCGCTCGTACTCCTCGCGCGTCATCGGGCAGTTCAAGTAGTCGCCGTGCCCGTCGTCGACGCCGCACGCGACGCCCGATGGGTCCGCCTCACCGCTGACACGACGTATGTCTCGATTCCAGCGCGACTGCCGAAACACCTTGTCTCGATCGATCGACTCGGCCAGGACGATCGGACTGATCGCGTCGTAGAAGTACAGATATTCCTGCCCGACGAGGTGGCGCAGATCCGCGGACAGCGCGTCCGACGTCAACGGGCCGGTCGCGATGATTACCGGAGTTCGGTCGGCGGACGCAGGAATCGACGTCACTTCGTCGCGGACGACGGTGACCAGGGGATGCTGCGCGAGCGCGTCGGTGACAGCCTGGGCGAACCGCTCGCGATCGACGGCCAACGCGGCGCCGGCCGGCACGCGAGCGTCCTCGGCCGCTCGCATGACGAGCGAGCCGAGCCGCCGCATCTCTTCCTTCAGCAGGCCGACGGCGTTATCGAGTTTGTCGCCCCGGAACGAGTTGCTGCAAACGAGCTCGGCGAGTCGATCGGTTTTGTGGACGGCGGTGGGTCGTGCCGGCCGCATCTCGTGAAGCGTGACGGGCACACCGCTCGACGCCGCCTGCCAGGCGGCTTCCGAACCAGCGAGCCCGCCGCCGACGATGGTGATCACGCGACGGTTTCGGCGAGCTCCTCGGAGCGTGCGTAGTCGCAGTCGTCGTTGTTGCAGATCAGCTGGCGGCCGTGCTTCTTCGTGATCTTTTCAGTGAGGAACGCGGCGCCGCACTGCGGGCATTTTTCGGCGATCGGGCGGTTCCACAACACGAAATCGCAGTCGGGGTAGTTGGAGCAGCCGAAGAACGTCTTCCCGCGGCGCGACTTGCGCTCGACGATCTCGCCGCCCTTGTCGGCGTCCTTCGGGCACTTCACGCCGGTGGTCTTGTGCTTGACGTACTTGCACTCGGGGTACTTCGTGCAGGCGGTGAACTCGCCATAGCGCCCCTGCTTGATGACGAGGTTCGCGCTGCAGCGAGGGCAGTGCTCCTCGAGGATCTGATCCGGCTTGGCCGCTCTGAGCCCGCCCTGTTTGGTGGCGATCAGCTTTCTCGTGGTCTTGCATTCGGGATAGCCCGTGCACGCGAGGAACTGACCGAACCGGCCGCGCTTCACGGCCATCGGCTTCCCGCAGTTTTCGCACGGTTCGATTTCCTCGTCGCCGTTCTCCGACTCGGGTTCCTGCACTTCGACTTCGCGCGTGTTCGTGCATTCCGGGTAGCCGCTGCAGGCGATGAACGGACCGAACTTGCCGACGCGCTTGAGCATCTCGGACCCGCACTTGTCGCACTTCTCGCCGATCTCGATGCCTTTCTTGAGATCGATCATTTCCTTGCCAGCGCGTGTCAGGTCTTTCTTGAACTTCTTGTAGAAGTCCGCGAGCATCTTCGCGTAGTTGCCTGTGCCCTGTTCGATCTTGTCGAGGTCGTCCTCGAGGCTGCGCGTGTAGTCGACGTCGATGATGTCGTCGAAGCTCTTCGTCAGGAGATCCGTGATCATCGTGCCGAGCGCCGACGGCTTGAAGCGGCCTTCGACCTTGTGGGCGTACTCACGATCCTGCAGCACGCCGATGATTGAGGCGTATGTGCTCGGGCGACCGATGCCGTTCTCTTCGAGCTCTTTCACGAGCGTCGCTTCCGAGAACCTGGCCGGCGGCTGGGTGAACTTCTGCTCCGGCCGAAGCTGCTTCAGTTCGAGCACGTCGCCTTCGGCGAGCGCCGGCAGCACCCCCGACACGGCGTCGTCGTCGTCGCCGTCGCCCTTGTCTTTGTCCGCGGCACTCGTGCTTTCCTTCTGTTCCTGAGTCTGCTCACCGGGCATGAGCCCGTAGGTCGCCATCCAGCCCGCGAACTTCGGCACCGTGCCTTTGACGCGGAACAGGTAATCGCCGGCCGTGATGTCCACGGTCGTCTCGTCGAACGTCGCGGGCGGCATTTGCGAGGCGACGAAGCGGTTCCAAATGAGCTTGTAGAGCGAGTACTGATCCGCCGTCAGGTACTGCTTGACGGTTTCGGGGTCGTGGGCCAGCGAAGTCGGGCGGATCGCCTCGTGCGCGTCCTGCGCGTCCGACTTGGTCTTGTAGAAGTTAGGCTTCTCGAGGCGGTAGTCGTCGCCGAATGTCTCGCCGATGAATTCGCGCACGGCCGCGATCGCTTCATCGGCGACGCGCACCGAGTCGGTTCTCATGTAGGTGATGAGGCCGCCGGTCAGGCCGGGAATCTCGACGCCGCCCTCGTAGAGCTGCTGGGCGAGCATCATCGTCTTCTTGACCGGGAAGCGCGCCGTCTGCTGCAGCTTGCTCGTGATGAACGGCGGCGCGGCGTGGCGCTTGCGCTCCTTCGTCGTCACCGACGCGACGGTCCACGTCGCGCCGTCGAGGTCTTTCAGCACGGCGTTGGATTCAGCTTCGTTGCCCGGGACCAGGTTTTCGCCGTTCTTCTTCTGGAGCTTGGCTTCGAACTCCGGCGGTTGCGGTCCCGCCAGCCGCGCGAACAGGTGCCAGTACTCGACCGGCACGAAGCTCTCGATCGCGCGTTCGCGATCGCAAATGAGCTTCAGCGCGACCGACTGCACGCGGCCGGCGCTCAATCCACGACGAACTTTGTCCCAGAGCAGCGGGCTGATCTTGTAGCCGACCAGGCGGTCGAGGACTCGGCGCGCGCGTTGCGCCGCCACCATCTTCTCGTCGATGGCGCGCGGATGATTCAGCGCCTCCTGGACCGCTTTCTTCGTGATTTCGTTGAAGGTGAGGCGATGAATTTTTCTTTTCTTGCCCTTCAGCTCCTGCGTGAGGTGCCAGCCGATGGCTTCGCCTTCGCGATCAGGGTCGGTCGCGACGTAGATGTCGGTTGCGTCTTTCGCCGCGTCCTTCAGCTCTTTGATGACCTTCTTGCGCGACTCGAGCGACTCGTACGTTTCCTCGAAGTCGTTGTCGACGTCGACGCCGAGTTTGCTCTTCGGCAGATCGCGGATGTGACCCATCGACGCGATCACTTTGAAGTCGCGACCGAGATATTTGTTGATCGTCTTCGCCTTCGCCGGCGACTCGACTACGACGAGTGCTTTAGCCATTCTTCTTTTTCACCCTAACACGACTTGTCAAACTCTCGCGAACCGGCCGCCGCCGACGCGACGTATGATTCCGGCCAATTCGAGTTCGAACAGCCGCGGCAACAATCGTGCGGAAGCGAGTCCCGTTCGTTCCGCGAGTGCATCCAAATCGCACGACTCGCCGACCGGAAGTCCTGCAAGCACTGGATCTTCCGGCTCGTTCGCACGCCGCGTGATTCGCGGCGGCAGCCCGAGCTCTTCCAAGATATCGTCCGCAGACTCGACAATCTTTGCTCCGTCCTTCAAAAGCGCGTGTCCTCCCCTGTTTCGACCCGTCAGCACGTTGCCCGGAACTGCAAGCACGTCGCGGCCCTGATCGAGCGCGCAGCGCGCGGTGATCAGCGATCCGCTCTTCTCTCCCGCTTCGACGATGAGCACCGCGCGCGAGAGCCCGCTGATGATGCGGTTGCGCAGCGGAAAGAACTGCTTCTGCGGCGGCGTGCCCGGTACGAGCTCGCTGACGATCGCGCCGTCGCTCTCAATCTGCCGCGCGAGATCGCGATGCTCCGACGGGTAGATCACATCGGCGCCGCACCCGAGTACGGCGACCGTCGTGCCTTTCTCGCTCAACGCGCCGCGATGCGCCGCCGAATCGATTCCGCGTGCAAGACCGCTGACCACGACAATGCCACGCGCGGCGAGGTCGGCGGCGAGGCGCTCGGCGACGGAGAGGCCATAGGGCGATCCGGCCCGGGAGCCGACGATCGCGACCGCACGTGACGTGAGCGACGCGGGATTTCCGCGCACCCACAACACCGGCGGCGGATCGACGATGACCGTGAGCGCTGCCGGATAAGACGCGTCACACCACGCGACCAGGTGCAAGCCGCAGTCCGCGCCACGTCGAGCCGCCGCGGACGCGCGCGCCGCGAGCGACGCTCGATCGAGGCCAGGCTGAGCAGGTCTGCTCGACAACAGGCGATGAAGAATCGCCGCGGGATCCTGACCCGCGCGCAGCCGTTCGCCGAGATCGCGCCGCCAACTAAACGGCGTGAGCGACAGGGCCACGAGATGAAGTAGCTGATCGGGATGATGAGTCGGGGGACTGAAAGGCAGAGGCATCGGCGCTCCTGGCTCGAGCACCGGACCGCCTCCCAACATCTATTATAGCGACGGCCATTCGACGGGCGTGGACAACACTGACCACGTTTCGTAAATGGCGGCGAATGGTCAGCTCAGGAAACACTGGGAATTCCAGCCGAATACTCGTGGCACATGGCTTGCTCGGTGCGCTATAGTGGCCTCAAGTCCCTCGATGAAATCCAACAGGAAGATGCGAGCGATCGAAGCATTGCTGCTTGCCGGTGTGATGGTTGCCGCGGCCGAGCCCGCGTGGGCCGACACGCGTTCGAGCGCGCGCGAGCAGGTCGAGTTCGGCATCAACGTCGCGCAGCGCGGCCTGTGGCGAGAGGCGATCTACCGCTGGGAGAAGGCGGTAGAAATCGATCCGATGTACGCCGCGGCGTACAACGACCTGGGCATCGGATACGAGCACGAGGGCCAACTCGACAAGGCGCGCAAGGCGTACGAAAAAGCCCTGGCGATAGAGCCGAACAACTCGCAAATTCGTCAGAACTACGATCTGTTCAAGGAAATCAATGACCGCTCGGCCCAACCGAAAGACAAGCAGTAATCTGTCGCGAACGGGGCTCGTTGCTGCGGCCATTGGGGTGCTTGCGGCGATCACTGCTGCGTGCGGCGTCGAGATGGTCGAAGTGCCGGTCGAAACACCGATTCCGGCGAAACTCGACGTCTCGGCCTTCCAGCGCGTGCTCGTCGCCGGCTTCGTCACCGGCGGCACGGAAGACGTCGATACGAATCAGGAGACGGTGCGGCTGCTGCGGAGCCAGCTGCGCAACAAATCCGAGCTGCGCGTCATCGACGCCGATCCGATGGCGCTCAACGAAGTCGCGCAGGAACAAAACAAGACAGCGTCGATCGACACGGGCGGGCCAGGCGAAGGGCCGAGCGTGCGCACGGCGTCGCTCGGCGAAGGCAACGCGGCGACAGTGCTGCCGCAGAAGATCAAGGACGAGAAAGATCTCGAGCCCTACGATCGGCTGTTCGCGAACACGGCGTACTGGAAGCGGATCGGCGAAGAGTATCAAAACCCGCTGATCGTGACCGGCTCGGTCCTGTTCGTGCCGCGCACGTCCTCCGGCCTCGTCACGCGCGAGCAGGAAGTGTATGACGGCCTCGGCCGCCGCCGCGTGGTGCCGACGCGCGTCTACATGGAGCGCAAAGGCTTCATGCTGCGGCCGAAGTTCATCTTCATCGACGGCCGCACGGGCGCCACGATCTCCTCCCTGTCGCGCCGCGAAGAAGCGCTCTATAACTCGCAGAACGAAACGCCCGCGCTCTCCACGTACTTCGAGCTGATGGACCGCATCGTGCCCGACTTTCTCGGCACGCTCAGCACCCAGAAGATCAAAGGCACCCGCGTCCTCCTGAAATAGCCCTCAGCCTTTAGCCCTAAGCCCTTTTCAAGGTAAGATAAGGGTTTCGGGTGGGTGCAAATATGTACGCAATCATTCAGGCGAGCGGGCGGCAGATGCGGGTGCAACCCGGCGGCTTCGCCACGCTCGACGGGACGGCCGGTGAACCCGGCGCGGAAGTGACGCTCGGCGAGGTGCTGCTCGTCGAAAAAGACGGCGGCGAAGTGCTCGCGGGCGCGCCGTTTGTCGCCAACGCCAAGGTCATCGCGGTTGTCGAAGGCGAGACGCGCGGGCCGAAGATCCGGGTGTTCAAGAAGAAGCGCCGCAAGGGGATGCGCCGAACCAAAGGACACCGGGCGGTCTACACGCGCGTGAAGGTGAAGGAAATTCTGGTGTAGCAATGGCTCATAAAAAAGGTCAAGGCAGCTCACGAAACGGCCGCGATTCGAATTCGCAGCGCCTCGGGACGAAGGCCCACGACGGCAACTTCGTCACCGGCGGCACCATCATCGTCCGCCAGCGCGGCCGCCGGTTCCGGCCGGGCTTGAACGCCGGCATCGGCAAAGACGACACGATTTTCGCGAAGGTGGCCGGCCGAGTGAAATTCGAGGACCACGGCGCGATGGGCCGTGTCATCAGCATCGAACCCGCAGAATGAATCGGGTAATCTGGTGATCGGGTGATTTGGTGATCGCAATCGACCAATTGCAATCACCAAATCGCCGAATCGCCAAATAACCCGATGTTTGTAGACGAAGTCGACATCCACGTAGAAGCAGGACACGGCGGAGCGGGCTGTCTCGCGTTCCGTCGCGAAAAGTTCGTGCCTCGCGGCGGGCCCAGCGGCGGCGACGGCGGCCTCGGGGGCTCGGTGTTCGTCCTCGCCAGCCCGCACACCAACACGCTCATCAACTTCCGCTTTCATCCGGAATTCAGCGCCGAGCGCGGCGACCATGGGCAAGGCTCCAACCGCACCGGCCGCAACGGCGAGGACCTCGAACTCGCGGTACCAATCGGCACGCTCGTCTACGAGAAAACCGGCGACGCGGATCATCCGCTGCGGCTGATCGCCGACCTCGCTGAACAAGGCCAGCGAGTTCTCGTCGCGAAAGGCGGACGCGGCGGCCTCGGCAACGCGCATTTCGCGACGTCGACCAACCGCGCGCCGCGTAAGGTGCAGCCGGGCGAGTCGGGCGAGATCAAAGACTTGCGGCTCGAGCTGCGTTTGCTGGCGGACGTCGGCCTCGTCGGCTTCCCCAACGCCGGCAAGTCCACGCTCATCTCGCGGATTTCCGCCGCTCGTCCAAAGATCGCCGACTACCCCTTCACGACGCTGACGCCGAATCTCGGTGTCGTCCAGCTCTCCGACGACCGCAGCTTCGTCGTCGCCGACGTGCCAGGACTCATCGAAGGCGCGCATCGCGGCCTTGGCCTCGGCCATCAGTTCCTGCGCCATCTCGAGCGCACGAAAGTGCTCGTCCATCTGGTGGACGTCTCGAGCGCGAGCGGACGCGATCCTGTCGAAGACTTCGAGACCGTGCGCCGGGAACTCGAACTGTTCGATCCGGCGTTTGCCTCGAAGCCGCAGCTCGTGGCCGCCAACAAGATGGACGCGGCCGACGACGCGCAACGCGTGAAGGATCTCGAGAAGCGCGCGAAAAAGCTGCGCCTGCCCTTCTTCAAGATTTCCGGTGTCACCGGACACGGCCTCCCCGCGCTGCTCGAAGCCATGTGGGCGCACCTTGCCGCAGCACAGGAGCGCCACGCCGCCGGCGTCCACGCCGAGCTGCATTCTCGATGAGTCGGCGAATCGGCATCCTCGGCGGCACTTTCGATCCGATCCACTGCGGGCACCTCGAAACCGGTTCAGCGGCAGAAACCGCCCTTCGTTTGACGCGTGTCTACGTGATGCCTTCAAACATGCCGTGGCATCGGCGTCCGCCGAAAGCCTCCGTGTTCCATCGTTTTGCGATGGTCAGCCTCGCGGTCGCGGGACGAAAGGGATGGCGCGCCGCCGATCTCGAACTGCGGGGCGACGGCGAGTCGTACACGTTTCGCACGCTTCAGAAGCTGCACGGCCGCGGCTACACACCGGACGAGTTGTTCTTCATTCTCGGAGCAGACGCATTCCGCGACATCGAGAGCTGGCGGCATTTTCCGGCGGTACTGGAGTACGCACATTTTGCCGTCGTCTCGAGGCCGGGATTGTCGGTCACCGAACTGCGGCAGCGGCTGGCGACGCTCGCGGATCGAATGATCACGGCTCCGGCCGAAACCACGGGGCACGCCAGCCCGAGAATTTTTCTGATCGACGCGGTGACGCCGAGCATCTCGGCGACAGAGATCCGCGAGCGGTGTCAACGGAAGGAATCGATTGCGGGGCTCGTGCCCGACCTGGTGAGCCAGCACATCGAGCAACATGGGTTGTATACGTCGCCGACGCCGGGCCGCCGCGCGAGCGACGCGGAACGTCCGGCGGCGGCAGGCAGGTTGCATGGCCAAGACTGAGCGTCGCAGAAAGCCGTCACACGCACGCTTTCCGAAACAGATCGAGCTGGCGATCAAGGCGGCTGAAGACAAGAAGGCCCAGGACCTCACGGTCCTCGACCTCAGAAACGCGTCGGGGTTCACCGATCATTTCGTCATCTGCTCTGGAGCGAATGCGCGTCAAGTCCATGCGATTGCCGACGCCGTCATCGACGCGCTTGCGGCTGAAGGCGTCAAGCCGGCGCACGTCGAGGGCCTCCAACACTCGGAGTGGGTGCTCGTCGACTACTTCGACTTCATCGTGCACGTCTTCTCGCCGGACACTCGGGCCTTCTACGGACTAGAACGCCTGTGGGGGAACGCCGAGCACTTCGACATTCAGCCGTCGCAATAGTCGACGCCGTTCTCGCCGTCACGCTCGACGCGTCATGCGCCGCGTGCGGCGAGCTTCTCGAACATCCGTCGCAAGGTCCTGTCTGCCGCGTCTGCTGGCGAACGGTGGACGCCGGCATTCCGTGCGTCTTTGGCATCTCCGACGCCGTCGCCGAGGCGCAGGCGATTGGCCTCTACGACGGCGCCCTGCGCTCGGTCATTCACGCCCTCAAATACGAAGGCCGGCGATCTCTCGCTGCGCCGCTCGCGAGTCGCATTCGCGATCGGTGCCACACGGCGCTCGATGGCGCGGACGTGGTCGTGCCTGTGCCGCTCCACCCGTCGCGGCGGCGGCAGCGCGGATTCAATCAGGCGCTCGATCTCTCCCGGAGGCTGTGCCTCCCTGTCGCGCAGGCGCTGAACCGCGTGCGCGCCACCGAAAGCCAAACCGCGCTCTCGGAAGCGGAGCGCCGCCGCAACGTGGACGCGGCCTTTGCCCCCTCGAGACGGTGGTGGATCCGGAAACAGATCGCCGGCCGGATCGTCGTGCTCGTCGACGACGTGAGCACGACGGGAGCGACGTTGAATGAGTGTGCGCTGGTGCTGAAGACGCTCGGAGCGCGCGAAGTGCGGGCGGTTACGGCAGCGAGAGTCGCGACGACACCGCGCTGAACACGTCCGCCGCGATCACGTCTTTCGGGCGTTCCCCGTCGAGCACGAGCCATCCCTGCTGCGCGGCCTGGCGCGTGTAGCTTTCGCGCACGCGTCTTTGCAGGGCGAGATCGCGTTCGTAGCGGTCGCGGCCCGCGGCTTTCCGCTGCACCGCCGTGTCCGGATTGATGTCGAGGAAGATGGTCAGCGCTGCGGGCGGCAGGAACTTCTGCATGTTGACCAGCCAGGAGGCGTCCAGGTCGAACGCCTCGCCGTACGCGATGCTCGACGCCGTGTACCGGTCGCTGACCAGGATGAGACCCCCGTCGAGCCAGCGCTGCAGATCCGCTTTTCTCTCGTAGCGATTGGCGACGTACAACAACTGCATCACGTCCGCGCCGTACTCGCGCTCGCCTGCCAGCGCGCGCGCGAGCTCTTCGCCGATCGACGTCGCGTAGTCGGGGAACGACACCAGGCGCGACTTGTGGCCGCCTGCGCGCAGGCCATCGCGCAGCATCTCGGCCTGCGTCTGCTTGCCGCTCTGATCGAGTCCTTCGAAGGCGATGATGAGTCCCGGCATTTTGGTGAAGTAGTGTCCGGCTTCGCAGACAATCACGCTTCGAGCGCCAATAAATCATTCAACGTCTGCCGGCGTCGAACGACCCGCCAGCCGCCGTTGTCGACGAGCACTTCGGCCGGGATCGGACGCCGATTGTAGTTGGAGGCCATCACGGCGCCGTACGCGCCCGCGTCGCAGATGGCGACGAAATCACCGACGTCGAGCGGCGTGAGCATCCGGTCGCGGCCGACGACGTCGCCGCTCTCGCACACAGGGCCCACGATTTCGTACTGCTTGAGCCCGCCGATCCTCGCCGCGATCGGTTCGATGAGGTGAAACGCGTTGTACAGAGCCGGCCGCATCAACTCGCTCATGCCGGCGTCGATCACCGCGAACTCGGACGTCGCGGTGCGCGGCTTCAGGTCGAGCACGCGCGCGACGAGGGCGCCGGCAGGACCGATGATCGACCGTCCCGGCTCGACGACAATAGGCAGCCGCGTGGGGCGAATCGCGTCCACGAACGCCGTCGCATAGTCGCGAAACGACGGCACCGCTCCGCCGTCGTACGAGATCCCCAAGCCACCGCCGGCATCGAGATATTCGAGCGCGATCCCCGCATGCTGCGCCTCGTGCGCCAGCTCGGCCAGTTTCAGCGCGGCTCCCCGAATCGGGTCCATGTTCGTGATCTGCGAGCCGACGTGCATGTGCAGCGCCACCAGGTGCGTGGCGCGCCGTGCCTTGAACGTCGGCAGCAGCGTCTGCACGTCGCCGATCGGGATGCCGAACTTGTTGACTTTAAGCCCAGTGGAGATGTGCGGATGGCTCTTCGCGTCGATGTCGGGGTTGACGCGAATGGCGACGCGCGCGACCGTGCCCATGCGTGCGGCAATGGCTTCGACACGCTGCAGCTCGCGGTGCGACTCGACGTTGATGGCCTTGAGGTCGAGCGCGACGGCGCTCTCGAGTTCCGCGTCGGATTTGCCGACGCCGTCGAACACAATCTGGCGCGGCTCGAACCCGACTTTTCGGGCGACTTCGACTTCCCACATCGACACGGCGTCCACGCAACTGCCCAGCGTTCTCAGCTCGGCGACCAGCGCGCGCGTGGAGTTGGCTTTGAACGCGTAGTGGATCGCGTGTGGATAGTCGCCGAACGCGGCGTCGAGCTCGCGGTAGCGGTGCCGCAGCATCGCGGCGCTGTACACGTACACGGGCGTGCCTTCGGCCGCGGCAATCGCTGAGAGCGGGACGCCGTCGCAGGTCAGTATTTCGTCTGTGCGTGAAAACCCGATCACGGTGAGGTGTCGAGCTATACTACCCCACTCAGCCTGATGTCTGCCGATCGAGAGACCGAGTCGCCAGAGGCGCAGCAGGACAGCATCGAGTCGCTGATCCAGCGATGTCTCAAAGGCGATCAACTGGCGTGGGAAGCCATCGTCCGGCAGTACCGCCGCAAGGTCTTCAACGTCGCCTATAAGTTCGTGGGCCGGCACGACGAGGCGGAAGATCTGACGCAGGACATCTTCCTCAAAATCTTCAAGGCGCTCGACACGTTCGACCGCCGCGCGAACTTTCAGACGTGGCTCATCAGCGTGAGCCGCAACCTGTGCATCGATCACTACCGTAGCGTGCGCAAAGAGCGCGAGATGATCGATCGCGACGTCGACGCCTCGTCGCTCGCGCCCGTCTCGAAGTCACAGGGACAAATGGCGATGATGGAGCAGCGCGACCGCGTCGAGCTGCTGCGCGAAGCCATGAGCGCGCTGCCGAAGACGCTGCGCGCAGCCGTCCTGATGCGCGACATTCAGGAAATGTCGTATCACGAGATCGCGCACAAGCTGCGGCTGCCCGAAGGTACGGTGAAGTCGCGCATCAACCGGGGGCGAAACGAACTGGCGCGGCAAATCAAGAAGCTGCGCGGCGAAGATTTCAGCCCCAGCGGCAAAAGCGGAGTGAGTGGAGTGCATTGATGAACCTGAAAACCGAAGAGAACGGACGCGTCTCGATCGTGCGCGTCGGCGAGCCGCGTCTGATGTATCCGATCCTGTCCGATTTCTCGTCGGCCATCACGTCCCTGGTGTCGGCCGGCAAGAACGACATCTTGATCGACATGACGCCGGTCACGTACGTCGACAGCGCGACGATCGGCTGTCTGATGGACCTTTACCGTCAGGTCCACGGCGCCGGCGGACGCCTGAAGCTGTCGGGCGTCCAGAAGCGCGTCGAGACCATGCTCACGATGACCGGCGCCCAGAATTTCATCGAGATCCATGCTGACGAGCCGAGCGCCGTCAAGAGCTTCGGGGCGTAGCCATGCACACCATCAAGACCACGACCGGTGCGTCGATCGCCCTCGACGGCGATCTCCTCGCGGTGATGGAAGCGCTCTACAAAGAAGTGATCGCCAAGCGCGAGTTCGAGCGATCGTTTGAAGACATGGTCCGCGAGATTCAGCATCTCATCGGACAAATGGACGAGAACGAGTTGCGGACCTACCTCGCAGAGAGCCTGTTTCTCAACACGGTGAAGTACGAGAACGACAAGCTCGAGGCCTACATGAAGAAGCTGACGAAGAAGTAGCAACGCCTTTCGCACCCGCCCATCCATCTTTCGGTGGACCCGAAAATCTGCCGGAATCGGGATGGTTCTCCAAGGCGACGCATGGGATCCTCACCCCCGAGGATCATCCATGAGAACACTGTTTTTGATTTGTCTCTGCCTCACGCTTTCCCTCGCCGCCGCACTCGACGGACGCGATCCCATCGCAGACGCGCACAGCCTGTTGGACTACATGACCGGAGGATGGGCATGGATTTCACTGGAGTAGTTCAGCGGCTCAGGGCGTTGCAGCAGCACCGCTCGCAGGCGACGCTGCGCGCAGTGCCGCTTCGGGCGGAGCTGACTGGAGAAATCCTCGTCGTCACGCTCGTCGCATTCGCCGCTGAAGTGATCTTGCTGTGGTGGGTTGGCACCAGCGCGAAGTGGTTCAGCTTCATCACGGTCCAGTCCGGCGCATGGCTGCTGGCTGCGGTGGTTTGCTACGGCTACTACAAGCGCAAGTCGTCTCCAACGGCCGCGATGTTCGCCGCCATCTGGCTCTTTGTCGGGATTACGGAGATGGCGACCCTCCCGCTCGTCCAACATCCGTACCCGCAATACGGCGGTGTGATCGTGCTGGTCACCGTACTGGCCGGACTCCTGATCAGCGGATGGTATGTGCCGGCGTTTACGCTCGTCGCGTGTGTCGTGCCGCTCTCGCAGGCCGATTCACCAGGCTGGAACTGGACTGTCTACGCCGGATGGTGCGTCGTCTATGTGGCCGCCGGCTGGGTCGTGAGGCGCTTCACGAAGCATCTCGAACGGTGGTTCGAAGTCAGCCGTGTTGCTGAAGAACGACAACGCAGCGCCATCGTGGCGGAACGGACACGCTTCGCGCGCGACCTCCATGACACGCTGGCGCAGGGGTTCACCGGGATCATGATGCAGTTGAACGCCGCCGAACAGCGGATGCAGGACGATCCGGACGAAGCCCACACTCACATCCACCGAGCCCGGCAACTGGCGAATGACAGTCTCGAAGAAGCCCGGCGCTCGGTGTCCGCCCTTCGTTCGGCGGCCCTGTCGAACGGGACGCTGCTGGACGCGATCGCGCAGATGGGGCAAACCCTCACGCAAAGCGCCGGCGTCCAACTCGGGACGACACTGGAGGGCCAGCCGTACGCGCTGACCGAGCCATGCGAAGCGAATCTGCTGCGCATCGCCCAGGAAGCCATGACGAATGCCGTTCGTCATGCCGGTGCGTCGAGCATCTACGTCCACCTGTCGTACCGCACTGCGTCGGTCGTGCTGGAAGTCGGCGACACCGGCCACGGCATGAGCGGCGGCGAATCGTCTGGCTTTGGCATCGACGGCATGAGACATCGGACTCGCGAGATTGGCGGAGAAATCAGGATTCTGAGCGACCCTGGACGCGGCACCCGGATTATCGTAACGGTGCCGAATGCCTGATCGGATCCGCATTCTCATCGCCGAAGACCACGACGTCGTGCGCGACGGCCTCGCATCCGTGCTGGACTTCCAGCAGGACATGACGGTCGCAGGTCACGCCAAGAACGGTCATGAATCCGTCGCCCGATTCCGGGAGCTGAAGCCTGACGTCGTCCTGATGGACCTGGCGATGCCGGAACTGGACGGCGTATCGGCAATCGGAGCAATCTGTTCCGAATTTCCCGACGCTCGCATCCTCGTCCTTACTACGTACGACGGCGATGAGAGTGTCTTCCGCGCGCTGGAGAATGGCGCCAAGGGCTATCTGCTCAAGGACTGCTCGACGGCCGATCTCCTCGCGGCCATTCGAAAGGTGCATTCTGGCGGCACGCATGTCTCCGGGCGGGCTGCCGCGAGGCTCGCCGAACGGGCGATGGCCGGAGGCGGGCTGTCGCCACGCGAAGTTGAGGTGCTGAACTTAATCGCGGCCGGAAAGAGCAATAAGGAGATCGCGGGATTGCTCTTCGTCAGCGAAGGCACCGTGAAGACACACGTGCTGAACATCCATCAGAAGCTGAACGTGACCGATCGAACCGAGGCGGTCGTGGTCGCGATCAGGCGCGGGATTCTGAAGGTGTGACGACTACGGCTGCAGTTTTTCCTCGGCCCGCGCGCCGGAGAGGATTCCCGCGAGTCCCAGATTCCCTTCGTGGCACGCGTACTCGTACATCGGCGCTTTCGATCGCTGCAGCGGAATCATCGCACTCCACGGACGCGACCATGTCGCGTCGTCAGACACCGTGAACGCGTACTCCAACCTCTCGGCACTCACGCGCGTGAAGCGCTCCACCAGATGCAGGTTCTCGTGCGAACCGCGGAAGCTGCTCTTCGGCGAGAAATTCGTCGTGTCGACCACGAGCGTGTCGCCTTCCCAATGGCCGCGCGAGTCGCCGAGCCAGTGCTGGATCTTGCGGCCCGGATGCGGCCGGCCGTCGAGCAGGATGACGCGCGCGTCGTGGATCGTCTCCATCCGCAGCACCACGGTGTCGCGCGATTGGACGATGTCGTAGTAGCTCATATACGCGGCTTGCGGGCGGGGGACGCCGAACGTGATGCAGCGCTCGCTCAGCGATCGATCTTCCGGGCCGGCCGGCACCGCCGGACGAGCGGCGGCATCCGCCGCGAGCCGACGCTGCGCCGCCGGGACGAGCGCCGGAATGCGGCCGTCGGGAGGATCGGTGATGAGCGACGTGCGGTTGTCGAACACGCGATCGGGCAGCCAGAACTGGTTGTAGTCGCCGGTCCGTCCGTCGCTCGACACGAACTTGTCAGGGTTGGTCAGCAGCGTCGCAAACAGTTGATCGCCGAATGCTGCGTCGCCGTCGCCGTTGAAGAGCCGGGCCGAGCGCGCCTTCAACATCGCGACTTCCGCATCGGTCAACGTCGGCTTGCCGGCGAGTTCAACGGGCCGTTCGAGCGGTGTGACGTTGTTGTTCGCCCACGTGCCCTGCAGATCCGGTTGACCGTCGACGGTCCGCGGGACCGTCCATTTGGGCCTTTGTGCCGAGAGGTTCGCCGCCGCCGCCGTCAATACGATCGCCAGCGCAATCTTCTTCATAGCGCCCTCCGCTCTGGCGCATTGTAGCGCCGCGAAAGGGGCAGTGCGGAATCAGTTATATCCGTCTGCCCGCAGGCGACAGGCCAGACACAGCGATGAGAGACGAGGCTGGATTAGGCTGAGACGGCGCGCTTCACGGCGACCGGCACGGCTGCGGACACAGCCATCTCGGCCGTCTCTTCGACGAGCCGCCACGCCTGCGTCTCCTCGAGAATCTTCGCGGCGAACTCCGTGTGCAGCGCGTGTCCCGCACGATGGGCCACGAGATGCCCGATCACGGGATAGCCGACCAGCGCGAGATCGCCCACGGCGTCGAGGATCTTGTGCCGGACGAACTCGTCTTCGAACCGCAGCGCGTTGTTGAGGACACCGGTCTCGCCAAGAACGACGGCGTTTTCGAGCGAACCGCCGAGCGCGAGCCCGTTCTGGCGCAACATCTCGACGTCTTTGAGGAACGTGAACGTCCGCGCCGGTGCGATTTCCTCGATGAACGACTCTTCGGTGACGCGCAGCGTGCGCGACTGATGCCGGAGCAGCGGGTGATCGTAGCTGACGCTGTAAGTGACCTTGAAGTGATCGGACGGATAGATAGCGATGCGCTTGTCGCCGCGCGACAGCGCGATCGGCCGGACGATCTTGAGGTACTTGCGGCCCTTCTGCTGCCGCTTCACCCCTGCTTCCTGAATCAAGTAGATGAACGGCGCTGCGCTGCCGTCCATGATCGGCACTTCAGGCGAATTCAGCTCGACGACGACGTTGTCGATGCCCATGCTGACGAGCGCCGCCAGCAAATGCTCGACGGTCTCGACCGATACCTGGTCGCGCGCCAATCCTGTCGCCAACTGGATCCCCGCCAGATTGTTGACGGTTGCGGGCACCTCGAAATTGCCCATGTCCGTCCGGCGGAATCGAATGCCGTGATCGAGATCGGCTGGCTTGAGCGAAAGATTGACCTTGCAGCCGGAATGGAGACCGATCCCGACGCAGGAAATAGGACGACGAAGTGTACGCTGTGCTTCCATCAGCCTCTTCGACCAGTGGGGGCGAGCGCCCAGACTGTGAGCAAAGAGGATGCCGACGTGATACAACAGGTTATCTTATCTGCTAAGCCATTACATCGTAATGACTTATATGACATTGAGACGCGTGGAGGTCATCGTGAATCGAGGCGTTTGTGGCTGTGACACCACATTTGTAACGACCTGATGTGTGGCCATCGTACCACAGGCCGTGAGGGCTTAACCCGCAGCAGATCGAATGGGTTGGCCGTTTTTTGTCAGTAGTCCGGCGAGGAAACGCCCCGTCGCCGACGGCTCGTGCGCAGCCACTTCTTCCGGCGTGCCCGCCGCGATAACCCGTCCGCCCCCGGCACCGCCCTCGGGGCCAAGGTCAATCACGTAGTCTGCCGATTTGATGACGTCGAGGTTGTGCTCGATCACGACGATGGTGTTGCCCTGGTCGACCAGCTTGTTCAGGACGTCCAGCAGTTTCCGCGTGTCCTCGAAATGGAGTCCTGTCGTCGGCTCGTCGAGGATGTAGAGGGTCCGCCCGGTTCCTCGTTTCGACAGTTCCTTCGACAGCTTGACGCGCTGCGCCTCGCCGCCGCTCAGCGTCGTCGCCGACTGACCGAGCTCGATGTAGCCAAGGCCGACGTCTTGAAGCGTCCGTAGTTTGTTGGCGATCGCTGGGAAGTTCTCGAGCAGAGGCAACGCCTGATCGACGGTCAGATCCAGGACGTCGGCAATCGACTTCCCGCGGTATTTGATCTCCAGCGTCTCGCGGTTGTAGCGCCGGGCCTTGCACTGCTCGCACGTCACGTAGACGTCGGGCAGGAAGTGCATTTCGATGGCAATCACGCCGTCGCCCTGGCACGCCTCGCATCGTCCGCCCTTGACGTTGAACGAGAAGCGGCCGGGACGGAAGCCGCGGGCCTTGGCCTCGGGCATCATCGCGAACAGATCGCGGATGAACGTGAACAGGCCTGTGTAGGTCGCGGGATTCGACCGCGGCGTCCTGCCGATCGGCGACTGATCGATCTCGATGACCTTGTCGATCAGCTCGATGCCGTCGATGCGGTCGTGCGCGCCTGGATCGTCGGTCGCCTTGTAGAGGGTCCGCGCCAGCGACTTGTATAGGATGTCGTTGACGAGCGTCGATTTTCCCGAACCGCTCACGCCGGTGACGGTGGTGAACAGGCCGAGCGGAATGCGCACGTCGATGTTCTTCAAGTTGTTCTCGCGCGCGCCGCGAATGACGATGTCGCCTTTCAATTCCGGCCGCCGACTCTTCGGCGCGGCGATCGACCTACTGCCTGTCAGGTACGCGCCGGTCATCGATGTCCCCGGATCGGCCATCAACGCCGCCGGTGTGCCCTGAAAGATGACCTCGCCGCCGTGCTCACCCGCTCCAGGACCGAGATCGATCAAGTAGTCGGCCGTGCGAATCGTTTCCTCGTCGTGTTCGACGACGATGACGGTGTTGCCGAGATCGCGGAGGCGCGCGAGGGTCGCGAGCAGCTTGCGGTTGTCGCGCTGATGAAGGCCGATCGACGGCTCGTCGAGCACATACAGCACGCCGGTGAGGTTCGCGCCGATCTGCGTGGCGAGCCGGATGCGCTGTCCCTCGCCGCCTGACAGCGTGGCGGCGCTCCGGCCGAGCGACAGGTAGCCGACGCCGACGTCGTTCAGGAACCGCAGCCGCTCCTGTATTTCCCGAACGACGCGGTCGGCAATCAGCGTCTCGCGGTCGGTGAGCCGCATCGTCTCGAACACGCGCAGCGCTTCGGCAATCGGCAGGTCGACGTACTCGGACATCGACCGGCTCTTCACCTTCACCGACAAGCTCTCGGGCTTCAACCGGTGACCCTGACACACTGAGCAGGCACGGAGGGCGCGGTACGGCTCGAGCTCTTCCTGCTCGGCCCAGCTGCCCTCGTCGTATCGACGGCGAAGATTGGGCAGCAAGCCTTCGAACGGGTTCTTCGTCCCTTGGCCCGATCCAAACAGCAGCAGTTCGCGCTGCTTGCGCGGAAGCTTCGCGAACGGCACGGTGAGATCCATGCCGTGCGCGCGGCTCAGCGCCTGCAGCGTCTCGCGCACCAGCTTCTTGTCGCCCCTCGCCCACGGGGCAATCGCACCGTCGGCGAGCGACTTCGATTCGTCGGGGATGACGCGCAGCGGATCGAAGTCGATCGACGCGCCGAGCCCCTGGCACGCCGTGCAGGCGCCGTGCGGGGAGTTGAACGAGAACGCCCGCGGGGTCATCTCGGGCATGCTCAACCCGCAGTCCACGCAGGCGAGCCGCCGCGAAAACAGACGGTCGCCGCCGTCGAACGAGTTGATGACGACGATGTCCTCGGCGAGCGTCAGGGCGGTTTCGAGCGACTCCATCAGCCGGCGCTCGACCCCGCCGCGGATGATGATGCGATCCACCAGCACTTCGATCGTGTGGTTCCGCCGGCGATCGAGCTTGACGTCTTCCTCGAGCGACAGGAACTGGCCGTCGATTCGCGCTTTGGTGAACCCGCGGGTCCGCAGCGCTGCCAGCTCCTTCTTGAACTCGCCTTTACGTCCGCGCACCATCGGCGCGAGCACGTTGATGCGCGCGTCCTGCGGATAGAGCATCACCATATCGGCGATCCGCTCGAGCGACTGCGACGTGATTTCCTTGCCGCAGTTCGAGCAGTGCGGGACGCCGATGTTCGCGAACAGCAGCCGCAGGTAATCGTAGATTTCGGTGACCGTCCCAACTGTCGAGCGTGGATTCGATCCCGTGGTCTTCTGCTCGATGGAAATCGCCGGCGACAGCCCGTCGATCAGATCGACGTCCGGTTTTTCCATCTGCTCGAGAAACTGTCGAGCGTAGGCCGAGAGCGACTCGACGTACCGCCGCTGTCCTTCCGCGTAAATCGTGTCGAACGCGAGCGACGACTTTCCCGACCCGGACAGCCCGGTGATGACGACGAGCTTGTGGCGCGGGATGTCGACGTCGATGTTCTTGAGGTTGTGGACGCGTACGCCGCGGACGGCGATCCAGTCGTGTGCCATGTTGCGAATTTCAGCCCGGGGTAATCAAACCAGTATACGGGATCGGCCTCGTGATATCTTCGCGCTCGGATGAGCACCCACAACCTCGAACACTCAGGCTCGACAGCAGGAAAGCTGCGGCGCGACGTCGGCTTCTACGGCCTGATGTTCGTTTCGCTTGGCTCGATCATCGGGTCGGGCTGGCTGCTCGGCGCCTTGAACGCCGCCGAAGTGGCAGGGCCCGCGTCGATTCTGTCGTGGATCCTCGCGGCCGCCATGCTGACGCTGCTCGCGCTCGTGTACGCCGAACTCGGCGCGACATATCCCGTCGCCGGCGCCGGCGCGCGGTTTCCGTATTACTCGCACGGCCCCATCGCAGGCTTCACCGCCGGTTGGGCGTCGTGGCTTCAGGCCGTTTTCATCGCACCCATCGAAGTGCTCGCCGCCATCACCTACGTGAACAGCGTCAGCTGGGTGAACATGCACTTCAACATGATCAACAAGGTCGGTCCCAGCGCCGGCCTGCTGAACGGACCGGGCCTCGTCGTCGCCGTGATCCTGATGATTCTCTTCACCGCGATGAACCTGGCCGGCGCGAAATTTCTCTCCGACAGCAACGCGATCGTCGTCATCTGGAAAACCGCCGTGCCCGTGCTGGCCGTCGGCGTCGTCGCGTATCTGCAGTTCAACCCATCGAATTTCAAGGCGGGCGGCGGGTTCATGCCGTTCGGCGTCCACGGCGTGTTCGCGGCGCTCACCGGCGGCGTCGTCTTCGCGTTGCAGGGATTCGAGCAAGCCGCGCAGCTCGCCGGAGAAGCACGAAACCCGAAGCGCGACCTCTCGCGCGCGATCATCACGGCGATGCTCATCGGCGCCGTGCTGTACTCGGCGCTGCAATTTGTGATGATCGGCGCACTCGAGCCCGCCAACATCGTCAAAGGCTGGTCGATGCCGCTCGGGACGGACCCGTCAGACTACGGCGCGTGGTACACGCTGGCGCTGGCGCTCGGTGCCGGATGGCTGGCGAAGATGCTCCTCGTCGACGCCGTGATTTCACCGGCCGGAACCGGTGTCGTGTACGTCGCGACGTCGGCGCGTTTGTCGTACGCGCTCGGCGAGGAAAGCGAGATGCCGACGGCGCTGGCATCGACAAACGCCAACGGCGTTCCCGTGGTGTCGATTCTCGTCGCCGCGGTCGTCGGGCTGCTGGCGTTCGGGCCGTTCAAGAGCTGGAACGCGCTCGTCAACGTCGTCACCGGCGCGACGGCGATCATGTATGCGTTCGCGCCCGTGTCTCTCGCGGCACTGCGGAAAGTGGATGCGCGGCGGCCCCGCTCGTACCGAGTGCCGTTGCCGTCGCTCGTCCTCCCGATCGCGTTCTGCTCCGCCAACCTGATCATCTATTGGGGCGGGTTCCAAACCACGTGGAAGCTTGCGGTCGCCATGCTCGTCGGTCTCGCCTGGTTCGCGATCGGCGCCAAACGGAACCGGACGCATGCATTCGACTTCACGAGGAACGCCATCTGGATCGGGCCGTGGCTCGGTGGTCAGGTGCTCATCGGATGGATTGGGCGCTACGGCGGGGGATCGCTGAACATCCTCCCAGGGTGGATCGACATCGGCCTCGTGATCGTTTTTTCACTGGCGATCTATTACTGGGCCGTGAGCCTGGCGTTGACAGAGCAGCAGACGTCGGCCGCGGTCGCGAGGGATGCGCATCAACTGACGTGACGCGGAGCCGTCACGTTTTTCGTTGGCGTCAGCGCAGTAAGCGACTCGCAGAGCGGTGTAAGGCGTCCTACCTGGTCGGCCCTGGAATGGCAGCGGCTAGTGCCTCTGCGTCTTTTCTCGTCACGTTGCCAGTTATCAACGTGTAGTCGTCGGTCGAAGCAGAATCGATGACGGGCACCATCGCAACCCTGTCACGAATCATGAAGACAAGGCGCTCGTGCAGATGTCGCTTGGTGAGCTCGCGAAAGCGGCTCGCCCCCTTGTCGGTGAAGACGAGGCGGATCGTCGGGCCCTCGTCTCGCTGTGGTAAGTACTCGACGCGTCGAATGTCACGCTCATCGAGATTCGGCGTCCGCGCGATATAGAACGTTTCTCTGTACTCGTTCTTCACAGCCCGCAGCCCAGGCCGCATCGCCGGTTCGACGACGAAGATGCCGAAGGTAGACTCGCTGGCACACACGGGCCACGTCACGAGAAGGATGAGCGCAACGCACGGAGCCATGATGCTCTTCACGGCACGCCTCTAGCTCTTCGACCGCTTGGGACGCTGAAACGGCTCATCACGATGTGCGGCGTCAGCCGAAAGGATCACACCAAGCACTTCCAATCGATTGCCTGGCTGATCGCCGACTGGTCCGACATACTTGAGCGTGTACCAAAGGATTCGGCCGGTGACGTCGCTCCACTGGCCGTCCCACTGGTGCACGTCCTTTGTGACTCCGCCCTTGAATCGCGCGTCCTCGTATAGAACCCAGCCGCGCGAAAATGAGTTCGGTATCCCCGGATTGAGAAAGTCCTCCGCCAATTCACGCCATCCGTCACGCTTGAACCGCGGGCGGAGCAAATCAATCGCGTGAGCTGCCGGGTATGGCTCTGTCAGTTCGTACGAGATCGTGCCTTCGTACTCGTTGCCGTATTTCACACGCTTCGCTCCGGGCAGCGGACGCAACTCCTTGGGACGCGCGACCGCCCCGACAGTCTGCGGAGAGCACAGCATCGCAAGAGCCGTCCATGTGACGCACAGCATGAACAGTTGCCTCATCAAAAGATGTATCGGTTCGTACAATGGCGCCGGCTAGCTGGCAGGCCTAAAGGCCTGCACTACTTCAGCCGGTACTATTTCAGCCGGTACGCCGTCTCGTTCGAGCAGACGACCATGTTGCCGAACGAGTCGAACGCGAGGCCGATGAGGCTCGGTCCGGCGAGCACGAGCTCGGGCGAGCCGTCTCGAGAGATGCGATAGACACCGCTGGCGCCCGCCAGCGCATCGACGACATACGGCTCGCCATTCGGGCTGAACGCAATCCCCTGAGGCCGGCCGAAGCGGACGTCGACGGTGCCGACGGTGCCGTCCGGTGCCACCTTATAAATAGGGTCGTAGGTGGACAGCGTCGGCGCCGTCACCCAGATGACGCCGTCCTGCGCGATCGCGAGATGGAACGCGGCGACGCTGGATGGTAGTGTCGCGAACGCTTCCGCCTTGCCCGACTGATCGACTTTGAAAACCGTTCCCGATCGATCGCCGACGAAGAGATCGCCGCTTTTCGCAAACGCGAGGCCGCACGCGATTCCCAGATCGGTCGCAAACGTCTCGAACGATCCGTCGGCGGCGACGCGGTAGACCGTCCCCTCGAACCGGCTCGAGACGTACAGCCGGCCTTGTGCGTCGACGGCCATCGACGTGGCGTTGACGATGCCCGACGAGAAGGTCTCGCGCGTGCCGTTGGGCCGGACTTTGAAAATCGACACCGGCACCTGCTGGCCGCGCGTGCCGCTGTAGGTGACGTAGAGGTTGCCCTCGCGATCGAAGACGGGATTGTCGACTTGATGCAGTCCAGTGGCGAACTGCGACGCGATGCCGACAAACGGCGTCTCGCCGTTCACGCCGTCGATGCGGATCGGCGCGGCGCCGCCGTCCACGCCGCTTGGTACAATCACCGCGAGCGACGAGGACGAGGCATGAACGACACGCGCAGAAGCACCGCCGACGTGCACCTCCGGCAGCCGCGGGCCGTCAACGGGAAAATCCGCGCCTTCGATGACGATGCGACCGCCTTCGATCGCCCTTGCGGGGCGAACGGCGGTAACGCGCGGGGGCATTCGCTAGGTGTCGCCGTCGCCGTCGTCGATATCGAGTTCGACGTTCCAGTAGAGATAGTCGCGCCAGCTTTCCGGGGCTTGCCGCCAGCGGAAGGTGATGCGCACGGCGGGAGCGTGGTCAGGCCGCTTCGGGGCACGCAGCATATGCATGCCGGCCTCAGCCGGTGTGCGCCCTCCCTTTCGGCGGTTGCACGTCACGCAGCACGTGACGATGTTCTCCCAGTCTTTCCGGCCGCCCTGGGCGACCGGCACTACATGATCGAAGGTCAGTTCAGCGGTCGGGAAGCCCTCTCCGCAGTACTGGCACGTGTGGTCGTCGCGGGCGTAGATGTTCGCGCGCGAGAACGGCACGTAATCGAACCGGCGCTTGATCTTGATATAACGGAGAAGGCGGATGACCGACGGCAGCTTGAAGCTGAACGATACGGCCCGGATCTCGCGGTCGTACACAGAGATGATCTCGACCTTCCCCTGGCACCATAGCGTGACCGCCTTCTGCCAGTGGACGATCTTGAGAGGCTCGTACGACGCGTTGAGAAGCAGCGTCTGCTCCACAGAGGACCTGCGACGGATTTTGCCCGACGAGGTATCGCAGTGTCAATTGACCGGACCACTACGGATAGTGCTCGGTCGCGCCGATAACTCCAAGATGCCGATGAAGATCCTCATCGTGCTGACGGCCGCCGCGCTCGCGTCCGCGTGCGCGTCGAGCGGGGCGAACCGGCCGCGTCCTTTCCCCACGCCGGCGGGCTCGTCGGCGCCAGCGCCTGCGGCTCCCGCACCCACTCCGGCAACTCCCGTAGCGCCGCGCGCGGAGCTTCCTCAGGATCAGGATCAAGCACTCATCGCGACGGCGTTGAGCTTCCGCGGGACGCCCTACCGCAACGGCGGCAGCGATCCCACCGGCTTCGACTGCAGCGGCTTCACGCAGTGGGTGTTCGCGCAGCACGGCATCGCGCTGCCGCGCGAGGTCGAGCAGCAGTTCAAGGTCGGCGAGAAGATCAAGCAGGACGACTTGAAGCCGGGCGACCTTGTGTTCTTCCAGACCGAGTCGCGCGGCGCCTCACACGTCGGCATCTTCGTCGCCGACGATCAGTTCGTCCACGCGCCCAGCTCGAGAGGCGTCGTCCGCGTCGAGTACGTCAACTCCACCTACTGGGGTCGTCGATTCGTCGGAGCCCGCCGCGTGTCGCTCGAGCGCGAACAGCACGCCGACAATGTCCCTTGAGTCGGGCATCATCCTGCCCGTCCCGGAAGCCGAACCGATCGTCGGACAGCTCCGAACGCTTCACGATCCGCAGGCTCGCTACGGCGTTCCCGCGCATATCACGCTGCTGTATCCGTTCGCGCATCCGTTGAAAGTCGGCGATGCGATTCTGGCGCTCCGACAATTGTTCAGTCGCGTTCCGGCTTTCGACTTCTCCCTCGTCGAAGTACGTCGGTTTCCGGCGACGGCGTATCTGCATCCGGAGCCGTCCGGCGTCTTTGCTCGCATGACAGAAACGCTCGTCCGCCAGTGGCCGGAATTCCCTCCGTATGGCGGAGCGTTTTCCGCCATCACTCCGCACCTGACGATCGCGGACCAGGTGACAAACGAGGTCATCGACTCCGTGGACGCGAGCGTCGCCAGACATCTACCCATTCCCTGTCGAGCGACGGAGGCATGGCTGATGTGCAGCGACGAACACGGCTTCTGGTCGAAGCGCGAAGCCTTTCGATTGTCGTAGGCGTTCGAACGTCAGAGCGTCTTCACGATCAGAACCAACCCCACCACCACGACGACGGCCCCGAGTGCACGCGCGACCTGCGCATCGCCCGGCGCAAGGCGCTCGATCGTGATCGCTGCGGTGACGAAGGCCATCACTCGCACATCCATCACGCCGGCGACCAGCAGCAGCGTCGTCAGACCTGCACAGCAGGAGCAGCAATGAAGGCCGAGGCGAAGACCGCATCGCCATGCGGTTCTGGTGTCCGCCGGCAGCGCACAGCCGCACGCCTGCATCTCACGGCAGCAGGCAAGCTGACGCCTCTTCCACGCCGTGAACTGGAGCGCGCCGGCAACTAGCACGACGACCCCGATCGCGGCTGGCACGGCGCGCGCCACAGCAGGCTGCTG
>Ga0068871_100000311_pt1 | contig 33811 bp, 32 predicted proteins | sample KBSMisM72_FD_72750 | JGI IMG/M metagenome (GOLD analysis project Ga0068871, IMG submission 72750) | Miscanthus rhizosphere microbial communities from Kellogg Biological Station, Michigan, USA - KBS Miscanthus M7-2 | ecosystem: Host-associated > Plants > Roots > Rhizosphere > Soil ...
CCGCCACCCGGACCGCCGCCGGTGACGCTGAATTCGTACTCGGCGTCGAGCGGAAAGGTGTGACGTACGAGCAGCCCGCCTCGCGTGCCGAGCGGCAAGCCTTCGATGTGTTTGTCCTGAACGAGTCCGCCCGGAGCCGGATACGTGATCTGCGCCGGCGTCAGCGTCCGGTCGCCGACGGCCCGCCGACTGATCTTCATCGCCGCCGTGACATAGCTCTCAATCAGCGACGGCGACACGCCAAGTGCGTCGGCGATGTTGTCGAAACCTTCGCTCGAAGCATCGGCCGGCAGCAGCGTCCTGACGTCGACGTCGAGCGCGAGCAGATCGCGGATGGCGTTCGCGTACTCGGTGCGATTGAGACGATGGAGCGCGGGTGCATCGAGGTTCGCACCAGCAGTGACCGCCTTGTCGAGCCGGCCCTCGAGGTCCGACGCGAAGCTGTCGAGGACGGCACGCTCGGGACGGCGGGCGCCGCTCGGCGGCATCATGCCCGTGCGGATCTTCCGGACGACCTTCTCCCAGGCCGCAGCGTCCTTCCCGACGTGATCGAGGTCCATCGAGTCGAGCAGCAGGCCGGCAGTCTTCAGCCGCTGGTTGTGGCATGTGATGCAGTACTGATTCAGCAGCGCAGGCTTTTGCGGCGGCTCCGGCGCCTGCGCGCGGCCGCTGACGACGATGGTAAAGACGACAGCAAAGACGCCCAGGGGCTTCATGCTATCCGGCGGTCGCGGGGTTCAGCAGCTTCTTGATCAGCGTCATCGAACTCGGCTTCGGCTTCGCCGGGTGCGTCGCGAGAAACACGCCTTCGGCCCAATTGAGCGGCGTGCGTCCCTCTTTGTCTTTGACGTCGAGTTTTGCGCCTTTCGAGACCAGGAACGCGATGATGTCGTCCGATCCTCGATTCGCCGCGCCCATGACGGCGGTAATGCCCATCGAGTTCGCGTCGTTGACGCTCATTCCGAGGTCGAAGCACATCTTCACGGCTTCGAGTCGCGCCGCAGGACCTTCGTCCGTGGTCTGATCGACCACCCAGTTCACTCCCGCCGCCGCCATCAGCGCCGTCGTTCCGCCAAACGTGGGAGTTTTCGGATCCGCGCCGTGCGCGAGCAGCAGCCGCATCACCTCGCGGTCGGCGGCGAGCGCGGCCCTGAGAAACGGCGTCTGCCCCGTGAAGTCCACCCACGAGAGATCGCCGGTCACGCGAAGCATCTGCCGCCTGATCGGCGGCACTTCCTTCGTTCGCGCGTTGACCTCGACGCCTTTGTCGAGCAGCACCTTGATCAGGTCGAGGACAGGCCCTCGATCGACGCCGTTCTCGAAGGTCGAGCTGTCGACGTCCATGTTGCGGAGCTCGATCGACGCCCACAGCGGCGTGCGGCCGTACCAATCGACCGTCCTCACGTTCGCGCCCCGATCGATCAGGAAGCGCGCCATGTCGACGTGATTGTTGGTGATGGCCATCAGGAGCGGTGTGATGCCGTTCGCGTCCGTGTGCTCGATCTCTGCGCCGGCAGCCAGCAGGACTTTCGCCGATTCGATGCGGCCGTCGCGCGCCGCATACAGCAGCGGCGTCATCGCGCCTGGAATCAAGAAGCGCGATCCGCGGTCGGGCAGTCCGCCGCGGACAATGCCGATGCCGTGGCCGAAACCCGGCACTGAATTGGGAAGAATCCATGACGGCGTGTCGCCGGTGCGGGTTTGCACGTTCACCTGCGCGCCGCGATCGACCAGGAGCGCGACGACGTCGGGATGGTTCTCGCGGATGGCGACCATCAACGCCGTCTGCTGGAACGCGGGGTCGCGCGCATCGATTGTCGCGCCGTGATCCATGAGCGTCTTGACCGAGTCGACGCTCCCGACTCGTGCCGCGCTCATCAGCGCTGTTTCCCCCTGCTTGTCGACGACGTTCGGGTCGGCGCCGGCTTCGAGCAGAAGGGCGATCATCTGGGCGTTGCCGTTCGCGCAGGCCAGCTGCATCGGCGTGACGCCGTAGCGGTTCGGCTTCGACGCGTCGGCGCCGGCGCGAATCAACCGGCGCGCGTCTTCGAAGTCGTCGACGCGCACGAGCCAGTGAAGTGCGGGTGTGCCGTCGGCGCCGGGGGCGTTGACGTCGATCTTGTCGTCGAGCAGCTTGCGAACCGCCGCGACATCCCGCCGCATTGCCGCGTCGGCGAGCCGAGTGTCGCCAGCGGCCGAGACACGGATGCCGGCGGCGCAAAACGTCAGCAGCAAACCGGCGGCAACCGGGCGCAAGGCATGAGCCATAACCGTCATATTTTACTGCGGCATGAGAGAATCGAACCCGTGCGCGAGGTTTGGACGGTTTTTTGCGTCCGCGTCAGGGGCTGCGCGCAATGACACAGCCGGAAGTCTGGCTCCGCGGCCCGTTGCCGGATTACATCGACGAGCTTCAGCCTGTCGCGCATTCGCTGCTGCAAGTGCGTGAAGAGCTTGAAGGGGTCATGTCGCTGACGTCGGCGCAGTTATGGTCGCGTCCAGGCGGGGCGGCGTCGATTGCATTCCATCTCAAGCATCTCGCCGGGAGTCTCGATCGGTTGATGACATACGCGCGAGACAAACCGCTGAGCGTCGCGCAGTACGAGTTTCTCGCCGCCGAGGAACACGAGCAGGCGGAAACGGCCGACGCGCTCGTCCGCCAGGCACAGACGGCGATCGACCGCGCGCTTGCGCAAGTCCGCGGGACGCCGCTCTGCACCCTGGACGAGGCGCGCGAAGTTGGCCGTCATCGCCTGCCCTCGACGGTGCTCGGGCTGCTGTTCCACGCGGCCGAGCACGCGCAGCGGCATTCGGCGCAGATCATCACGACAGCGAAGATCTTGCGAGGGCAGACCTAGATGAGTCTCCGGAACACGCTTCACGATCTGTATCGGCATCAGGCATGGGCCGACGCCGAGCACTGGCGCCTCATCGCGGCGTTCGAGCCGGCGCGGAACGACCAGACGATCCGCACGCGGCTGCATCACATTCACGTTGTCCAGCACGCATTCCGTTGGATGACTGGCGATCGACAAGCGCCGCCGGCGTTCACCAAGGCCGAGGACTATCCGACCTTCGACGCCCTCCACGAGTACGCGCGCAGCTACCACGCCGGCATCGAGCCGTGGTTCACCTCGCTGACTGACGATCGACTTGCGGCCTCGATCGACATCCCGTTCTTCAAGAATCCGCCTCTGACGATCACCGTCGCGGAGGCGCTGACGCAGTGCGCGATGCACAGCCAGCATCACCGGGGCCAGAACGCGACACGGCTGCGCGAGCTCGGCGGCGCTCCCGAGAACATCGACTACATCGTCTGGCTCTGGAAAGGCCGGCCGGCGCCGACGTGGTAGCTCAGGAAAGTCGCGCGCTTGCCCGCCGTAGCTTTAGCGGAGGTGGGCCCACGCCGGCGCTGCTTCTTGGCCTCATCGTGACGCTGGCGGCGGTCGTCGGCGTCTCGTGGTACGTGACCCGCCAGTTGTCCGGTCTGCGAGCCCTGCAAACCGATCTCGCCGATCGCAACCGGACCGACTCGCTGTTGCTTCTCCGCATTCAGAACGATTTGAACTCGCTCGGACTCGCCATGCGCGACATGCTCGACAGCGAAGAACCGTATCCGCTGACGGCGTGGCAGGCGCAGTTCGCTCGCATTCGAGGCGATCTCGAGAGCGGGCTGGCTCGCGAAGCGCAGGTCGCGACGGCGCAGCGGACCGCCGAGCAGAGCACGTATCTGGCGACGTCGCTCGCGCAGTTCTGGGACGCGGCCGATCGCATCTTCGCGCTGGCTGCCGGCGGGCACGAAGCCGAAGCCCGGGCCCAAATCCGGCTGTCGCTGCAGGCGCGCCAAGCCGGACTGAACACCGCGGTCGCGAGGCTGCTCGTCGAGAACAACGCGAACGAGGAGCAGACCGCCGTACGCGTTCGCGAGATCTACGCGCAAGTGGAGCGGCAGATCTACATCTTCCTCGCCGCGACCTTCGTCGTGATCACGCTGACGAGTCTCTATCTGATTCGCTCGAACCGGCAGCTGTTCGCGCGGTTGTCGACCCTGTCGAACGACCGGCGCGAGCTGGCGCAGCAGCTGATCGCCACCCGCGAGTCCACGCTTCGCGAAATCTCGCGCGAGCTGCACGACGAGTTGGGGCAGGTGCTGACGGCGATGGGATCCATGCTGGGGCGCGCGGCCCGGCAGACGCCAGAAGGATCCGAGCTGCGCGCCGACTTGCGGGAAATCAGCGAAATCGCGCAAACGACGCTCGACAACGTGCGAGGGTTGTCACAAACCCTTCACCCCTCCATTCTCGAGGAGGCCGGGCTCGAACGGACAGTCGACTGGTATCTTTCTACTATTGAGCGACAGCTCGGTCTTGCGGTGTCGTACGAGCGGCCGGCGTCTGCGATTGCCGTCGACAGCGAAATTGGCATCCAGGTGTACCGCGTGCTGCAGGAGTCGTTGAGCAACATCGCGAAACACGCCGGCGTGACGCAGGCGATCGTGCGCCTCGGCCTCTCGAACGGCATGCTGCAGCTCGATGTCGAGGATCACGGCGCCGGCCTCGCCGCGTCGCCGCCGCGGCGCGGCCTCGGCATCATCGGGATGCGCGAGCGGGCCGCCCTCGTGGGCGGTACGATTGAATTCCTGCGGCCGGCCGGCGGCGGCACGCTGGTGCGGCTGTGTGTGCCGATGGTGGGAGCGCATGTCTGAACAGAAGATCACCGTGCTGCTCGCCGACGACCACGCGCTCGTCCGCCGAGGCTTCCGCCGCATGCTCGAAGACGACGAGGCGATCGAGGTCGTGGGGGAGGCGGCCAACGGCGACGAAGCGATCGCATTGGCCACGTCGCTGAAGCCCGCCGTCATTGTCATGGACGTGGCGATGCCGGGCACGAACGGACTCGCCGCGACGAAAAAGATCCTCGCCGACAATCCCGCCGTCGCCGTGCTGATGCTCAGCATGCACTCGGAAGAAACTCTGGTGCGTCAGTCGCTGGATAACGGCGCGCGCGGCTACATCCTGAAGAACGCGCTCGATCTCGATCTCGCCGCCGCCGTGAAGAAGGTCGCCGCCGGAGAAACCGTCATCGATCCGTCGGTCAACCGGCCGCCGTCGCTCAAAGGCGAGCGGACGCACGGCCTGACGCCGCGCGAGCTCGAAGTGCTGCAGCTGATTTGCTCCGGGCTGTCCAACAAGGAAATCGCCGAGAAGCTCGCGCTCAGCGTGAACACGGTCGCGGTCCATCGCGCCAACATCATGAACGCGCTCGGTCTGCACAAGACCGCCGAACTCGTCGTCTACGCCATCAGCAACGGCCTCGTCACGATTCCATGAACCGCCGCGAGTTTCTGTACGCCGTGGGCGGCGTCGCCCTCCTGCAATCGCGTCAGATCGGGTTCACGTTCGCCGACGTCACCGCGGCGGCCGGCATTCAGTTCAGGCACAACAACGGCGGATACGGCGGCAAGCTGCTGCCCGAGACGATGGGATCGGGGTGCGCGTTCATCGATTACGACGCGGATGGCTGGCCGGACATCCTGCTCGTGAACGGCATGGACTGGCCCAGTCATAAACGAAACAACCGTCAACGCTCGACGCTCGCACTCTATAAGAACAATCGGAACGGCACGTTCACCGACGTCACGCGCAGTGCGGGACTCGACGTGGAGATGTACGGGATGGGCGTGGCGGTCGGCGACTACAACAACGACGGATTCGCCGACATCCTCGTCACGTGCGTCGGCCAAAACCGGCTGTTTCGCAATACCGGCAAGGGCACGTTCGTCGATGTCACGCAAGCCGCCGGACTTGGCGGACGCACCGGCTTCAGCACGTCCGCGCTCTGGTTCGACTACGACCGCGACGGCCTGCTCGACCTCTTCGTCTGCAACTACCTGCGATGGACGCCGGAGCACGACGTGTTCTGCAGCCTGGACGGGAAGAACAAGTCGTACTGCACGCCGGAGGCCTATCGCGGAGACACGTGCTGGCTGTTTCGCAATCGCGGAAACGGGACGTTCGAAGACGTGACGGCGCGCTGCGGCATCTTCGACTCGAGCTCGAAGTCGCTCGGCGTCGCGATGATCGACAGCGACATCGACGGCTGGCCCGATCTGTTCGTCGCGAACGACACGCAGCCGAACAAGCTGTATCGCAACCTCCGGAACGGCACGTTCAAGGACACGGCGGTCGAGGCCGGCCTCGCGTTCAGCACCGAAGGCAAGGCGCGCGCGGGCATGGGCGTCGACGCCGCCGATTTCGAGAATTCCGGCGTGCCTGGGCTCGCCATTACCAACTTCGACAACGAGATGATCGGGCTGTATCGTCCGCTCGGGCGCGGGTTGTTCGAGGATGTCGCGGTGAAGGCCGGCATCGGGGCCGCGTCGAAGAATTCGCTCGGGTTCGGGTGTGTGTTCGCCGACTTCGATCTCGACGGCGACCTCGATCTCGTCGTCGCCAACGGACACATCGACGAAACGGTCCGGAACATTCGCGGCAACGTCGGCTATGCGCAGCCACCGCATCTGTTTCTCAATCAGGGCAACGGAACGTTCAAGGACGGAGCGCTCGACGTTGGACGCCAGTTCGCGCAGCCGCGCGTCGGCCGCGGTGTCGCGTACGCCGACTTCGACCGCGACGGCGACGTCGATCTGCTCATGACCACGAACAATGGTCCAGCCGTGCTGTTCAGAAACGATCAGACCGCGGGAAACCGCTTCGTGCGGTTTCGCCTGAGAGGCACGACGTCGAATCGCGACGCCATCGGCGCGACCGTTCGCGTGTTCCACGGCGGCACGTCGCAGTCGCGTCTCGTGAAAAGCGGGTCGAGCTACCTGTCGCAGTCGGAGCTGCCGGTGACATTCGGCGTGGGCCGCCGCGATCGCCTCGATCGCGTCGTCGTGTCGTGGCCGAATGGCCGGACCGAAGAATTCACCAACGTGGCGACCGGCAAGGCGTACGACTGTGTCGAGGGAAAGGGTATGCTGACGGCATGAGGGTCATTGCGGCTGCACTGACAGCGGCGGCGCTTCTCGCCCCGCCTATGGCGAAGCTCGATTTTTCGTTCAAGGACATCACCGGCAAGAAGGTGTCGCTGTCTGATTTCAAGGGGAAGGTCATCCTGCTCGACTTCTGGGCGACGTGGTGCGTGCCGTGCAAACAGGAGATTCCCGGCTTCATCGAGCTTCAGAAGAAGTACGGCGATCGCGGATTGCAGATCATCGGACTTTCCGTCGACGACTCGATGAACATGGCGAAGACGTACGCGACGCAGATGAAGATGAACTATCCGATCCTGCTCGCCGAAGGCAAGGAAGACATCCTGAAAGCCTACGATCCGATCCCGAGCATTCCGGTCAGCATCATCATCGACCGCGGCGGCCGGATCGTGTCGCGGCACCTCGGCATCGCATCGATGGACTTGTTCGAGAAGGAAATTGTCCCGCTGCTGTCGCGGTAGTGTCCGCCTTTAGGTGATAGTTCCAGAGTGCTACAGTACTTGTATGACCACGAAGACCGACAAAACCGATGCTGAGTGGCAAGCGACACTCACGCCAACGCAGTACGCGGTTCTGAGAAAACACTCAACCGAGCCGCCGGGCTCGAGTCCGTTGAACAAAGAGAAACGTGACGGGACGTTCACCTGCGCCGGCTGCGGACAGCCGCTGTTCACGTCCGACACCAAATACGAGAGCGGTAGCGGCTGGCCCAGCTTCTATGCCCCGCTCGGGGAAGAGGCCGTCGGCACCACCGAGGATCAGAGCCACGGCATGGCGCGCACCGAAGTACATTGCTCGAGTTGCGGCGGCCATCTAGGCCATGTGTTTCCGGATGGCCCGCGGCCGACGGGGCTCCGATACTGCATGAACGGCGCGGCGCTCGAGTTCAAGCCGGGAAAGGACAACACATGAATCCGCATTTCGTGAACCAGCATTCGATGACGCCGCCGTTTCCCGACGGCTCTGAGGTCGCGCTGTTCGGCATGGGCTGTTTCTGGGGCGCGGAGAAAAAGTTCTGGCAGCAGCCGGGCGTGTATTCGACGGCCGTTGGCTACGCCGCGGGACACACGAAGAACCCGACATACCGGCAGGTCTGCAGCGGCACCACGAATCACGCCGAGGTCGTGCTGGTCGTGTTCGATCCAAAGAAGGTCCGGTATGACGATCTGCTGAAGGTGTTCTGGGAGAATCACGACCCCACGCAGGGCATGCGCCAGGGCAACGACGCCGGCACGCAGTACCGCTCGGGGATTTACTACACGAGCGACGAGCAGCGCAAAGCCGCCGAAGCGTCGCGCGACATGTACCAGAAGCAGCTGTCGGCCGCGGGCTATCCGAAGATCACGACAGAGATTCTTCCCGCGCCGGAGTTCTATTACGCGGAGGACTACCATCAGCAGTACCTCGCGAAAAACCCGGACGGCTACTGCGGCCTCGGCGGCACGGGCGTAACCTGTCCGGTCGGCGTTGGCGTCACCACTGCGTAGCGAATCGCTTCCCGTCGATCCGTTCATTCCCGGGATTGTCGAACACCTCCGGCAATCCCGGGCCGTTGTCGTCTCCGCGCAGCCGGGCGCCGGCAAGACGACCCGCATCCCTCCCGCGCTTGTTTCTGACGGACCGCTGATTCTTCTGCAGCCGCGTCGTGTGGCCGCGCGCGCCATCGCGCAGCGCATCGCGGCGGAACAGGAGTGGACCGTCGGCGAGGAGATCGGCTGGCAAATCCGTCTCGAACGCCGCTTTGGTCCGCGAACGACGCTGCTTGTCGCGACCGAAGGCGTGCTGACGGCGCGGCTTCAGCAGGACCCTCTGCTCTCGGACTTCGTCACCGTCGTGCTCGATGAATTCCACGAGCGAAGCATTCACGCGGATCTGGCGCTGACGTTGACGAAGCAGGCGTGGCGCGCGCGGGACGATCTCCGGCTCGTCGTGATGTCGGCGACGCTCGACACGGCGGCCGTGTCCTCGTTTCTGGGGGGCTGTCCCGTTGTTGACGTCCCCGGCAGACTGCACCCGCTCGACGTGTCTTACGCGCCTGGGACGTCGGTTGCCGATACCGTCGAGCGGCTGACGGCGTCCACGCCTGGCGACGTGTTGTGTTTTCTCCCGGGCGCATTCGAGATCCGGCGAGCGATGGACGAGATTGCCGCACGTGGCGTATCGCGCAGCGCGGACGTGTTGCCGCTGTACGGCTCGCTCGAGGCGGCGGCGCAGGATGCGGCGCTGCGCAAGCCGACTGGTTCAAGGCGCCGGGTCATTGTCTCTACCAACGTCGCCGAAACGTCGGTCACTGTGCCCGGCGTCACGGCGGTGGTCGACTCGGGTTTACACAAAGTCGCCCGCTACGATGCCGAGCGCGGCATCGACAGCCTCGAACTCGAGCGCATCACGATGGATGCGGCGGATCAGCGCGCGGGTCGCGCGGCAAGAACGTCGCCGGGAATCGCGATTCGATTGTGGGACTCGCGCGACCGGCTTCGCCCCCACCGCGAACCGGAAATCCACCGCGTCGATTTGGCGGCCGCCGTCTTGGACGTGATCGCGTGGGGCGGCAATCCGCGCGAGATCGAGTGGTTCGAGCGGCCAGCCGACGATCGACTGGCGTCGGCGCTGTCGCTGCTCGAGCGTCTCGATGCGGTTCGCGACGGCGCGTTGACGGACATCGGCCGGCACATGCAGCGCCTGCCGCTCCACCCGCGTCTGGCGCGCATGCTGGTCGCTGCTGACGGCGCGTGGCCGGTGGCACAAGCGTGCGCGATTCTGTCAGAGCGGCACCTGCTGCCGCCGCGCACCTCGGCGACAACGTCCGACTTGCTGGCGGCCATCGATCGGTGGGCCGAGATGCCGCCGCACGTGAAGCACACGGCCGCGAACGTCGCGTCGTCCGAACGCCGTGGGTCCTTGTCCGACGCCGATTTTCGACGTGCGATTCTGGCTGGCTATCCGGATCGCGTGGCCCAACGGCGCGAGTCGAAATCGCCGCGGCTGCTGCTGTCGACCGGCGCGGGCGCGACGCTCTCGTCGCAGAGCGGCGTCGTCGACGGCGAGTTTCTCGTCGCGCTCGATGTCCGTGTCTCGACGCGTCCCAATGACCCGGACGCGCAGGTTCGCCTGGCGAGCATCGTCGATCGCGACTGGCTGCGGCCGACGAGCGTCGAGACTGTCCATCGATTCGACCAGGCGCGAGCGGCCGTCAAAGCCGTGGCGATCGAGCGCTACGACGCGTTGACGCTCAGCGAAAAGCCTGTGGACGTCGATCCGGAGCAGCGCGCCGCACTGCTGACGAAGGCGTGGCTCGAACGTGGCCCACGCGACAACGAACGTCAGCTGCTGCAGCGGCTGCGCTTCGCCGGTGTTGGTCTCGACCGCGCCGAACTTGCGCGCCGAGCGGCGCTCGCTGCTCGCGATCTCGACGACATGGATCTCCTGACCGCTCTGACATTCGACGAGCGGCGGACGCTCGACCGCGACGCGCCCGACACGATCGCCGTCCCCAGCGGTCGTTCAGCCACGCTTCAGTACGACGACGATGGAACGGTCTCCGCGTCGGTGAAGCTGCAGGAGCTGTTCGGGCTGGCGGACACGCCGAGGATTGGACCGCGGAAGGAAGCCGTGAGGCTTGCGCTGCTTGCGCCGAACGGACGTCCGGTGCAGACGACGCGCGATCTCAGAAGCTTCTGGAATACGACGTATGCGGAAGTGCGGAAAGAGCTGCGCGGCCGGTATCCAAAGCACCCATGGCCGGAAGATCCGTGGTCGGCGCAGGCCACGGCCCGCACGGTCAAAAGTTCGAAGGGTTCGAAAGGTTCGAAAGGTTCGTGAGGTCGAAAGGTTCGAGAACCTCACGAACCTTTCGAACCCAACGAACCTTTCGAACCTAGGCTTCTCCGACCTTCCCGAACAGCGGCGCTCCGGCGCGCGAGGCGTAGTAGCCGAACGCCGCCATCACTGCAATCAGCACCATGAGCCAGATCGCCGACGGTGCGTAGAGCTTGTTGACGTCCAGGGTGAGGCCGCTGGCGGCGATATTGTTTGTCAGGAACGTCATCATCAGCGGGAACATCCCGAACTTCACGAGCACGCCCACGTAAACGATCGCTACGATGATCGCAAACGCGATATTGAGCCAGACCTGCTGCGTACCAGAATTGCTCGCGAGCACGAATGCGCCCACCACGATCGTGATAATCGTCGCGATCCACGTGCGCTTGACGGCCATCCGGATAAGCGCAAAGAGGAGCGTCGTCAGCATGCCGTTCAACAGCGCTTGCGTCGGCATCCGCAGCAACAACGAGACCGCGCGCCGCGTGCTCATGATCAGTTCGAGGTTCATGTTACGCGGCGGCGGCGGCGGATAGCCGAGCATGGCAGGCAGGAGCGCGACGGCGATGACGAGAGTCGCGATGCCCAACCCGGCAACGATGCCGACGAGAATGTCGCGGCCGACGCGGGGATCGCGCACCCGTCCGCTGAGTAGCCGGCTCCACGACATCAGAATGTCAGCGCTGTATCGGCGAACGTATGGCTCGAGCGCCATGTACATGAGCCAGAGAATCGCCGCGTTCGTCAGCTGAAAGGCGACGAAGTCGTCGAGGAAGTGAGTGAACTCCGTGAGGGGCTCGAGCCAGAAGCGCGCCCCGAGCAGCCACGCCGCGAACATGACGATCAGCCATGCCGCCGCGACGCGCGTCGCTCCTCTGTGATCACCGCGTCCGGTCTTGTAATTGTTGCGCGCCAGGACGCAGGTGCCGATCGAGAGCGCGAAGACGATCACGAACAGGAAGAAGCGTATGAGGCCTCGGCCCTGCTGAACGTCCTGCGTCTGTCGCAACGTCCGCGACCACGGTCCGGAGATCTGGAAGAAGGCCGGCTTGCCACGATAGCTGGCGGCGTCGGCGCGAAGCGTGATGTCCGGACGACCCGGCATCGGCCCTTCCCACGCTCGTCGCTCGTCAGCGTAGCTGTTCGGCACCCATCGTGGCGGGACTGGTTTGAAGACTCCGGCATCGAGACCTGCGACGTCGAAAAACACGTTCCAGTTCATCGACGGTGGCGGCGCGCTCGCGTCTTTCTGATCCTCGAGCTGGGGCGGCACCATCGAGAACTGGGTGAGGTGTCCCGCGATGTCGGTGGTGACGCGCCGCATGTTCGTAATTTCCATCGGCGGATCGTCGAACTGCGCTCGCCACAACGGGGCGACGGGGTCGATATCGCGGGGACTCGTCGAATACCAGAAGCGAAGCGTCGGAAAGTACGGATTACTCAGGGCGTCCCACCGTGTAGCCGATCGATCAGTTCGTGTCACGTAGATCACGTAGTCCTGAAGCGGCAGGAACCCAAACGCCGTATCCGCCGGTTTATCGGGGTATCCGAGCTTTGCGAGGATGTCACGGGCATGATCCGCCAGCGCATCGACGCTCTTTTCCATCGGGATCTTCGCGGTGACCAGAACGCGGTCGGCCAGCAGGGCGACGGCGAATATCCCGACAATCGCCGCGGCAAAGAGCGACAGCCCGACCAGCGGACGGAACGCCGTCGTCTCGCCGGCGGCCGCGATCATTTCCGGCGACGGCGTTTCACCTGCTGCCAGCGCGGCGGCGAGCGGATCGCCGCCCGGCAACGCAGCCGCGACGGCGAGTGCCGAGCCCGGCCGCAGCGCGGGATCGTGTTCGAGGCAGCGGAGGATGACGCGTTCGACCGCCGGATCGAGATCGCGCACCATCGACGACGGCGTCGCGAGTGTCCGCGTCTCGTGCATCGACAGCAGCTCGTTGAACGTCTTGGCGTCGAACGCCCGCTTGCCCGTGAACATCTCGAAGATGATCAGGCCGAGCGCGTAGATGTCCGTCTTGACCGACGGCGCGCCGCCGGTGAGCAGCTCGGGCGCCATGTACTGCGGTGTGCCGGCGCGAGACGCCTTGACGTCGCCGGCGGCCACGGCGAGTCCGAAGTCGGTGATGCGGACGTTGCCGTCGCCGTCGATCATCACATTCGCGGGCTTGAGATCGCGATGCAGCACGCCGCGCTCGTGGGCGGCCGCGACGCCGGCGCAGAGCTGGCGGGCGATGTCGACGGCCTTGTCGTGCGGCACGCGTCCAATGCGGCGCAGTAGCGTCGCCAGATCCTCGCCGTCGACGTACTCCATCGTCAGGAACCGGCGGCCTTCGTGCTCGCCGAGATCGTAGAGACGGCAGACGTTCTTGTGCGACACTTGGCGCGCGATGCGCAGCTCCGCGTGGAACTGCGCGAGCCGATCGGCATCGGCGGCGACGCCGGCGGGAAGGAATTTCAGCGCGACGGTCTGGTCGAGCGTCAGGTCGTCGGCCCGATACACTTCGCCCATGCCGCCCCGGCCGAGGAGCGACACGAGCCGATAGCGGCCGGCGATGATGGCGCCGGGCGCCCACGGAATCGTGGATGTGCTGGACGGCGCACTCGAGGGCGAGCCGGGTGTTCGCGTTACCGCGCGGGTTGCGGCAACCGTCAGGTCGAAGTCGTCGGTCGGCACGGGGGGATTCTAATGCGTTGCTAGGGCGGGTAGGGCACGTGGGTCGGGTGGGGCAGGTAGGGCAGGGAGGGCAGGATGGAGAGTCGCCGCGATTTTCTCAAGATGCTCGGCATCGCCGTCATGGCGCAGGCGCCGTCGCGAGCGGCGGGACGCATCGACGTCCACCATCACGTCACGCCACCGAAGTATCTGGCCGAGCTCGCATCGAGAAATCTCGCCACTCCGGACATGACGGCGTGGTCCGTCGCGAAGACGCTCGACGACATGGACAAGGCGGGCGTCGCGACGTCGATTGTTTCCATCACGTCGCCCGCGGTGAGCTTCGCCGACGCCGACACGGCGCGCCGTGTCGCGCGTGAAAGTAACGAGTGGATGGCACAGCTGCGTCGCGACTATCCCGGGCGATTCGGTTCGTTTGCCATGTTGCCGATGCAGGACATCGACGGCAGTCTGCGCGAGATTGAATATGCGCTCGACACGTTGAAGGCGGACGGCATCGGCCTGTTGACGAGCTACGGCGACAAGTGGCTCGGACACGGCACCTACGCGCCGATCATGGACGAGCTCAACCGGCGCAAGGCCGTCCTCTACACTCACCCGACACTCGCGAACTGCTGTCGCGGACTGATCCCCGACGTCGCCCCGACGGTGATTGAATTCGGCACGGACACGTCGCGCACGCTCACCGACATCCTGTTCAGCGGAACCGCGGCGCGCTGCCCCGATGTGAAGTTCATCTTCTCGCACGCCGGCGGCACCGTGCCGTTTTTGACGGAACGGCTGATTCAAGCGCCCGTCATCAACAAGAACCTCGCGCCGCGCGTGCCAAACGGTGTGCTCTACGAGTTGAAACGGTTCTTCTACGACACGGCCTGGGCGTACAACGCCGTGCCGCTCGCTGCGCTCACGAAGCTCGTGCCGGTCTCGCAAATTCTCTACGGCTCGGATTATCCCTATCGTGCAGGTCCCAACACCGTGAAAGGGCTGCTCGACTATGGATTCAGTCAAGCCGACATGAAGGCCATCGGACGCGAAAACGCCGTTCGGCTGATGCCGCGGCTGGCCAACCCCCGGCCGCTGTAAACCGAGGCTGGCGCTCCGGCGTCTAAGACCGCATGTTGAAGTCTCTGGCGCTGGCGTTCGCCGTGTCGGCTGCCGTTCTCGCGCAAAGCGCGCCGCCCGATCCTGCGGCGATTCTCGCGGCCGCACGCGAAGCGCTCGGCGGCGACAAAGCGCTGTCGGCCGTGAAGACCATCGTCGCGACTGGGCGTACTCGGCAAATCCGAGGTAACAACCTCGTGCCGATCGAATTCGAGATCGACGTCGAGCTGCCCGACAAATACGTCCGCAGGGACGAAATCCCCGCCCAGGAAAGCGGACCGTCAACCGCCGGCTTCAACGGCGACGCGCTCATTCAAGCGAAGACGCCAACCGTGAAGCAGGATTTCGCCCGATTGATGCTGGCGATGTTCGCGACGTCGTTCTCCGGGTATCCCCTGACGTTTTCGTACGCCGGGCAGGCCGAAGCTCCTCAGGGCAAGGCTGACGTCCTCGAAGCCAAGGGCGCGCAGAACACCACGATGCGCTTTTTCATCGCGCAGGCCACGCACTTGCCGATCCTGATCACGTGGCAGGCGCCGCCGGCTCCTGCACGTGGCGCCCAACCGCAGACACTGGCCGCTCCGCAGGACATGCGTCTGTTCCTGGCCGATTACCGTGATGTCGACGGGGTGAAATGGCCGTTTCGCCTCCGGCGGGCGGAAGGGGCCGAGACGGTCGAGGAGACGTCCTTCGATCGTTTCAGAGTGAACGCGAAGATCGACGCCAGGAAATTTCGCCCCTGAGGGAACTTTTCCCGCCGCGCGGCTGAATACAGGCGTGGATGATCCTCATCCCTCGGACGACGTCCTCATCGCCGGCATCGCGTCTGGCGATCGCGAGGCGTTCGCGGAACTCTACAGGCGTCATCGGTCGCACGTCTGCCGCTTCGCCGTCCACATGTGCGGCTCGGCGACGCTCGCCGAGGACATCGTCCACGAGGCGTTCCTCGCCGTCATCGACAGCGCATGGCGATACCGGCCGGGACAGACGACCGCCCGGCTCTGGCTGCTCGGCATCGCGCGCAATCACGTCCGCCGCGCTCGCGCCTCGCGTCACATGCTCGATCTGCATGGCGAGGAAGCGAACGCCGCTACTGAGCTGACGATTCACGTCGATCCCATCGGCGACATCGAACGCCAGCGGCACCTCGACGCGCTTCGCCGAGCCGTCGTCGCCTTACCGGTGCGGTATCGCGAGGCCGTCGTGCTGTGCGATCTCCAGGAACTGAGCTACGCGGACGCGGCCGCCGCGCTTCGATGCGCCATTGGCACCGTCCGCTCACGTCTTCACCGCGGGCGCGCGCTGCTGGCGCGCCGTCTCTGCGACCGACCCGCGGCAAAGCCCTGTCCCTTGCCCGTGACGAGGACCATTCCATGAATTGCCCGCTGACGGCTGACGTGATCGACTTCGCGCGCGGTGCGCCGCTCGATCGCGGGCGCGAGGACGCCGTGGCCGCGCATCTTCCAACGTGCGCGTCGTGCGCTGCGCTCGCGGAGCGCGAGCGGACGCTGTCGGCCGCCTTGCGTCGGCTGGCGACCGAGACGCGGACGGAGCCGACGCGTATCAACGAAATCAGGCTCGGCCGCCTGCTCGCCCATTTCGATGCGCCGCGCCCTCGAGTCCGTCGTGCGGCGGTCGGGATCGGTGTGTCGTTGGCGGCGAGTTTATTGATCGCGGCTGGATTGTATTTCGGACGAAAGAACGATTTGCCGCCGGCGCGCGTATTTCAGGTTGCGGCAACGCCGTCCGCGCCACCCACGAATGCCGCCACCGCGGAATTTGTGGTTCTCCCTGGTGCGACGGCGTTGCCGCACTTCGAACGCGGCGAAGTCATTCGAATGGAAATCCCCTTCCCAGAAGGACCAGTGCAGGCCGACGTGCTCGTCGGGCAGGACGGCATTGCGCGCGCGGTCCGCTTTGTCCAGTGATGGTCAGGAGTAGAAGTATGCACAAGTTCGTTATCGGACTCGTTGTTGTTATCGGCTTCGCATCCGCGGCGTCGGCGCAGCAACGCGGCGTTGCTCCAACGGCTGCCCGCATCGGCGTGCAGAACGAAACCGTCAAAGGCGCGCCGTATTCCGCGGAAGTCGTCAACGAAAGCGTCCAAACACTCGGCGACGGCAATCGCATCGTGCGCCGTTCCGCGGCACGAGTGTATCGCGACAGCGAAGGCCGCGTCAGGAGAGATCAGGATCGGCCTTCCGGATCGCCAGAGATTTCGATCTCCGATCCCGTCGCGGGGGCCGCGTGGACACTCGACGCCGACAATCGCACGGCACGACAGATGCCGGCGTTCGGGCGGTTCGTCAACCTCGCAGGCGCGGCCGACGACATGGAGCGTCTCAGCGTCGTCGTGAACGGTCTTCAGACGTACACGGTTGCTACAGCTGGAGGGCGCGGATGGATTGTCGGTCCAGGCGGTGGAGCACAGGACAATGAAGAACGGCTGACGCCGCGGACGATCGAAGGCGTGCGCGTCGAAGGCGTGCGGCGGACGTCGACGATTGCGGCCGGCACGATCGGCAACGAACGCGCGATTGTCGTGTCGACGGAGGAATGGACGTCGCCGGAATTGAAAGTGCTGGTGCTGTCGGAACACTCGGATCCACGGACGGGGACGACGACGTACAAACTCGTGAACATCAAGCGCGGCGATCCGCAGGCGTCGCTCTTCCAGGTACCGCCGGATTACACGGTCGTGCAGGGTGGCCGCGGGCGCGGCGGCGAACGGGGCGGCGCGCGCGGCGAGCGCTAGACGTAGAGCAGGCCTTCAGACCTGCATCGTGAAGCGTTATCGGCAGGACGCCGATAAGCTGCCTATGGCTTCACGCTGGCCGACCGAGCTCGACGAGAACAACACGGCCCCGCCGAGCGTCATGGTGGTCGCCGACGGCGACCCGCACCTGCAGCGGCAGGCGATGTATCAGCTGCAAGCGGCAACGCAGCTTCAGGATCGCGGCTACCACATCGAGTCGCTTCAGCAACCGCTTGTCGGCAGGACGGCGCGAATCACCATTCCGATTGTCGTCAACACGCAGGCGGGCGCGCCGGCCGCCGTCTACACGCAGTCCGAGCCATGGAACGTTGAGAGGATCTCGGACCTGCGCACGTGGATCGCGGCGCTCCGCGAGGAGAGCGACGTCCCGGTCATCGTCGCGACGCGCCTGGCCGCTCCGGAAGTCGCGGCACTTCCCGACGTCGCCGAATGCCTGCATCTGCGTTACGACACCCTCAACGTCGAGCCTGTGACAGAAAGCGCGACTCCGCCGGCTGAGCAATCCGCGGGGCAAGTGCTGCCGTGCCTCAAACCATTCAAGTGGGTAGGACGCGACAAGACGGTGTGCCGTCTGCTGTGGGAACGGCAAACGTCGGAGCACATGCCATGGCTGGCCGTCGGTCGCGATCACCCGCACACGTTCGAGTTCATCAACACCGATCGGCTCTCGACGATGAACGCCACCGAGAAGACGCTTGAAGCGCAGGCGCTCGTCAATCTCGCGGCGCGTCCGCTGACGTGGAACGAGATGGATTTCGATGGTGCGGGCGGCAAGCGACTGCGCGTGCTGGGTGGTGGTGGCGACTACTTCGCTGCCGAACACATAGCCGATCCCGACGCGATGGCCGACGTGCAGCGCCGGCTCAAGGCGAAGGGGCTTCTGGTCGGCATTCCCAGGCGCGGCATCATCTTCGCGACAAGCGCCGAGCAGGATCAACAGGTCGTCGTGGCATTCGCCGGACTTGTGGCCATGCAGTATCTCCAAGAGGAAACGCCGGCCATCTCGCCGATGTTGTTTGTCGTGAAGGACGGGGTCATCGTCGGCATCCTCGAGAGCATCGCTGACGAGGCGCTCGCGAAGCTCGTTGAGCGGCAGACGCAGGAACGGCCAGAGCAAGACGATCAGTCAGCGCCGTACATCACCGCCATCGTCGCCAGGAACAATCGCGGTACCGAGGACGTTCATCTGTGCGCCGGAGGACCGGATGGCATGCGTCTCGCCAACGGGATCGAAGCGGCGTTCAAGAACGTGCTGAAGCAACACATGCAGCGCGACGCGTTCAGCGGTCACATCCAGATCGTCGTGCTCGAGAACACGCCCCCAACGGAGCGCAAGCACGTCCAGGCGGTGCTCGAACATCTGCGCGGCATCTACTCCGAAATCGCGAAGGGCGACGCCCGATATCGCGTCACGTTGACGTATCAGGAGCCCGACACAGCATCGACAGCTCTTGCGAGACAAGTCGAGGCAACGCCCGCATCGGCGGCCGTTCCGGCCGCGCCGAAACTCTCGGCGCCGTGGCGTGTGAACACGAAATGGATTGCGGCAGTTTTGGGCGTGGGCGCGGTTGCGGTGGCGGCGATCGCCGTGTTCTGGTTTCGGGCGCCGTTTCCCGACGCGATCGATTTCGGCGAGCGGCATCTTACAAGGGCGACGAGCTGGAATCGCGGACAGACATCCGGCGCCGTCTACACCCCATCAGGGCAGCCGTTTGCTACAGCATCGCTTCAAGCGGGTGTCATCGTCAGTTCTGAATATGCGACGGTCGCCGGACTGGAGCGATTCATCGACGACCAGTACGATCGCTCGGACACGAACCGTTTGTACGACTCAGAGAACAAGGTATGCCGGGTGGGTTCGACGGCGATCGGGAACGTCGTACGAACGTTCATCGCCGTGCATCTTTGCGAGAACGGCAGTGGCCGTGCCGCGTGTGCGGAAGCCGACGAACCGGTGCCGGCCAACCTTCTGGCGGCGTGCATGAACGACGCCGGCTCGTGTTTCGCGCGCGCCTGCGAAGAGCGCATGATCGTGTATCACGGCGCTCTTGAATCGCTCGCGGCGGCGTCGCTGACGAACTAGCTATTTCTTGAGCTCGGTGTACGCGATGTCGATGTTCGCTCTCGCGCCGAACTGCGGACTCACGCTGGCGACGTAGCCCTTGAACTTCGGGTCGATTTTCCACTCGTCAGCCGCCTGTGCGGCGGTCTTGCCCGCCTTCATTTCCTTTTGCGCGAAGTCGGCGAACTCCTTTGTGAACTGCGCGTAGTCCTGGAGATCCTTCCACGTCGAGACGGGGATGTGCCCGTTGATGATCGTGTCGACGTTTTTCACGGTGGCGACCGCCTTGGCCAGCGTCTTGGGCTGCTCGATGACGCTGCCGCCGTTGGCGGCGTCCACGAACGGCAGGGCCTTCCACGCGAAGATGTCGCCGACGTGCATCGTGCGCAGGGCGGGGAAGACGACGAACGCGTCGCCGTTTGTGTGGCCGCGGCCGAAGTAATAGAGGTCGATCTCGTCCTTGCCCGAGCCGATCTTCATCCTGTCCTTGTAGGTCTTCTTCGGAAGGAACTGCGCCTTCGGACCAGCGAACTCGTCCATCTTCGCCATGTTCGCCTTGGTGTTTTCCTGGACGATGGTCTCGATGGTCGCGCCGAAGAACTCGTTGCTGCCGGTGTGATCGCCGTGCGTGTGCGTGTTGATGATGCGCGTGATCGGTTTGTTCGTCACGCTCTTCACCCGATCCACGATCATCTGGCCGAAGCCGGGAAGCTTCGCGTCCACGATCGTGACGCCGCCATCCGTGATGAACACCGCGACGTTGCCGCCGCTGAACGCCTCCGTGTCCTCGGCGCCGGAACCCGTGATGATGTACAGGTTGTCCTTCACTTTTTCGATCTTCGCGGCCCCGATGGATTTTTCGGACGGCCCCGGCGCCTGTCCCGACACGACGAGCGACAGCCCGCAGACGGCAATCAGTACGCCAAGTACGATGACGCGTTTCATTGACCCTCTCTTTTTTCAATTCGCGTGGGGCCCCACCCCCACGCGAAGCGACACTGATGCCTCGCCTCGGATCTCCTCATCCTCGGCTCGGCATGGCCGCAGGCGCTGAGCGAGGCGCTATTCTTTGCCAAGTTCCTTGTAAGCAACCTCGATGTGGTTCTTGATGCCAAGCGGACCCTGGGTCAACGCCGAGAATCCCTTGGAGGCGAATTTCGCCGGCACCATGTATTCCATCGCCGCCTGATCTGACGTCTTGCCGGCCTTGATTTCGCGCTTCACCCATGCGAGGAGGTCGTTGTTGAAGTCGGCGTAGTCCTGCAAATCCGCCATCTTCCTCCTCACCATCGAGTGGCCCGTGATGATTTCGTCGACGTTCTTGACGGACGTCGCGGCCTTTTGAAGCGTCTTGCCATATTCGACGGCGCTGCCGCCATTGTCAGCGTCGATGACGGGGGACGCCTTGAAGGCGAACGCGTCGCCCGCATGCATCACGCGCAGATCTTTGAACACTACCCACGCGTCGCCGCCGGTATGTGCCGGGCCGAAGTAGTACAAATCGATTTCGTCCTTGCCAGTGCCGAGTTGGAGCTTGTCCTTGAACGTCTTCTTCGGCAGGAAGACAGACTTGTCGCCTTTGAACGGGCCCAACTTCTCCATGTATGTCTTGGTCTTTTCCTGCGCCACGATTTCAACGGACGTCCCGAAGAACTCGTTGCTGCCGTTGTGATCGCCGTGGGTATGCGTATTGATGATCTGCACGACCGGTTTGTCGGTCACGGTCTTGACCTTGTCGAGAATCGCCTGCCCCCAACCGGGCAGCTTCGTATCGACGAGCACCACCCCTTTGTCCGTGACGAACGCCGCGGTGTTTCCGCCTCCTCCGGTGATCTCGTACAGGTTGCCTTTGACTTTTTCGATTTGCGCGACGGGCGGCGTCTGCGGCGGCGTCTGAAATCCTGCGACGGCCATCGACAGGGCCCCGATAGCGATCACTCCAGTCAGCAGCGCGACACGCCTCATGACACTCCCGCAGGGAAGAACACGCGCTGGACGAACCAGAACGCTCCGGCCGCCATCACCACAATCGATCCGGCGAACGCCAGATGCCGGCGTGACCATTCGCTTCGCGCGCGCAGCATCGTGAACGCCGTCGCGACGAGCACGACGACGAAGAGCTGTCCGATTTCGACGCCTATATTAAAGGAGAAGAGCGACCATCCCAGGGCGCGGCGCGGCAGGTCCATTTCGCGCAGCACGCTCGCGAAGCCGAATCCGTGAATGAAGCCGAACGTGAACGCGATCCACCCGCGAACGTCCCGGCCGCCCTTCGCCAAGATGTTGTCCGCGCCGACGTAGACGATGCTGAGCGCGATCGCGGGCTCGATGAGGCGCGCCGGCGGCGTGACGATGTTCAGCGCGGCCATCGACAACGTGATGCTGTGCGCGACCGTGAACGACGTCACCACGATCAACAGCTGCCTGATCGACCCGCCGAGCAGGAGGAGCCCGACGAGGAACAGCAGGTGATCGGGGCCGATCAGGATGTGATGGACGCCAGCCGGAATGAACTTCTTGACGACGGCCAGCACGCCTTGCCGCGAGCCGGCGAAGTAGTCGACATGGGGATGCTTGCCGTCGAGAATCATCTGCGACGTCAGCGTCTCGTCTTCGTAGACGTTCACGAAAGTCTGGTGCATAGGGTCGTACGGAAACATCACGGTATCGACCGCGATCGCGCCGGGCGCCGACGAGACGGAGTAGCGAATATGAAACCGAAGCGACTGGCGCTCGCGCAGAATCTCGAGCCCGTTCCACTCGCCTTGCAGCACGCGGCCGTCCGCGGCGATTCGCAGGCGCGGCGCGAGCATGGTTTCCATCGCGCGCTGGCGCTCGGCGACGATGGGGGCCTCGAGCAGCCGATCCGACGGGTTGATCTGCAGATCGTGCGCGAGGTCGTAGATGTGGGCAACGAGCGAGACCTCGACCGCCGACGGCCCGATCTGCACGTCAAGGTAGCTGAACGGAACCGGATGCGCGAACACCGGGCTCGCCATCGCCAGCATCGCCGTCACGAGCCCGAGAACACCACGCCGGCGCATGGGGAGCAATGGTAGCCGACGTTTCGGCAATACTGAAGCACCGCAGGAGGATGCTATGGTTTCGCGTCGAACAATGCTGCTCGCGCCGTTGGCCCCGTTCGCCATGTCGGTCATGCGTTCTGGCGGGATGACGCTCGCCATTCACCAGAACACGTCGGCGGGCGCCGGCTACCGGAAGTCGCTCGAAGGCTGGGCGCGCGCCGGGATCAAGAACGTCGAGATCACCGCGCAGTTGCTCGACGAATTCCTGAAGACCGACTCGCTCGCCGCGGCCGGACGTGTGCTGACGGACAACGGACTGACGCCGGTGTCGTGTGCGTGCGGTGTCAACAACCTGTGGGAGCCGAACCCGACTCACGCCGCCGCGATCGAGAACCTGAAGAAGCGCTGCGAGATGCTCGCGACGCTCGGCCTCAAACGCTTTTACGCGCCAGTGACGGCGACCAGCAAGTTCACACAGGACGATTTTCCGGCCGGCGTCGAGAACATGAGGAAAGTCGGCGACGTCGCCAAGCAGTTCGACATGACCGGCATGGCGGAGTTCACGCGCGCGTCGACGTTCATCGCCACGTTCGGCACCATGATCAAGATGATCCATCAGACGGCGCATCCACAGATGCGCATGCTGTTCGACTGCTATCACTTCTGGTCCGGCCAGAGTAAGTTCGAAGACCTCGACCTCGCGAAGCCAGGAGACATCGGCCACGTGCACTTCCAGGACGTGCCGGACATGCCGCGCGAGCTGCTCGATCAGACGACGCGCGTCATCCCGGGCGACGGCGTCACGCCGCTCGTGAAAATCCTGCGAAAGCTCGCCGAGAAAGGCTACGCCGGCCCGCTTTCCGTCGAGCTGTTTCTCCCGAAGTTCCAGCAAGGCGATCCCTACGAAATCGCGCGCGAGATCCGCACGAAGGCCGAAGCCGTCATGCGCCAGGCGCGCGTCCTCTGACGCGTCCATGCAGGTGGTGCATCTGCGCGGGCTCGACGACCCGCGCTTCGTCGATCGCGAACTCTACCGCGCGATGGGGGATCACCAGCGGCTCCGAGCAGCCGGCCTCTTTGTGGCTGAAGGCCGTCTCGTCGTCGCGCGGCTCATCGAACGGCATCGGGGGTTGGTCCGATCGCTGCTGCTGAACGGCGCCGCATACCATGCGCTGCGCTCTGAAGATTCTGCGTTCGGCGACGAAGTGAACGTGTTCGTCTGCGAGACGGCTGACTTCGAGCCCTTGACCGGTTATGACATCCATCGCGGATGCTTGGCGCTCGCCGTGCGGCCGCCTGCGCGCGTGATCGACGACGTGATTGCCGCCGCGCGAACGCTCGTCGTCGTGGAAGAGGTGGCGAATGCGGACAACGTCGGCGGCATCTTCCGAAACGCCGCAGCCTTCGGCGTCGACGGCGTGGTGCTGAGCCGCGGCTGCGTCGATCCGCTCTACCGGAAGGCGATTCGAACGTCGATGGCTGCCGTCCTCACGATCCCGTTCGCCGTTGCCGACGGAGAGTGGCGCGCGACCCTCGAGGCGATACGGCGCGGAGGCTTTCAGCTCGTTGCGCTGACGCCGGATCCGTCGGCCGTGGACCTCGACACGTTCTCGTGCGGCGCTCGAGGCAATCGTCTGGCGCTTCTCGTCGGCGCCGAGGGTCAGGGTTTGACGCCTGAGTCAACGGATGCTGCCGACGTTCGCGTCCGGATTCCGATTCGCGGTGAAGTCGACTCGTTGAACGTCTCGGTGGCGACGGGCATCGCGTTACACCGACTCGCCGTGCCGATGTCAGGGTAGGAGAAGGCTGGCGGGCGCCACGAACCCTCGGAGCACAGATGAACGCACGATGTCTGGTGGTGTGATCACTCTGCTCGTCGGTGTCGCAGCGGCGAACTCGATGACGGTGACGTGAGGACCACCGGGGTCCACGAGCCAGCATTCGCGCACGCCGTACTGACGATACCATTCGAGCTTCTCCCCGCGGTCGTGTGCGGCCGACCCCGGCGACAAGACTTCGACGACGAGGTCCGGCGCACCCCAAATCTGGTTTCGAATGATCGAGCTGCGTTCCGCGGCGACAAACAACACGTCCGGCTGCACGACAAGCGCACGATCGGCATCGAGCACCACGTCGAGCGGCGCGATGCCGACGTGTCCACAGGCCGTCCACTCCGCATGATCTGCAAGTACGCGCGCGATCTTCAGGACGAGTTGCTGATGCGAAAAGAACGGCGCCGGCGGTTCGCGCACGACGCCGCGCCGCAGTTCGCGCGGTCGATTGCTCTCATAGGAATCGAGGTATTCCTTCGTAGTCATCGACAGCCCTCGGACGACGATGCCATCGTCTGAGGCCGAGATCAAGACAGCCATGCGATGGCCGCCGCGTTGCAGTTCGTCGTCGCGGTTCCCGTAACCGATTCTCACAGGAGATCGCGATGCAGATATTGCTTCAAACCCTCGTTGCTGCTGTTGTCGTCGCGGCCACTTCGCTGCCGCCGGTCAAGGTATCCGAGTCCCTCCTGGTACGCGCCGTGATCAGCGGCGACACCATCGACGTCGAACCGGTCGGCCATGTGCGGCTGCTCGGCATCGAGGTTCCGGCCGTCGTCGCCGATGCGGCACGCGAGCGGCTGTCGGGTCTCGTGGTGCGTCGTTGGGTCCGGCTGGAAACTGAAGTCGACACCGGATCGTCTCGCACGCGTCGGATTGCCTATGTGATCACCGGCGACGGCGTCTGCGTGAACACGGTCCTGGTGCGCGACGGACTGGCACGCGTCTCTGCGCGCGCACCGGGCGCGCGCCTCGGCGAGCTGAATCAGGCGGAAGCCGAAGCGCAACGCCTGGAAAAAGGAATGTGGGGGTATACTCATCGGCCGCAACCGAACAAGCGCAGGAGTTCGTGGCCGAGATCCCCGTCGAGTACGCATCGCAGCGCAAGATTCGCGAACGCAACAAGCTTTATTACCGTTTCAACCACTGGCCGATCTGGATTTTCGTCTTCTTCATCGCGCCAGGGCCGCTGACGTTCGACCTGTTCGAACGTGGCTTCGACTCGCGAATGGCGTTGTGGCTCGGGGCGGTGTTGATCGGAACCGGCATCGCGGGCCTGCGCGGAAGCCTGCCAGGAGTCGAGCCGAAGCCGTACATCATCCGCTTTACCGAGGATCGGCCCAATCCGCTTTACCGGCGAGTCTGCTACACGTTCGCGTGGAGCGAAGTGATCACGTTCGCGGTGCTGAACATCACCGGCCTCATCATCGCGATTGTGACTGGCCAGTGGCATTTGAAGCAGATCTACCAGTACGCGTACTTCCCGATGGCCGGCGTCATTTGGCTGCTTGGCCTGTCGGGTCTCTTGCCGCGAGTCAAGGCGTCGACCAAGGGCGAGGGACACGAGCGGCGCTACTTCTACGGATCGGTGTGGGCCGTGTGTTGGGCGCAGCCTGCGCTTTGGCTGATGTGGAAGGTCATTCCGCGGACGCGCGCCGGCGACACGCTGAAGCTGGTAGTCTTCATTGCCATCCTGGCGTTTCTTGGCAACCTCGCACGTCTCGGCCGCCTGCCCCGCACTCGGCCGATTGTTCCTGGGGAGATCGCCGTTTCGGATTAGCGAAAGGGAGGACGACGTGAGTCACACGAAGCGCGGCCTGTCGCGTCGGCAGTTTCTCGGGACGGCAGCGGCGGCCGCCGTCGCGGCGGGCTCCGAATCGACGTCCGGCGTTCTCTCGGCGCAGACGTCACGTCCGGCGGCCGATGCCGGGGGCGCTCAGCCCGATCAGACGCTCGTGTTGACCAACGGGCGCATCCACACGATGGACGCCAGCAACAGCGTCGTGACCACCGTTTCGATTCGAAACGGACGATTCGTCGCCGTCGGCGGGCGCGCTTCGTCCGGGTCGGGCACCAAAGTGATCGACCTGAAAGGGCGTACGGCCGTTCCCGGACTGGTCGAGCCGCACGTGCACAGCGTGAGCCTCGCCAACCGTCCCGGATATCACACCGTTCTCGAGAACACGACGTCCATCCGCGACATCCAGGAGGCGCTCGCGGCGCGCAGAAAGAGCGTGCCTGAAGGCCAATGGATCACGTCCATGGGTGGATGGCATCCGAATCAGTGGAAGGAGCATCGGCATCCGACGAGGCAGGAGCTCGACGACGCGGTGCCGGATCGGCCGGTTCTTCTGTATGAACGTTTCACCGGGCCCGCCGTGACCAACAGCGCGGGCAAACGCGTCTTCGACGCTGCGGACGCCGCCGCGCCGGTTCATCCCGACATCAAGAAGATCAACGTTGCCGAGAACGGGGCGATTGCCGCAGCGGGCTTCGGCAACGGCGGACCGTCGGCCAGCGCGCTGTTCCTGTTGCGCCGGATGCAGACGTTCGACGACAAGAAGCGGAGCACGCTCGACTGCATGAATTACTCAGCGAGCCTCGGCCTCACCACGCATCTCGATCAGGTGTTGTTTCCGACGCCGGGTCCGCTCCATCCGAATCAGATTCTGTCGAACCTCGATCAGTACCGGATGTATGACCCGTGGCTCGCGCTGCACAAAGAAGGCAAGGCGATCATTCGCCTGCAGATGAACTTCCTCCAGAACCAGAACGATCCGGCGCTTCCCGAGCTCAAGGAGCGTCTTCGCAATCAGTTCCAGTACTTCGGCGACGACATGCTGATGACTGGATCGATTGGTGAGTGGGCGGCGCCGCTCGCGAGCGGCGCCGTGTGGCGCGAAGCGCAGCGGCTTGTCGCACAGGCCGGATGGCACAACGAGAACAGCGTGCAGGACCTGGCTGCCCTCACACAGGTGGTCGAAGCGTACGAAGCGGTCAACAAGGAGTTCGACATCACGCACAACCGGTGGGTCGTGCATCACGTGCCGGTTGTCACGGCCGACCTGTTGACGCGGCTCAAGAACCTTGGATGCGGCGTGGAGATGGGTGCGTTCCGCTGGGTCACCTCGTCGGATCCGAAGGTTGTCATCGGTCCGCAGTTCCGGACGATCGCCGATCACGGGATCCAGGCCGGCATTCACGGCGACGGCGCGCACATCGCGCCGTTGAATCCCTGGCCGCACATCTACTTCGCGACGACCGGGGTGAATTCATTTGGCGACAAGGTCAACGGCGATCAACAACTGACGCGGCAAGAGGCGCTTCGCCTCTTCACCAGGAACAACAGCTGGTTCCTGCGAATGGAAAACAAGATCGGCACCATCGAGAGCGGCAAGCTCGCGGATGTGGCCGTCCTCGATCGCGACTATTTCTCGGTCCCCGACGTGCAAATCAAGCAGATTCGATCCGTGCTGACGGTGGTGGACGGTCGCCTCGTCCACGACGCCGGCGTTCTTTAGTACCGCACGCGTGACGCGACAGGGCTGGCACGGCTGGGACCAATACGCGCCCTTCTATGACTGGGAGAACGCGCAGACGCTCGGCCGCCGCGACGTGTCGTTCTGGACGGGAGTTGCAGCGGGCGCGGATGGCCGGGTACTCGAGCTTGGCTGCGGCACTGGGCGCGTCGCGATTCCGCTGGCGAGGAGCGGAGTCGATTTGGTCGGCGTCGATCGATCTGTCCCCATGCTCGACCGGGCGAGAACCAGAGCGTCTCGAATTCCGCGAACGTCTGGCAGGATTTCGCTCGTCCGTGCCGACATTCGCGATTTGCCGTTTCGCCGGCGCAGCTTCTCGATGGTGCTCGCGCCGTATGGCATCCTGCAGTCGCTCATCCGCGAACGCGATCTGACTTACACGCTTCAATCCGTGGCTCGTGTGATCAGGCGCGGCGGGACATTCGGCATCGATCTCGTACCCGACCTGCCCCGCTGGCAGGAGTACCGAAACAAAGTGCAGTTGCGCGGCCGTGCCAAAGGCGGGGCGCATTTCACGCTCGTAGAGTCGGTGCACCAGGATCGCCGCCGCCATCTGACGACGTTCGAGCAGGAGTACGTCGAGCACCGTGGAACCCGCGAGTCGCGGCATCGCTTCGAGTTGACATTCCGCTCGCTGACCGTCGCCCAGATGACCACGCGGCTCGAACGGGCCGGTTTTCGCGTCGACGCGGTGCTCGGCGACTACCACGGACGCCCGTGGGATGCGCGCGCGGATGTCTGGATCATCCTGGCCAAAAAGGGGTAAAGTTTCTGGCATGTCTGGCCATTCCAAGTGGGCATCAATCAAGCACAAAAAGGGCGCCCTTGACGCCAAGCGCGGCAAGATTTTCACGCGCATCATCAAAGAATTGACCGTCGCTGCGCGCGGCGGCGGCGGCGATCCGGACATGAACCCGCGCCTGCGGACGATCATCGGAGACGCCAAGGCCGCGAACATGCCCGCCGAGAACATCAAACGCGCGATTCGACGCGGCACCGGCGAAGAGCCGGGCGTGTCGTACGAGGAAGCGTCGTACGAAGGCTACGGCCCCGGCGGGGCGGCCGTCATCATCGAGGTGCTCACGGACAACAAGAACCGGACCGCCGGGGAAATCCGGCATCTGCTCGAGAAATGGGGCGGCAACCTCGCCGCGCCGAACGCCGTCGCCTGGATGTTCCAGAAGAAGGGCCACATCATTGTCGAGAAATCGAAAGCCCCTGGCATCGATGAGGAGAAGCTGATGACGGCCGTCCTCGAGGCCGGCGCCGACGATCTCCAGGACGAAGACGACAACTGGGAAGTGTTCAGCGCGCCGGAGTCGTTCTCCGCGGTGCAGGAAGCCGTCAAGGCGCTTGGCATCGCGCCGGCGAGCGCCAAGGTCTCCTTGATTCCGCAGAACACCGTGAAGCTCGAGGGCAAGGCCGCGCAGTCCATGATCAAGCTGATGGAAGCCCTCGACGATCACGACGACGTGCAGAACATCTCGTCGAACTTCGACATCTCGGAGAAGGAGATCGAGGCCTCGCTGGCGTGATCATCTTCGGCATCGATCCGGGTTCGGAGCGCACGGGCTACGGTTGCGTGCAAACCGACGGGTCGCGCCACACGCTCGTCGTCTGCGGCGCCATCAAGACTCCGGCGTCGGCGACATTTCCTGAAAAACTGCTCGTCATCCACTCGAGGCTTGCGACACTGCTGGGCGAATGCCGGCCTGACGCGGTCGCCATCGAAAACCTGTTTCATGCGGTGAACGCGCGCAGCGCGCTGAAACTCGGCCACGCGCGTGGCGTCGCGATGCTTGCCGCTGTTGAATCGGGCGTGGAGGTATTCGAGTACACACCAGCGGAAGTGAAGCGGGCGGTCGTCGGCTACGGGCGCGCCGAGAAGCCGCAAGTGCAGCAGATGATCAAGGTGATGCTCGGCCTGGCGGATCCGCCGTCGCCGCACGATGCGGCGGATGCGCTGGCGGTCGCCATCTGCCACATTCACTCGAAGCCGCGGCGTGTTGCGGACGCACTCGCGTCGGCGGCGCCGGGTCGCTCGCGAAAGACCGCGACGAGCTGGCGTTCCTACCGTCCGTGATCGCCCATCTGCGCGGCACGATTCTCGAGAAACAACCCAATCGCGTGGTCGTCGACGTCGGGGGCGTCGGATATGACGTCGCCGTTCCGCTGTCTACGTTCTACGGCCTCGCCGACGTCGGCGGTCCGGTGTCGCTGCGCGTGCATACGCACGTGCGCGAGGACGCAATCGCGCTGTTCGGCTTTGCGACGCCGCTCGAACTCGAGTTGTTCGAGAAGCTGATTGGCATCAGCGGCATCGGGCCGAAGGTCGGTCTCGCCGTGCTCTCGGGCATCGAGCCCGTCGAGCTTATCGGCGCGATCGAACGCGGTGATCTCGCGCGGCTGACGGCGATTCCCGGCGTCGGGAAGAAGACGTCCGAACGCATCGTCCTCGAGCTCAAAGATCGATTGCCCAAAACCGTGGCCGTCGCGGCGGCAAGCGTCGTGCCTGACGTGCCCGTGCTTCGCGACGATCTCCTCTCGGCGCTGATCAACCTGGGGTATCATCGGCCGCTCGCCGAAAAAGCCGTCGATGCGGCACTGAGGGCCGCAGGCCGCGACGCCGGTTTCGAGCGCACCCTCAAGCAGGCCCTGCGAGAGCTCGCGAAATAAGACACGAGTGTGAGCACCGATCCCCGAGTCGTCACCGCCGCGCGCGTCGAAGAAGAGACGCAGTACGAAGACGGCCTGCGTCCGCGCGTTCTCAATGACTACATCGGGCAGGATCGCGTCCGCGAAAACCTGCACGTGGCGATCACCGCCGCCAAGCAGCGCGGCGACGCGCTGGATCACGTCCTGCTCCACGGTCCGCCCGGCCTCGGCAAGACGACGCTCGCGTATGTGATCGCGAACGAACTCGGCGTACAGATTCGCTCGACGTCTGGTCCGGCGATTGAAAAGCCGGGTGACCTTCTCGGCATCGTGACGGGTTTGTCTCATCACGACGTGCTGTTCATCGACGAGATTCATCGCATGTCGCCGGCCGTCGAAGAGATGCTGTACCCCGCGCTCGAAGACTTCGAAGCCGACGTCGTGGTCGGCCAGGGGCCGAGTGCCAGAACGGTGAAGGTGCGCCTCGAGCACTTCACGCTCATCGGGGCGACGACCAGGACCGGGCTGCTGACGTCGCCGTTGCGCTCGCGATTCGGCATCCAGCACCGCCTGGAGTTCTATATGCCGGCGGACCTCGAGGAGATCGCGCGGCGTTCCGCGCGGATCTTGAACGTACCGCTCGAGGACGCCGCGGCGGCCGAACTTGCCCGGCGATCGCGCGGGACGCCGCGAATCGCGAACCGGTTGCTGCGGCGCGTGCGCGACTACGCGCAGGTGCGCGCCGACGGCAAGGTGACGCTCGACGTCGCGCGCGCGGCGCTGAAGATGCTCGAGGTCGACGAGAACGGGTTCGACGAGATCGATCGAAAGCTGCTGCGCACGATTATCGACAAATTCGGCGGCGGTCCTGTGGGCATCGGAAGCATCGCCGCGGCGATCAGCGAAGAAAAGGACGCCATCGAAGACATCTATGAGCCGTTCCTGATTCAGAACGGCTTTCTCGACCGCACGCCGCGCGGACGCGTGGCGACGCGGCTCGCGTACGGCTATTTCGGCCTCGACGCGCCCGACGATCGGAGAAGGGACTCGCGACTGTGGTAGAGCGCAATGTTCGGAGGGTCGGGGGACGGCCGACCAAGATTGCGTCGCTGGCGACGTACGTGCCGCCGAAGGTGCTGACGAATGCGGATCTCGAGAAAATCGTCGACACCAACGACGAGTGGATCATGCAGCGCGTCGGCATCCGCGAGCGGCACATCGTCGACAAGGGTGTCGCGACGTCCGATTTGGGCAAAGAGGCGGCGACACTCGCGATCGAGCGTGCCGGCCTGACGCCGGACGACATCGGTCTGATCGTCGTCGGGACGGTCACGCCCGACATGATGTTTCCGAGCACGGCGTGTCTGATTCAGGAAAAGATCGGCGCGCACCACGCATGGGGCTTCGATATCAGCGCCGCGTGTTCCGCCTTTACGTACTCGCTGACGGCGGCGAGCCAAATGGTCGCATCTGGCGCCCACGACCATGCACTTGTCGTCGGCGCCGACGTCATGTCGAGCATCATCGATTACCAGGACCGCACGACCTGCGTGCTGTTCGGCGATGGCGCGGGCGCGGTCGTCGTCTCGGCAGCGACAGAGCAGGAGGGCGGCATCCTCGATTTCGAGCATGAAATCGATGGCAGCGGCGGCGGCGCGTTGTGCATGCCAGCGGGTGGCAGCCGTCGTCCGCCGTCGCACGAAACAGTGGAGCAGCGCCTCCATTACGTAAAGCAGGACGGGCGTGCGGTGTTCAAGTTCGCAGTCCGCAAGACCGAAGAAATCGCGCGTCGCATTTTGGCGCGCAACCACCTGCAGCCTTCGGACCTCGATTTGTTCATCTCGCATCAGGCGAACCGTCGAATCATCGAGTCGGCGACCGAGAAGCTCGGCATCGGTGCAGACAAGACGCTGGTGAACATCGATCGTTTCGGGAACACGACGGCGGCGACGATTCCGCTGGCGCTGAACGACGCCGTGTGTGCGGGCCGATTGAAGAAAGGCGATCTCGTGCTGTTGGCGTCGGTCGGCGCGGGTTTTACGGTCGGTGCGGTCCTGCTTAAGTGGGGCTATTGAAGCGAAGAATCACACTTATTGCGTCGTAGCCGGCTAGTTACGCACTCAATGAGCCAATAAGCGACACATGTATTAAAAGAAGACACTGTGTCGTATTTCGAGAAAACACCAATAAATCATTGAAAAATCGACATCTGAAGCGTGATCGCTGTGTAGTTTCGGGACATTTGTAGTACCTCCACTGTAATCCTGCGCATTCCGTAATTTTCCTGCATCTTAATGTATTGAAAGGACTTTTCAGTCCATTAGCCCCACATCAAGCGCATGGCCGAGCCTTTGCTATAGTAGAGCCCGTGATTTTCAGCCGCCGTGTGTGTGCCTTGGCGTGGGCGGGACTCGCTGTTCTCGCTGGCGCCAGCTCCGTGGCGGCGCAAACGTACGTGGAAGATGGCGTTCAGCGTTCCGGCACCCAGCACGTCATCATCACGATGGCCCCCGGCCACGAAAACGAAGTCATTACCGCCGTTGCTCGGCATGGCGGTCGCGTCCGTTTCCAGCATCCATCTATCAATGGTCTCGCGGCGGACATCAGCGGCGCCGACGTCGCCGATCTCGCGCTCCATGGTGCTGTGGCGATTACCCGCGACCACGCCGTCCACCTGACTGGTCTCACTTCGAATCTGGCCTTGCAGCCGGCCACCGACCCGAACGTGCCTCAGCCGATGGAGGTCAGCACGCTCCGTCCGTCGCTTGGTCTCGCGCCGGGGTCGGCGAGAAACCTAACGGGCGGCATCAACGGACGTGGCGTCGGCGTCGCGATCATCGATTCAGGCATTGCCCCGTCTGCCGATTTCGGGACGAGGATCAAGGCGTTCTACGACTTCACCCACCGCGACCAAACCGGAGCGCCCACGACGCCGGCCGCATACGACGACCTCGGCCACGGCACGCACGTCGCCGGCCTCATCGCGAGCGCCGGAGCGGCTCCCAGCTACATGTTCCAAGGGGTGGCGCCGGCCGCGAATCTGATTGTCGTGAAGGTGCTGGACAAGCTCGGTGCAAGCTCTACAAGCACCGTCATCGCCGCTCTCGAGTTCATCGTCACCAACCAGGCGGCGCTTGGCGTCAACATCATCAACCTGTCGCTCGGTCATCCCGTGACGGCGCCCGCGAAGTTCGATCCCTTGGTGCAGGCGGTTGAAAATGCCGCGCGCCATGGCATCGTCGTCGTCGTCGCCGCTGGCAATGACGGCGCTGGCTACGCCGGTGTCAATTCGCCGGGCAATTCGCCCTCTGCGATCAC
>Ga0068871_100000319_pt1 | contig 33457 bp, 31 predicted proteins | sample KBSMisM72_FD_72750 | JGI IMG/M metagenome (GOLD analysis project Ga0068871, IMG submission 72750) | Miscanthus rhizosphere microbial communities from Kellogg Biological Station, Michigan, USA - KBS Miscanthus M7-2 | ecosystem: Host-associated > Plants > Roots > Rhizosphere > Soil ...
GTTTCATTGGGTTTATAGTTTCGTACCGCCGCGCTGAGTGATTTAGGATCCGTAACGGTTTTATCGCCGACCTTGGTGATGATGTCGCCAACCTTGAAACCTGCCTTCTCTGCTGCGCTGCCATCAACTACTTCGGTGATCTCGGCGCCTTTGCTATTGTCTTTGCTTGTTACGCCAAGCATCGGACCGCTAACCGTTGTATTTATTTTGGGCTCGTAGTTGTAGTTGTAATTGTATTTGTACCTGGGAATAGTTGTAATCACATGTGGATTTGTTTTCAGGTAAATTTCCGGCGAGCCATCGTAATTATATCCCCACCAATTGTCTTCACCGCTGCCTGAATGAATGGTCAGGTTGCCGTCCTTGAATTCAGCTGCCGGCTTGCCATTCACGGTAATCTTGTCTCCGTCAATAACGATCGTCATTTTTTCATTCTTACTCTTATCCTTGGTAATGATGATTTGCTGACTGTCGTCGCTTTTGGATTGAGTTGTTTTTTGCTTGGTTTTGTCCTGCGCAGTCACGGAGCCGGTCAGGAAAACGGCCAGGAGCAGGGCCGATTGCAAGCTCTTTAATCGCATATTCATTTGATCTGTTTTTGGTATACGAAATGTTTAGTAGATCAAATGTAGGAAATATTTCGTAAATACGAAATGTTTCGGAAGTGTTAAAATTCAGGAGACCAGTTAACCGATCAACGCCCTCACGGCCTCAATCACCTCCGCCAGCCTCGTCACATCCTGCCCACCGGCCGTAGCGAGTGATTTCTGACCACCTCCCCCTCCTTTAATGAGCGGGGCAATCTGTTCTTTGATGATTTTGGATGCGTCAAGATTCCTGGAGCTTACCAGGGACTCATCCAATGAAATGGCAACCTGGGCCTTTCCCTGGATATCGGCCGTTAGTACGACTACAAAATCATTCAATTTCGATTTCAATTCCTGGGATAATTTTTTCAGCTGGTCGGCATTACCCAATTCAACGCGGGCACCAATAAAATTAATTCCGCCTATTTTCTGAACCTGGTTGAGCAGCCTGTCCCTCGTTTCCACCAATGCCCGGCCTTCATGTTTCTCCTCATTTTTCTTCAGCTGTGCATTTTCTGACAACAGGCTTTCAATGGCTTTGGCGCTGTCTTTTGGACTCTTGAGCTGGTCCTGGATATTTCGCAATTCCTCCAGCTTCTCATTTACAAAATCATCGGCGGCCCTGCCACTAAATGCCTCAATCCTTCTTACGCCTGCAGCTACAGCAGATTCGTGCGCAATCACGAAATGTCCTAATTCACCCGTTGCCGCCACATGTGTGCCACCGCAAAGCTCAATTGAATATTCCGGATCGATGATGACCACCCTGACCGTATCGCCGTATTTCTCGCCAAACAATGCCATTGCACCCAGGGCCATGGCTTCTTCCTTCTTCATTTGTTTGATGACCACCGGAATATTTTCCCTGATCTTTTCATTAACGAGTGTCTCAACCTTTTGCAATTCTTCTTTCGTCATTTTTGCAAAATGGGAGAAATCAAAACGTAAATAATCCGCATTTACCAGTGAGCCTTTTTGCGTCACGTGCACGCCCAGGACCATCCTGAGGGCAGCGTGCAGCAGGTGCGTAGCAGAATGGTGCAATGCCGTGTTATGTCTTAACTCGCGGTTTACCTTCGCAACCACAGAGGCGTCCGGATTGGAGGGAAGTTTATCGGTAAAGACAATGATCAGGTCATTTTCTTTTCGGGTATCCAATACCGGAATTTTCTCGCCATCAAATTGTAATACTCCCGTGTCGCCAACCTGTCCCCCGCTTTCCGCATAAAAGGGCGATTGCTCCAGCACCAGTTGAAAAGATTCCCTGCCCTTCGACTTAACCTTCCTGTATTTCGACAGGCGGGTTTCGGCCTCAAGGTTGCCATAGCCCACAAACTTTTGCATAGCGTTCTCATTCAACATCACCCAGTCTTCTGTATCAATCGCAGTAGCAGCTTTGCTCCTTTCCTTTTGCTTTTTCATCTCAACTTCAAAGCCGGCCTCATCCACTTCCACTTTGTTTTCGTGTGCAATCAACTTCGTGAGGTCTAACGGAAAACCGTACGTGTCGTACAACTCAAAAGCCTCTTTACCAGGAATGCTACCACCCGCCTGTTTTTGTGCGCGCAATTCACTCAGCATCTCGTCGATCCGCTTCAAACCCTTGTCGAGGGTTCTCAGGAATGCTTCCTCCTCTTCTTTTACCACCTTGGAAACGAAATCTACCTGTTGCTTCAATTCCGGGAACACATGACTGAACTGATCAGCAAGCTGCGGAATCAGTTGGTATAGCAGCGGCTGTTTGTATTGCAGGTTTGAATAATAATAGCGGACTGCCCTTCGGAGAATTCTTCTAATTACGTAGCCGGCTCCTGTATTCGAGGGCAATTGTCCGTCGGCAATTGTAAACCCGATCGCCCTGAGATGGTCAGACAGTACTCGAAATGCAACTGCCTTATTCCATTCGGCTCCATCCCCAGGATTTGCTTCTGCCCGATATCTTTGCGCGGCAATTTTTTCAATTGCAGCGATGGTGCCGGTAAATATATCCGTATCGTAGTTGCTCGATTTATTCTGGAGCACCCGAACCAGCCTTTCGAATCCCATTCCCGTATCAACATGTCTTGCCGGTAGGGGTTCCAGCCTGCCGCCCTTCAGCCGGTTGAATTGAATAAACACGTTGTTCCAGATCTCAATCACCTGCGGGTGATCAGCATTGACCAGTTGATGGCCGGGGACCGAATTCCTTTCTGCATCAGGACGGCAGTCCACATGAATTTCGGTACAGGGTCCGCAAGGGCCGGTGTCACCCATTTCCCAAAAATTATCTTTTTTGGTGCCTAATAAAATGCGTTCGGACGCGATCCATTTTTTCCATTCTGAAAAAGCTTCATCATCCTTAGGCAAATTCTCCTGGGCATCTCCTTCAAATATGGTTACATATAGTCGGTCTTGGGGGATTTTATAAACAGAGGTAAGAAGTTCCCAACTCCAAGCAATGGCTTCGGTCTTGAAATAATCGCCAAAACTCCAGTTGCCCAGCATTTCAAACATCGTATGATGATAAGTATCGACACCTACTTCTTCCAGGTCGTTATGTTTTCCACTAACACGAAGGCATTTTTGTGTATCGGCCACGCGGGAATATTCGGGTTTTCTGTTGCCGAGAAATATGTCCTTGAATGGGTTCATACCCGCATTGGTGAACAGCAATGTGGGATCATTTTTAACGACTATGGGTGCGGAAGGCAGGATCTGGTGGCCTTTTGATTGAAAGAAATCCAGGAAAGCCTGTCTGATTGCATTAGCGTTCATCATGTATACTTTATGCCGTAAGGTTGATATTTGCTGACTGAAAAAACTATATTTGTCAACATTCCGGCTTGCAAAGGTAAGGAATGGATGAGCACAGATATGCTATGAAAAAGGTCAAGTACTACTATAATACCAGTACACTACGCTATGAAAAACTGGTAGTGCCGCTCAGGGTTAAGCTGTTGAGGGTTTTGGGATTCATTGCATCTGCCCTCGTAACCGCCCTCATCATCGTTTCCATCGCATTCAAGTTTATAGATTCTCCGAAAGAAAAGATCATGCGGCTCCAATATAATAATGTATTGGAGGATTACGGTACGCTCAATCAAAAAGTAAAGGCCATGCAACAACAGATGGCCGACCTGGAGAAGCGTGATAACCAGGTTTACCGTTCCATCTTTGAAGCGAATCCCATTCCCGATAGTGCCAGGGCCAGGGCCATGGCACAGGAACAGGAAATTAAAATGGTGGAAAGCATGGAAGATAACGACCTCGGTTATTCGATCGCCCAGACGCTTAACAATCTTTCCCGTCGCATGAGTTATCAAAACCGCTCTTATGACGAGATTTCCAAACTTATAGATAAGAAGGAAGACCTGCTGGCGGGAACGCCGGCAATTCAACCGGTAAGCAACAAAGATCTAAGCAGGGTTGCATCGGGCTTTGGCTACCGTATCGATCCGGTTTACAAGACAACTAAATTTCACGCCGGACTGGATTTCGCAGCACCGCAGGGCACACCAATCTATGCCACGGCAGATGGAATTATCAAGACTGCCGGTAACACGGGGAACGGTTATGGCAATCATGTGGTGATCAGTCATGGTTATGGTTATGAAACCCTCTATGGGCACATGGTGAGAGTAAAAGTGAGATCGGGTCAACGTGTGAAGCGGGGTGAAGTGATTGGCTGGGTGGGCAGCACAGGAAAATCAACCGGACCGCATTGCCACTATGAAGTTCACAAGAATGGAGCGGTCGTAGATCCGATCTACTTCTTCTACAACGATCTGACGCCTGAACAATTCGACAGGATTCTCAAGATGGCGTCGTCCAGCAACCAAAGTTTCGACTAGCATTTTTGTTTTTGATGCAAAACTTTTCGCTACTCACATTTCTGCCCTAGGATGTGAATAACTCTTTGCTGGAGCTATTTAATGCATCGGTAACTTTATTTTAATGTTGGAACAACTGGATTTATTTGGAACGGGCATCGCAAAGAAAGAGCCGCAGAACCCGCTTGAGAAAAGGGCGGAAAGAAAACTCACTCCTCCTGAAACCGTTATGGTTGAAGAGGAAACGGTTGAGATTGAGGAACCGCTCATGCCCGAGCCTGAGGAGATGAAAGCAGCACCCGCTCCGCTGGATGTGGAGGAAACATTGGTTGTTCCAAGGACAAGAGAACCCAAAAAAGAACCGAAAGAAAAGGATAAACCCGGTAAACGCGGCCGCAAGTCGCTCAAAGAAATGACTGAAGATGCTGAATTCGTAAATGTGCCGGAGGACGAGATTTTGTTCCGCAAGCAATACTATAGTATCGGCGAAGTAGCCGAAATGTTCAAGGTGAATACCTCGCTCCTGCGTTACTGGGAAACTGAATTCGACATTCTGAAACCACGCAAGAACAGGAAGGGAGATCGCTTTTTCCGCCCGGAAGATGTGAAGAACCTTCAACTTATCTATCACCTGTTGCGCCAGCGAAAATACACCATCGAAGGTGCCAAGGACTATCTGAAATTCAACAAAGCCCGCTCGCAACAACAATTCGAGATTTTTCAACGCTTGCAAAAAATCAGGGAATTTTTGCTGGAATTAAAGGCCAGCCTCTGAAGCCCACTTTTTTCCCGCATTAGGCATCAGGTATTAGGTATTAGGTATTGGGAATTTGTATAACCTTTCCCCTTCACCTTTCACTTTTCACCTCAGTTACTCTAACGTCAGTATTCATTCCGGCGAATTCTATGCCCAGCTTTTCCGTAAGAAGAATAATGCCCATATTCACTTCCTCCCGGATCTTATTGAAATCCTCGATCGCAATAGGCGCTGTAAAATAATCGATATAAACGAGATAGGAGTTCTGCTGGATATCACTCAGAAAGATGATCTTGTTTTCAATCTTTTCATGATTCAGCAACTGGTGCAATCCTTCAATGAATTGTTGCAACTGGGATGACTTGGTGGAAAGACCCAGGGATAGCCTTAATTCTACTTTTCGTTGCGTGCGCAGGCTCCAGTTATCTACAATCGTATCCACCATCTGTTTGTTCGGCACAGAAACATAAGTCTTATCTGTTGTGCGTATGCGTGTACTACGCAACCCAATCTTTTCAACTGTGCCAGTCACATTCTGAACTTTCAGCGTATCGCCCGTGGCAAAAGGCTTATCGAAGAAAATGATAAAAGATGCGATCAGGTTCTCCAGGCTTTCGCGCGCGGAGAGCGCAAGCGCCGCAGCGACGATACTTAGACCGGCGAGGATCTTCGTGATATCAATTTGCAAGGCGAATTTCAAGACGGCCAGAAGTCCTGCAATAGCAACGATTACTTTTAAAAAATCCTTGAAAAAAACAACCAGTTGGTTATCGCTCTGATCTGCAGTAAGATTAGCCCTTCTCTCCATCACCATGGCCAGGTAGTCAATAATGCGCATCAATACCCAGAAGAAGGTGATGACCAGCGCCGCGGTTGAAAATATATTGAGGAGGCGGTGCGTATTCGTTTTGAGGAATTGGAAATAGAAGAGTTTGGGAAACTGCAGACTGTAAATTGCCGAAATCGTGATCAGCCAAAAGAGGAATGTTTGAACCGGATATAATACGAGGTCGATGAAGGCCTTTTCATCGATCTTTCGGCCCATAAGGTTCATCACGAGGAAAATGATCTTGCTGGCGGCCCGGCCTACGTATTTTTTGAGGACGTAGGCAAGTGCGATAAGCACAAATACAAAAATGTACTGGGCAATCGTATTGTCAAGTATCATACGGTTAAATATGTCATTCATGGGATGAAGAATATAACCCGCCTAAAATTATACATAATTTACTGGTACGCGTAAACCTGGAGCCCGGAATCACCCAACACGTATACGGCCTGCGGCATGATCCTGATTTTTTCTGCCTTGCTGATTGCTCCCGGCAACACGCGTTGCTTCATATTGAGCGTACCCAATTCATAAGAATAAAAATTATGTTCATCTCTTCCCACAATGTTCTTTCCTATCACTTGCACATCCTTCCATCCCAGCAACCTGATCTGGTTTTTCAAAGCGCCATAATAATCGAAGATGTACATGCCTTTTGCGGGATCATAGAGGTAAACGAATTTGTCCTGGTCGATAATCTTAACGGGTGAAGGTGCGGTGTCGAACACGAGTCTCAGGTCGGTTGTTTCACTCAATATGCTGCCATCCTCGCCAATTTTTTTCAACTTGCTTTCCTGCTCGTCAAATACCCAGATATTATTGTCGAAAGATTGAGCGATGGCACGGGTTTGAAAAATGCCCTGCCTGCGAAGGTCAATCACATTCACCGTACTTAGAAAGCGGTCCAATACAACGATGGTGCTGAAGTCTTTGTAAAAAAGCAAAACTTTCAGCGGATTGGAAACATCCATGCTATAAAGCTTTCCATATCGCTTCACGTCATTGAATACGCCGATTGAATCTCCGTCGGTGCCAATTTTCTTCAATTGGTTGTCTGAACTCAACAGGTAGATGAATCCCAGGTTGTCGACTGTAAAATTCACGATATTACCATTGACCGTCTTCACCACATGAAAGTCTCCGGCACTCTGTGCTGAAGCAAAAAGCGCCGAAAGAAAGAAGAGACCCAGCCAGGTAAATGTTTTCATGCGTTGAATTTTAATTCCAGGCTTTCTCCGTCAAACACGGCATAACTGTAATAACGAATCCAGTCGCCCAGGTTGATATATCGCACCCCATCTTTTAATGTAAAATCAATCGGCAAATGCCGATGCCCGAAGATAAAATAGTCATAGTGCTCCTTTTTCAGCACGTCCCGACTGTAGGCAATCAGCCATTCCTTATCCTCTCCAAGGAATTTCTCATCGGCGCCGCCCGTAGCCGCCCTGCTGGAGCGACTGAAATAGTGTGCAATGCCCATGCCGATATATGGCGGCAGCATGCCGAATAAACCCTGGCAAATGCGATTTCGAAACAGTTTCTTGATGAACTTATATCCATGATCACCCGGTCCCAATCCGTCGCCGTGGCCGACATAGAATTTCTTGTTGTTGAATTCGAATACACGGGGTTCGTGATAGACTGGGATATTCAATTCCTTCTCAAAATATCCGCTCATCCACATGTCGTGATTGCCGACAAAAAAATGGATGGGAATTCCCGAATCCGTGATCTCCGCCATTTTTCCCAGGATTCGCACAAAGCCTTTGGGCACTACTTTTTTGTATTCGTACCAGAAATCGAACAGATCTCCCACGATGAAAATCACCGCCGCGTCCTTTCTGATGCCCTGTAAGAATTCAACGATTTTTCTTTCGCGCGTCAAACTCGCTTCCGCACTGGGCACACCCAGGTGGAAATCCGAAAGAAAATAGACTTTTTTTCCGGGGGGAATTTGCATCGCGTAAAAATAGGAAGTTTAGCGTGGAGGTTGCTGACTATCGACAAGGAAAACAAATACTTCTTTGGGACCGTGCACGCCCACAATCAAAGTTTTCTCGATATCCGCCGTCCTGCTGGGACCCGTAGCAAACGTAATCATGGAGGGTAATTCACGCGCGTACTTTTCCTTCAACATCTGCAACCCTTCTTTCAGCTCGTACACCAACTGGTTCATATAGGCGATGCAAATATGCACAGGCGCATAAACACTTACGGTCCTTCCGCTGTCCTGCGCTGCACTCATGACAATACTTCCTGTGCGTGCAATCAGTAATTCGCATCCCGTGATGGCGGCATCACAATTCTCCAAAGATCCCTGTCCAAATCTCGTGAAGCCATGCCGGGACAACATATCGCCCGTTGCTGACTCTCTACAGTACACCTCTTTCCATTGCATCTGGTTGACGAGCGTCTCGAGCTGCATTCCCAGTTCGGCTTCATTCTGGCAATACACGAATTTTCCCTGCAGTGCGCTGAACTCCCGGGCGAACACGACTTCCAGTTCCTCCCCGTTCGGCTTGAATACGGTTTGATTGCCCTCGCTTTGGGGAAAAGGCAAAGGCACCGGGTGACTCAGTGCCTTGCGAATTTTTTTCAGTATGTTTTCTTTTGAAGCTGTATTCTTCATTATGAATGGGCTTGGGCCGATTCCGGATTTACGTTCTCCGTGGTGGTTCCATTCGATTGCGCGTTGGCGTTATGAACAGGTTGGGTTTCATGAACCAGGTCGGCTGGCTTCTTCTCCTCGTAAGGGCGCTTGCCAATCAGGAGCTCAACATCGCTTTGATACAATACTTCCTTCTCAAGCAGTTGCTTGGCCAGGATCTCAACTTCGCGCTTTCTGTGATTCAGCAATTCCTTGGTCCTGGCGTAGGCTCCTTCAACCAGTTTTCTCACTTCTTCATCAATCAGCTTACCCGTTTCTTCGCTATATGGTTTGGTGAAATAATTTTCCTGCGACGGGTCATAAAAACTCACATTACCCACTTTGTCGTTCATTCCATAAACAGTCACCATGGAATAAGCCATCTTCGTGATCTGCTGCAGGTCATTGCTTGCTCCGGTTGAGATTTTATCGAAGAAAATGTCTTCGGCCGCGCGCCCACCAAGGGTCATGCAGATCTGGTCCATCAGCTGATCTGTATTATACAGGTACTGCTCTTTCGGCGTGTACTGTGCATATCCAAGCGCGGCAGTGCCCCTGGGCACAATCGTCACTTTCAATAACGGATACGCATGCTGTAAGAACCATCCGCATATAGCATGACCGGCTTCATGGTATGCAATAATTTCTTTTTCTTCCGGAGAGATGATCTTGTTCTTCTTTTCAAGCCCTCCAATTACCCTGTCGATCGCATCCTGGAAATCACTCATATCCACGGCTTCCTTACCCTTACGAGCAGCAATAAGCGCAGCCTCGTTGCACACATTGGCAATATCCGCACCGGCAAAGCCCGGCGTTTGTTCCGCCAGTTTGTGAACGTCAAGGGTTTGGGAGACTTTGATTGGCTTTAGATGTACTTTGAATATCGCTTCACGGCCCTTCACATCAGGACGGTCGATGGTGATTTGCCTGTCGAACCTGCCCGGACGAAGGAGCGCTGAGTCAAGCACGTCAGGCCTGTTGGTGGCAGCAAGAATGATGATACCGCTATCGGTGCCGAAGCCATCCATCTCAACCAGTAGTTGGTTCAGTGTATTCTCGCGCTCGTCGTTGCTCATCATCATATTCTTTCCGCGTGCACGACCAATGGCGTCGATCTCATCGATGAAAATGATGCAGGGTGCTTTTTCCCGGGCCTGTTTGAACAGGTCTCTCACACGGCTCGCGCCCACACCTACAAACAATTCCACGAAATCAGAACCACTCAGGCTAAAGAAAGGAACCTGGGCTTCACCGGCCATGGCCTTCGCCAGCAGGGTCTTACCCGTGCCGGGAGGTCCAACCAGTAATGCGCCCTTTGGAATCTTACCACCGAGTGCTGTATATTTTTTTGGGTTCTTTAGAAAATCCACGATTTCCATCACTTCCTGCTTGGCTTCGTCAAGTCCGGCCACGTCTGCGAATGTGATATTAACCTTAGTGCCCTTTTCAAAAAGTGTTGCTTTTGACTTACCGATGTTGAATATTCCACCGGGTCCGCCGCCGCCGCCGGGTCCGCCCACTTTGCGCATCATCAGCACAAAGAGCAGCGCAAACATCAACAGGGGGAATAAGAAATTAAGGATGGGACCGAACCATTCCGGTTCTTCATCGTAACGATACTTAGGTTGTTCGTTCTTCATCTCCGGGTGATTGGTATACACCTGTGAGATTTTGTCGCTGAAATTCTTATCGCTGCCAATCTTAAACTGGAAATGGGGGCCTTCCTGCGATTTAAGTGCAGCCTTGGTGAGATTTCTTTGGTAATAGCCTTTCTCGAGGCTGTCGCGCTTAATGGTCACTCTTACGAGATCCTTATTCTTCACCACAGCGTAGCTTTCAACGTCGCCCCTCAGCAACATGCTGTCAATGAAATCACTTTCAGTGGTGGCGGTTGAATCGGGAGAAAACTTGAAAAATTGGTAACCAATGAGGATAAGAGCGATAATACCGTATACCCAGTAAATATTGAATCTCGGACTGCGGCGCTGGTTTTTGTCATCACCGTTCCCGCCGCCCGAGGTATTATTATTCAGGTTTGGAAATCTTCTACTTTGCTGATCTGAATCCTGTGCCATAAAGCTGGTTCACGTTTTAATAATAATAATTGACCTCTTCTAAATGTTCAGTTAAATCTGATATTGATTTGGATTATCCCTTATGCTTTTCAAGCCCCCCGTCACTCCACATGTCTTCCAACCTGTAGAACTTTCGATTCTCAGGAAGAAAAATGTGTACAACAATGTTTACGTAGTCAATCAACACCCATTGCAGGGCCTGCCTGCCCTCATGCCGATATGGCAATTCGCCACATTTCTGCTTTACTTCCGCCTCCACAAAATCTGCGATCGCCTTTACCTGCACGTGTGAACTGGCTTCACAAATAATAAAGAAATCAGATACTGCTTCATGGATCTTGCGCAGATCGAGCGAGATTATATTTTCACCCTTTTTTTCCTGGATTGCTTTGATAATGCTTTTAAAAAACTTGCTGTTCCTCGTCAATCGTGCCACCCGCTTTGGCCGGGCAACTAGTACACTTGTAGCTGTCAAATGAATCGGTTTTAGGTTAACTGTTGGTCAGTCTGCCTGCTGGCATGATGGTAGCTTGTTAATTTGCTGTTTCTCAAGCCCGGACGATTTTACTAACGCATAAAAACCCGAACTATTCCTAATTTGCCCAAAATTAATAAAATAAATCGGGTTAACCCGTTTCATGTCAGCGCTGGGCCAACCTTTCATCATCCTGGACACTGTAGATAGCACCAACAACTATGCCATGGGGCAGGTACATGCCCAATTGACGAAACACGGTACGGTTTACTTCGCCTTGGAACAAACGGCCGGCAAAGGTCAGCGTACCAAGTCCTGGAAATCCGAAACCGGGCAAAATATCATTTTGTCGATGGTAATAAATCCTGGTAAGCTGAAGCCTCACCAAACCTTCTTTTTGAGTGCTGCCGTTGCGGTTGCCTGTCGGGAATTCTTTGTTAAATATGTGGGTGATGACGCCTTCATTAAATGGCCAAATGACCTGTACTGGTGTGACAGAAAGGCAGGGGGTATTCTGATTGAGAATCTGATTCGGGGATCGGATTGGGCTTATGCCATTGCGGGTATAGGAATTAACGTTAATCAAACCCAATTTCCAGAAGAGATTAAGTATGGCGTATCACTGAAACAAATTACAGGCAGGTCTTTTAATTGCCAAATGCTTGCGAAAGAGCTGTGCGCAATCGTTGACAGATGGTTCGAATTGTTGCAGAAGGGGCAGTGGCAATTGGTTTTGAACACTTATCGCGAACAGCTTTACAAGCGGGGAAAGCAGGTCAGATTCAAAAGCAATAGCAGAGTATTTGAGGCCGAAGTTTTGGATGTTACCGAAGAGGGAAAACTTCGGGTCCGGGCGGGTGAAGCAGAGGAAGAGTTTGGCATTGGAGAAATAGAGTTCATCCTTCAGCCTTCCTAGCTTCGACTTCATATTTATTGTTGTGGTAGCCCTTTTTCCAACTCTCCCATAGATAGCGGAGTACAAAGTTCAGAAAGCCGTAGCGTCTGAACTGCTGTACGTGTGCCAGTTCATGCTTTAACCATTTCTTATCGTTTCGAAATGTTTCAGCAGAAACATTATGCAGATAAATCGTTTTGCCTAAAGTGATCGCAACGGATTTCACCTTAAGTTTTTTGGCAGCAAGCAACGCCAGCCAGGAAGATTCTTTGATCTTGATGTTCTTTACGTGCACTCCTTCCATGCCTTCAAAATTTCTTCCGCGTGTGCTTTATTCTTTGGTTTCGGAAATACTGCGCAGATGATTCCTTTTTCATCGATCAAAAAAGTAGTACGGTGCACGCCCATGTATTCTCGGCCGAATAGTTTCTTCATTTCCCAAACTCCAAACTGTTCGATGATCTTTCTTTCGGGATCCGCAAGCAATGTGAAAGGAAGCTGATACTTCGTTTCAAATTTCTTATGGCTTTTGACGCTGTCTGCGCTCACCCCCACCACTTCAATTCCGTTCTTCTTCAGCAGTGCATAATGATCCCGCAGGTTGCATGCCTCAATGGTGCAGGTTGGAGATCCATCTTCGCCATAGAAATAAAGCGCAACCGCTTTTTCTTTCAAATCAGCCAATGAAAAGGATTTTCCGTTCTGATCGGTTCCGGTGAAGGATGGAGATTTATCGCCGATTTTGAGCATGATTCAGGATTCAAGATTCAGGATTCAAGATTGAACATAAAGATGATAACTTTTGGCAAGGATTCCAGACTCTTCAATCCTGAATCCTGAATCTTGAATCTTGGTTCATCTCGAAAATTCATATTCCTCGTCCGCAACATTTCCCGCCTCGTCTTCTACATGAATTTTGAGTTTGTGTGGACCGGGCAAACAATGTTCATCGAATCGATAAGTAAAAATCCTGCCCTTGTCATTTGAGAAACAAAGCCATTTACCGTCTAGTTCAGCCCTGAAATTTTTGAATACTTCCAGGTTGTCTTTCACCGTAAAGGATACCTGGTATGCATGCGAAAGATTGGCATGATCATAATGACCGAGCGGAACGATTTGAGGTGCTTCCTCGTCCATCACCAACTGGAAATTTCCAAAATCACGAAATTTTGCGGATGCCCATCCATTTTGCCAGGCCACTTTTTGAACGTCCTTCTTCGATCCTGCAAATCTTTGCATCACCACCCGATTCGTGTCGATCAGGGCCATGGGCTTCGTTGGCTTTATCCTTATCGTAAAATAATCCTGGAGAGGAATATATGCCTGCCCGATGGTGTGAAGTCCGCTCAGAACCTGGGGATTAACTGTTGCGGTGGAGATGACCTGTAAGTGCACGGAATCATAGAGACATTTTTCGCCTATGAAAAATTCGCATTCGGGCGATTCGCCCACGTCAATCATCATCGGGTAAAAGGTTTTCGCCTTGCCGGTATACGGATCGGCGCTTCCCAGCCTCCCGCGAACCTGGAAGCGCAGGCTGCTGGAATTATTATACGCATCTTTTACGTCGATGCGAATGTTGTGAATGCCTTCATCCGTCAGCCGGATCACGCCGTTACCTGCCGCTGGCTTGTAAATTCCATTTTGATAGCCGGGCAATTGCGACAAATGCTGCAGCCATGGGCCGCCATTTGCCTTGGTTTTGTAATCTACGTGTCCATTGACGTAGCGCGTATTGTCGTAGCTGATATTATTCATGACAAACCGATCCTGCTCCACTTCGTCCAGGTACAAAACGGCTTCATAAATCCCCACGGTATGGTGGGATCCGGAGTGCGTGTCGGTGGCCTGTATGGCGAAGCTGACAAGGTTAGAGTTCAGTTCAACCAGGTTTGCGAGGGGCTTGTAAAATCCAGCCTGTTTTCTAAGGGCGAGAATCCTGGGCGACTGTTCATAGGTACTTTTATTCCTGTCGTAGATCGCCAGTTTAAAAAGCTGCGGATCCGTGTTATCAGCCAGTTCGAATCCGAAGAGCATCGGATTCAGATTGGTATCGTCTTTGGTTCGCCTCACCTCAAAATGGACGTGCGGGGCCTGGGACCCACCCCTGTTGCCGCTGTAAGCAATGAAATCCCCTTTTTTAACAGGAAATTGGTTCGGATTCAATTCCAGAAACACTTCCCAGGACTCACGTTGGTATTGTTGTTGCTTTACATAACGCTCCAATTCAGGAAAGAACTGGTTCAGGTGAGCATAGACAGTGGTGTATCCATTGGGATGGTTAATGTAGATGGCCTGCCCGAACCCCAACGGTTCCACTTTTATGCGGGCGATATAGCCGTCGGCCGCCGCGTAAACGGGTTGGTTGATTTTTCCATTGGTACGCAAATCCAACCCCATGTGATAGTGATTCGGTCTCAGTTCGCCAAAATTACCCGCCAGGCTCATGGGCAGGTTAAGCGGATTTCTGAAATAACCCCTGGGATAGTCTTGGGAATAGGATGTAAAAAATAATAGAATGAATAGGTACGGAAGTACACTCCTTTTTCTGAATCGCATGGAATCTTAAATCAGTAAATTTGAGATGAACAAAACTAACCTTCAACGGTTGAACCATAAAATTATTTGATATGCTAAGTTCAAAACACCTCGCTACTTTCATTCTCGGCGCAGCTGCCGGCGTTGCCATTTCAAAATATATGAGCCTTTCCGACGAGGAAAAGGAAAAGCTGATGGCAGATCTGAAAAAGAAAGCCAACAATTTCAAGGATGAAGCTGAAACAACGGCCCAGAAAGCGAAAGAGTATTTCGAAGAGCTTCGTACCAAAGGCACCGATGCCCTAAAAGAACATATGGGTGATGCGGATAAAATGATGAATGATCTTTTTGGGAAGAAGGCGCAGCAGAGTTGACTAGTTGATCAGTTGACCAGTTAACCAGCATAAAGACCACATATCAACTGGTCAACCAGTCAACTGATCAACCATTTATTCACTTCTTCCCGCCGCTCGTCTCACCTTTAACATTTGTCTAAAAAAATACCCGGTACCGGGCATGAAATTTATAAATGTTGGTACAACATTTGGCATACTATTCTTGTCTAATAATTGGATCGCTAACCAAGAAAAAATGGATGGTCTATGAAAAGGATTTTACGTCACTTCGCTTTTATTCTGGGAACTGCACTGGCAACCATCGTGGGTTGGTTTGGTGGACACCAGAAAAAAGAGAAATACCTTGAAAGAATCAGGGAAAAACAATACGCTGAAAAAAGGATGACGGAACAGCCTGCAGAAATCCTGCTGGATGAATATGAAATTTCTGCTTACCACAGCAGCTAATTAATTGTTCCCACTACATAAAATTGAATTGGGCAATTCCTGTTCAGTTCGTACTTTTGCACCCCGGGTAAAAACCCGGGTTTTTTGTATCCGGACGGACCCTCCACATTTTCAATATTCTTAAGCAGCAAGCATGCCCAAAGACAATTCCATTAAAACCGTCCTTATTATTGGTTCTGGTCCTATCATTATCGGACAAGCCTGCGAATTTGACTATTCCGGCACACAGGCAGCAAGAAGTTTAAGGGAAGAGGGCGTAAAAGTGGTCCTCATTAACAGCAACCCCGCCACCATCATGACCGATCCGATGATGGCCGACAAGGTTTACCTGCTGCCTCTCAATGCAGAAAGCATTGAGAAAATCCTGGAAGAAAATGATATAGACGCCGTTTTGCCCACCATGGGCGGACAAACTGCCCTGAACCTGGCCAAGGAATGCGAGGAACTGGGCCTTTGGGAGAAATTTAATGTAAGACTGATTGGAGTCGATATCAAGGCCATCGATAAAGCGGAGGACCGTGAAAAATTTCGCCAGTGGATGATCCAAATGGGCATCCCCGTCGCACCGGCCAGGACCGCCAACTCCTTCCTGGAAGGAAAGGAATTTGCGCAGGAAATCGGCTTCCCACTCGTCATTCGCCCCTCGTTCACACTCGGCGGCACGGGCGGCGGGTTTGTTCATTCCAAGGAAAACCTGGATGAAGCCCTTAACCGTGGACTTTCTGCCTCTCCCATTCATGAAGTGCTCGTAGAAAAAGCAGTGCTGGGCTGGAAGGAATTTGAATTGGAACTCCTGCGCGACGCGAAAGACAATGTGGCTATCATTTGTACGGTTGAAAATTTCGATCCGATGGGCATCCATACCGGAGATTCGATCACAGTCGCCCCCGCCATGACACTGAGTGATACAGCCTTTCAACTGATGCGCAACACGGCCATCCGAATGATGCGCGACCTGGGCAATTTCGCCGGGGGTTGTAACGTGCAGTTCGCCCTCAATCCTGAAACCGAAGAAATCATCGCGATTGAAATCAATCCGCGCGTAAGCCGTTCCAGTGCGCTGGCCTCGAAAGCCACCGGCTACCCCATTGCAAAAGTTGCCGCGAAGCTCGCAATCGGGTATTCGCTCGATGAACTCAAGAATCAAATCACGCAATCTACCTCCGCATATTTTGAACCTGCACTCGACTATGTAATTGTAAAAATTCCAAGATGGAATTTCGACAAATTCAAGGGTGCAAACGATACACTCGGTCTTCAGATGAAATCGGTGGGCGAGGTCATGGCCATCGGAAGAAGTTTTACCGAAGCCATTCAGAAAGCCTGTCAGAGTTTGGAGAATGAAGCCGTGGGACTGGGTTACTATGGCAAGAGCCTGATGCACTCAGAAGAAATTGTCGATTACCTGAAGACGCCAAAATGGGATCGAATCTTCAGGATCAAAGACGCGCTCATGATGGGCGTAAGCGTGAAGAGTATTTGTGAAGCCACCCGCATCGACCGCTGGTTCATCTACCAGATTCAACATATCGTTAACCTGGAAAATGAAATTGCAAAATGCAATATCGAAACGCTGTCTGATGAATTGCTGACAGAAGCAAAAAGGCATGGTTTCAGCGACGAGCAGATCGTTCGCATTATGAAAGATGGAAATAATGAGGATATCTACGAACGAAGGAAAGCGATGGGGCTTACCAGGGTCTTCAAAATGGTAGATACCTGCAGTGCGGAATTCCAGGCGAAGACACCATATTTCTATTCCACATTCGAGACCCCTTCGCACACACTTGGCAATCCAAAAGATGAATCGGAAAATGAGAGCAGGGAATCTGCCAAGAAAAAGATCATCGTGTTAGGCTCCGGCCCGAATCGCATCGGACAGGGAATTGAATTCGATTACTGCTGTGTTCATGGATTGATGGCGGTGAAAGAATGCGGTTATGAAGCCATCATGGTGAACTGCAATCCTGAGACCGTATCAACAGATTTCGATATAGCCGACAAACTTTATTTCGAACCCGTTTTCTGGGAACACCTTTGGGAAATTGTAGAGCACGAAAAACCTTATGGCGTCATCGTACAACTGGGCGGGCAAACCGCACTCAAGCTTTCCAAGAGATTGCATGAAAAAGGAATTAAGATCATCGGAACCTCTTTCGATAGCATGGACATCGCCGAAGATCGGGGACGCTTCAGCGATATGTTGAAAGAATTGGGAATTCCTTATCCCCGGTACGGCACGGCCTACAATACCGACGATGCCATTGAAGTGGCCAAGGAAGTGGGTTACCCGGTGCTCGTACGACCGAGTTATGTGTTGGGTGGACAAAGAATGCGCATCGTGCTTAATGATGATGAACTGGAGAAGGGTGTGTTGAGTTTGCTCAAGCACCTCCCCGGAAATAAGATTCTTATTGACCATTTCCTCGACCGTTGCCAGGAAGCTGAAATCGACGCCATTTTCGATGGTGACGACTTCCACGTTATGGGCGTAATGGAACATATTGAACCCGCCGGAATCCATAGCGGCGATAGCAACGCAGTGCTTCCCGCATTCAATCTTACTCCGCTGGTGGTAACAACCATGGAGCAGCAGGCGGAAAAAATTGCGCGCGCGCTCAATATCAAGGGTCTCATCAACGTACAATTCGCAATAAAGGATGGTAAGGTGTTTGTGATCGAAGCCAATCCCCGCGCTTCCCGGACTACACCCTTTATTGCAAAGGCATACCAGATCCCCTATTTGAATATAGCAACCAGGGTGATGATGGGCGAAAACAAACTGAAGGATTTCAAGTTTGAGAAGAAATTAAAGGGTTATGCCATAAAGGAACCCGTTTTCTCATTCGACAAATTCCCTGGCGTAAACAAAGAGTTGGGGCCTGAAATGAAGTCAACCGGAGAAGCCATTCGCTTTATCAAGGACCTTCGCGACCCATACTTCAGGAATTTGTACAAGGAGAGGAGTATGCATTTGAGTAAGTAACTTGGATTCAGGATTCAAGAACCAGGATTTTATTTATGACGAATCCTGAATCCTGAATCTTGAATGCCTTTCACTTCATCATCGCCTTCGACGTATCTACCGAAGCTGGCGATTTTTCACCGTATGTCGTTTCTCTCAATTTAAAGCTGTAGCCGGCGAGTGATTTTTTCTTTATCCCAACGATGAAAATATTATCGTAATCGTTGTCGGCAATCGCAGTGATCGAATGTTTTATTGGCAGCGCATCCAGCATGGGAAGAATGGTGTTGCTGTGTCCAACGATCAGCGTGTTCTCACCGCTTTCAATGATTCGAAGCAGCATCGCCTTTACGGTGTCGTTCTTGTAGATCACGACGGGCTTACCCGTTGACTCACTCAGCGGCGCAGCGGTTTCCTTCGTTCTGTTGGTTTCGGTTGAATAGATTCGACGAATCTTTTTGCCCTTCAGGTACGATTCAAGGTCCTTTGCGCGCTGCTGACCTGCGGCGGTGAGATGCGGGTTATCGGGCGGATCTGTGCCTTTTTCTGCATGCCGGACGATAAAGATTTTGGGCGAAGAACATGCAAGTACAAGTAGCAGCGATAAGAAGAGAAAGCACCATTTCATGGATTAAATTTACTAAAGCACACGGGAAAATTCCTGATTTTTAGTGGAAGCACTGTCTTGTGAAGCGAAAGCGGTCAGGTTAGTTTTCCCAAATGCTGATTCGCCATTTTCCCGTCTGGAAACAGGCGCCCTTTCTGAGGTTGGTTATCCCCTTCATTTTAGGAATTGCATGGGGATGGTACCTGAAACCGGGCTTGCGATGGCAATTATTGATTGCGACCCTGGCCGTTGGAACCTATTTCGGTACACGATTCTTCTCTGGTTTTTCAAGATTCAGATGGAATTGGATCAGTGGACTGATGCTTTCGGCCTTTCTCCTGGTGATGGGAAGTTTTGCCATGTACAGACAGGATGTCAGGAACCATCGATACTGGCTGGGGAATAATAAATGGGACCCGGGTTTGTTGTTCCTGAAAATCATTTCCACGCCTGTTGACAAAGGCTACTATTATTCTGCAATGGCACGAATCTCCGCTATTGAAAACTACGGTTATCCGGCACCGGAAGGATGGTTGCTATTGCGAATTCAAAAGGACAGTTCGACATCCATACCATCTTCACAGGACCTGGTCATCACAAATAAAACACCGGCATTTATTCCCGACAACTCAAATCCCGGTGCATTCAATTTTCAATTTTATTGCCTGCAACAAGGCATCACGCACCAGGTTCATTTGTCGGGTAAGGAATACCGGCTGATCAGAAGCGAAAGGCCAAATTCCTTTCAACGATTGCTAAACTCAATTCAACAGTGGGTTATCGAGGTCATCAGAAAATTTGTTCCGGGCAAAAAAGAATCGGGAGTTGCTGAAGCCCTGTTGATCGGATACCGTGAAGATCTTGACAAGTCCCTGGTACAGTCCTATGCCAACACCGGCGTGGTGCATATCATTGCAATTTCAGGATTGCACCTGGGTATGTTGTATGGATTGCTCTTATTGTTCCTGAAGCCGTTCAAAAAATTGAAGATGCCGTCATGGTGCCAGCTTTCGGTGGTGTTGGCAGGCTTGTGGATGTTCAGTTTCATTGCCGGCGCATCACCGTCTGTATTGAGATCGGCGGTGATGTTCAGTTTTATTGCCGTTGGTAATGCGGCGAAAAAGAAGGCCAATATCTATAACACCTTATCGGCTTCTGCATTTTTCCTGCTTTGGATCAACCCATTTTTTCTTTGGGATCCCGGTTTTCAACTTTCTTATGCCGCCGTGCTAAGCATCGCGATTTTTCAAAAGCCAATTACAGGTCTCATCGAAACAACCAATAAAATACTTGATGCGACCTGGAAGCTGGTGTCGATTTCTTTCGCTGCTCAAATTCTTACCACCCCCATCTCCCTTTTCCAATTTCACCAACAGCCACTGCTCTTTCTGTTCGCAAACGCTGTAGCCGTACCTCTTTCGGGAATCGTACTATACGGAGAAATCCTGCTGCTGCTTGTATCAAATATTCATGTTCTTGCAAACGGAACGGGGTATTTGGTGTCTGCCTCACTGCAACTCTTAAATAAAATAATTGGAAGGCTAGACGCCACTTCAATATCCGTTGTGAATCAGATCAGTTTTTCCTTTCCTGAATTGGTTTGTTGTTATTTCTTAATGGGATCTGTAGTGTTTTGGGGCTTTTCAAGGCAGAAGAAATATTTCTATTGCTCCCTGGTCTGGAGCCTGTTTCTTGTACTAAGCAGAACCACAGCCATGCTGGTTGCCGATGGTCAGCGCAAGATCATCATTTATCATATTCCCTCACATTCTGCAATCGATTTTGTATCGGGCAGGAACTGCATTGAATTGATGGATCAGGAACTGATCGCATCGGAATGGATCCAAAATTTTCAAATTGTGCCAGCCCATAACAAATTTCGGGTACTGCCTACAGATTCTGTTGCGGGCATATTGGTTCGGTATCCTTTTATTTTTTTTAAAGGCAAGACCTGCCTTCTTGTGAATAAGCAATTCGACCTGCGAAGCATTCGAAACCGGGTAAAAGTCGACCTCCTGTTCCTGCACAATAACCCAGCGGTCAGGATCAAAGAAATCAGGCAGGTCGTGGATTGCAGCCTGATCGTTTGGGACGGCTCCAACACCACCGTGAAAACGGATGAATGGAAAAGTGAATGTGATGCCTTAGCTTTGCGCTGCCATTCTACCCCTGTACGGGGGCCTCTGATTCTGGAATTTTAATTTCTCGACTGAATATGCAAAAAAAGATCAAAAGCGCACTCATTTCCGTTTTTTATAAGGACGGGTTGGAAAATATTATTCTTAAGTTGGACAAGCTCGGCGCTACCATTTATTCCACCGGCGGGACACAGCAGTTTATTGAAGGATTGGGTGTTAAACCCGTCCCGGTTGAGTCGCTCACGACCTATCCCTCCATCCTCGGGGGCAGGGTAAAAACCCTTCATCCCGCTGTCTTCGGAGGCATTCTCGGTCGCCGCGACAACGACACCGATGTGCAGGAAATGACGCAGTACAAGATTCCTGAGATCGACCTGGTCATCGTGGACCTTTATCCATTTGAAGAGACGGTTGCCAATACCACCGATGATAAGGCAATCATTGAAAAGATTGATGTGGGTGGGCCTTCCATGATCAGGGGTGCTGCAAAAAATCACAAGGACGTTTTGGTCATTGCGTCGAAAAAAGACTATGAAGCACTGGAAGCAATACTCGATCAACAACAGGGTGAGACCAGCCTGGAGCAAAGGAGGTTTTTCGCGGCCAGGGCTTTCAACATTTGTTCGGGTTATGACATCGCAATTTCAAATTACTTCAATCATACCAACCAACCCAATCCCTACTCAGGAGAAGCTTCCATCCTTCGGTATGGCGAAAACCCGCACCAACAGGGGATCTTCTACGGAAACCTGGACAAGATTTTTGACAAGCTACACGGCAAGGAACTCTCTTACAATAATCTCGTAGACGTTGACGCCGCAGTTCAACTGATCACCGAATTTCCATCCAATGTTTCGGAAAACGCAGAATCGGTTTTCGCCATCATTAAGCACACCAACGTTTGCGGCATTGCAAAACGCGCAAACGTTAAGGCTGCATGGGATGCGGCGCTGGCTGGCGATCCCGAAAGCGCATTTGGTGGCGTGCTGATCAGCAATGGCATCATCAATGCCGATACGGCCAAGGCGATCAGCGAAATATTTTTCGAGGTGCTTATCGCCTACGGTTACGACGAAGAAGCCTTGGCCATTCTCACCGCGAAGAAAAACAGGATCCTGCTTACGTTGAAGAAGGCACCGGTTCAAATCAGGCAGTCGAAAACTGTTTTAAGCGGATTGCTGAGCCAGGATGTAGACAAAGGCAATTTTGAAGAATGGAAAGAGGTTGGAGGAAGGATTTGCACTCCCGCAGAAAAAGAAGACCTGGCTTTCGCAAATATTATCGCCAAACACCTCAAATCAAATGCAATCGCCATCGTGAAAGGAAAACAGCTTGTAGGTAAAGGCTGCGGACAAACCAGCAGGATCGACGCGCTTCGACATGCCATAGATAAAGCGAAACAATTCAATTTCGATCTGAATGGTGCTTCAATGGCATCTGATGCATTCTTTCCTTTTAGTGACTGCGTTCAGATCGCACACGAAGCAGGAGTCCAGGCAGTGATTCAGCCGGGTGGTTCAATTCGCGATAAGGATTCCATTGAATATTGTCTTGCACACAAGATGGCCATGGTGATTACGGGCCTTAGGCATTTCAAACACTAGGAACCGCATACCGCCAGCGGTTGCCAATTCTTTTAATGAGGAATTATTTCTATGATATCTATGGGAGGATAAAGAACCTGGCGAGACCCGTACAATTGCGCAACAAGAGCGAGAAAACAAAGGCGCTTTTCGCAGTTGGCGTGGTAAGTTTTTTTTGGGGCACCACCTGGCTGGCTTCCAAAAAAGGCGTTGAGCAAATGCCCGCGCTACAATTATCAGGCATCCGCCAGTTGCTGGCAGGCCTCATCTACATCATTTTTTTTACGATCAAGGGTTACAAACTTCCCAGCAGGCAATTGTTCTTTCAACTGCTCTGGATGAGCATACTGATGTTTGTCATCAACAACGGGTTCAGCACATGGTCTGTTGAATACCTGCCCAGTGGATTGGGCGCTGTGATCTCTTCCATCTCGCCCATCTGGATCGCCATCTTTAGCGTGTTTCTTTTTAAGGAAGCCAAGCTGAATCTCATGACCGTGGTCGGATTGGTTCTCGGCTTCGCCGGGATTCTGATTATCTTTTATGATTACCTGCAACAGCTTTTCAACCCCGAGTTTATTCGGGGAATATTACTCGGCCTTGGCGCTACCATGACCTGGGCCCTGGGAACGCTTTATACCGCACAACAATCAAAGAGCGTTAATCCGTATTACAGTCTTGGCTGGCAGATGTTCCTGGGTGGCATTCAACTCACCATACTGGCCTATCTCACGGGTCAGCATATACCGATCAGGAATATCAACTGGGAGGCATGGACTGCCATCAGTTACCTGGTTGTCATTGGTTCCATCATCACGTTCGCGGCATTTATTTATTCACTCAAACGATTGCCGGTTTCGCAGGTATCTGTTCATGCATATATCAACCCCATCGTCGCCGTAATTGTGGGTTCGATATTAAATCATGAAAAATTAAACGGGACTATTGCGCTGGGAACGCTTGTGACCATACTGGGCGTTTACCTCGTGAATACAGGCTTCAGGCGTGTAAAGATTTCTAAAGAAATACGCTCAAACGTCCCAGTAGACGATCTCGCGAAGGAATAATTCATACACTTCCCGCCATCCGTTGAATGCAGGATCGGTTCCAAAAAAATTATTGTGCCAGATAGTGATCAGTGTTCCGTTCACCTTCTTTACCGTATCGTGGTAATATTTCAGCTCGTCAAAAGCGGCCCTCGGCGTTTGTCGCTGTTCATAATAGGCATTGGCGTCCATGAAGCAAAAAGGATAAATTTCGAGGTCGGTAATTTCTTCGTTTGCGAGATCATACCACAGAAAGGGTTGTGCGATGGACGCCCGAAATCCATTAATGCTGCCATATCCCATCGAGAATTCTTTCATGATGCCCGCTTTCCTGATTTGCCTGAAGCTATCTGGCAACGTGAACCTGATAAAGTGCTGGCGACTGTTGGTAATCTTTCTGTCTGTGATATACTCAAGCAATTCAATTTCTTCACGAAGCAGGGCGGGGTCATCGCCACTCTGCCATGATGGATGAATACCTACCTGGTAGCCCAGGGCATGATAGCGAATCAATTCCTGCATTTCTTCGCGCGTGGGCGAAATATTTTTATCGTAACCGCGCTGTTCCTTTGCCATCAGGAAAAAATAATAGGGGCGAAGGTTGTGTTTGAGGTGAAGCGCATACAACCATTCATAGGCATCGTAAGGATCGTCCTTTTTTTTCATCAGCACGTCAATACGGTCACGCATATCCGAAAGTTTGCCTTTGAACAGTGATTTCACCAATCCCCCCGCGTTTCTCACAAATCCCTTGTAGAGGTAGGAGTAAGCCATATCGATATCATACGTGGGAATAAAGTTGAACTTGGCAGTTCTCAGGAGCAGGTCAGGAAATTTTCTTTTAAGCTCCAGCTTAAATCCCTCCATCCAATAATTGATCAGGGGTTGTTGAAGAAATCCTTCGCGAAAGGCAAGGCTGTGCCGGTGAGAAAAGCGACCGTATTCGTCTTTAGAGTGGGGAAGGTATTCTTCATACCGGCTTAGCAGATAGAAAGACGCTGCAAAAATATCGAAGGGAAAATCTCCATTTTTTGTTCTGAAAAAAGCCTTGTAACCCTGCCAGGTAAACACGTCGATTGTTTGCGGAGTAATCCCATTTTCCGAAAGCAATCCGTGGGGTGAAACCCAACACTCATAGGGGCCTGTGGGCTGGACGGCGTAGTTGACCTTGGGACCTTCGTAAGATTGAAATTCGATGGAGGATTTCGCAAAGGAAATATCCAGTCCGCAGATGTTCGTCAATAGAACCTCTGCGATATATCTCATCCTGGAACCGGTATGTGGTGCATAGATCAGCATTTGCAGAACCGTCTTTTCTTACACAAAATAAAAAAGTCGGAGCACAAAGCAGACTGGAAGATTGCTTAGTATTTTCCCTGACTTGTATGTCATTTTTCCCTGCGTTCTTTCCACAATTCATTGAAGGTCTTTGGCGGAAAATCCAGTTTAGCGCGATGCCGGCTCCAGGACTTAAAGAGCGTATTGACTACTTTATTCTTTAATGATCCCGTCCCCGAATTCATGAGTCGTCGGCTCAGTGAAGCTGTTTTCCAAAGTTTCCAGGCAAGTTTTTCACCGAGGCTGGCGCCACCGCCTTCAACCGATTCGTGCCTGTTTTCCAGCAGCAATTCATGAAGGTTGATCTTAACCGCACACACTTCCGTACAATTACCGCAAAGCGATGATGCGTAGCTGAGGTGTTTCCAATCTCCCATGTCACGGAGGTGTGGCGTGATTACACTGCCGATGGGGCCGCTGTAGGTTGTGGCATATGTATGTCCGCCAATATTTTTATAAACCGGGCAGGCATTCAGGCAGGCGCCACAGCGGATGCAATACAGGCTTTCCCTCGTTTTTTCGTTTGCAAGAATATTTGTTCTGCCATTGTCGAGCAGAATCACGATCATTTCTTCCGGTCCGTCGGATTCATTGTCTTTCCTGGCGCCTGTAAAAACCGTATTGTATACGGTAATGCGCTGCCCTGTTCCGTATGTGGCCAGCAGGGGCCAGAAGAGCCCGAGATCTGTGAAAGTAGGAATCACTTTTTCTATTCCCACCAATACGATATGGGTTTTAGGCCAGGCTGAACTCAACCGCGCATTGCCTTCATTTTCCGTGATGGCCACTCCCCCGATGTCGCTGATGATAAAATTGGCTCCTGTGATCCCAATTTCAGCCTGAAGATACTTTTCCCTGAGTGTAACGCGCGCCACTTGGGTGAGCTGCGCCGGGGTAAGCTTTGGATCAGTACCCAGCTTTTCAGCAAAGAGTTTCGCCACGTCTTCCTTACTCTTATGCATAGCCGGTGTTACAATGTGATAGGGCGGCTCGTCATCGAGTTGCTGAATGTATTCACCGAGATCCGTTTCTACGCTATCAATTCCATTTTCTTTCAGGTAATCGTTGAGGTGGATTTCTTCTGTGGCCATGCTCTTGCTCTTCACGATAGATTTGCAATTCTTTTCCCTGCAAATCTCAAGGATCTGTTCTCTCGCCTCTTCGGCGGTTTCTGCCCAGATTACCCTTCCCCCTCTTTTTGTGAATTGCAATTCAAATTCTTCGAGTTGCTGATCCAGGGTTTCGATCGCCCGCCATTTCACGTTCTTAGCCCGTTCACGCGCGAGATGAAGATCGCTGAATTGTTGTTTACCCTGCGGTACTACAGCATTGTATTTGTCGATATTGAAATTAATCTTGCGGCGGTGTTCCAGATCGGCAGCTTTGACTGTGCTTTTGGTGAGAAAAGAATCGGATTGAGACATAGATTGAAGTTAGAAACCAGATACCTGCCTGCAGGCAGGGGTCAACGGTTTGTCCCGCTAACGGCGGGGTCAATGAAATATTCCTTGGCGATCTGATCCAACGCTGCATAGAATTCTTCGCCGTATTTACGAATGATGGATTCCTTCAAAAAAACATAGGCCGGCACTTTCAGCTGCTTGCCAAGTGCACAACCGGGTGCACAAAGGTCTTCGCGTGGTTCATAGTTCACGTATTCATAATCCTTACTCTTCTTGATCCTTATGGGATAAAGGTGACAGCTGATGGGTTTCTTCCATTCGATCACCCCGTCGTAGTAGGCTTGTTCGAAAGCACACTTAACAATACCCGCTTTGTCGCGGTACCCGTACACACAAATCTTGGTTCCCAGCGTTGGTGTCACCCAGCCAAATTCGCGGTCATATCGATATCGTCCGTGTTTGTTGATTTCCGCGAGTCCCTCGGGGTGAAGGTATGGTACCACCTTCTCAAATACTTCGTTGATCTTTTCAAGTTCAGATTTTTCGAGTGGTGCACCGGCATCACCATCAACGCAGCATCCTCCTTTGCATTTGTTCAGGTCACATACAAATTGTTCAGCAACTACCTCGTCACTAACCAGTTTATCGTCGATGGCTATCAATTGAGTCGATTTGTAGCAAAGTTAAGGAGTGCAGACAGATGACAGTAAACCGTTGGCTTCATTTTTCGAAATTCTTCACAAGTTATTTTCCGGGATTCGTTTCCATTTTGCGAATTAACCAACCTTGATCCGGACTCCAATGCCAATGGCCAGTGTAAGCGCCAGTAGGTTTCAAAGTATCCCTATTGTTAATGACGGCGATTTGGGAATAACGCCCTTTCTGAACCGCCGAATCTGCATTCAGTTCAACTGATTCGCTGGTTGAAAGGTTTGAAAGCACTTTTACATTGGTGAAACTCTGCAAAAATCTTCGGATGGAATCCCGCCCCTTGGCCATTTCACCCAATTCGCCATCGGGTTCGAATAGCAGAGCAAGGGAATCCGCATCCATTCTAACGATGAGATCGTCATAGCGCTTCATGGCCGCTTCAACTTCTGATTCTTTATGTGAAGTTCCGCAGCCTGTGATAAAGCATGTGATCAACAATATAATTAGCAATCTTGTCATTCACTCAAGGTATTGGGTATTGCCCGCCCGAACGTTCCGCTCGGAACGGGCGGGGGTATTGCCTGCCTGCCGGCAGGGGGTACTGGGGATCCACAATCAACAATGTATAATCTATAATCTAAAATCTGGTTCACTTCCACTTCAACGTCTGTATCATATGAACCATGTCCAGTTGAAGGAAATCGTTCACCAGTCTGAGTGAATCTTCATTGGGCGAGGCATCGAAATAGAGAGCGCCGCGAAGAAAGTGTTTCGAGGTATCCGTTGCGAAGAACTGGTGAGCGGTGGCGGCATTTCCTCCCACGCGGAAGAACACGCCGGCGATTCCATTTTGCGTCAGAAAGGCCGAGTCTTCGATGCTGCTTGCCTTCGTGCTGTGTTTGAAGGTCATTTTAAATGCCTCATCGCGTAGAGACTCGAAGGTATTCTTCGAAATTGAATCGCGATAACCCTTATCAGTTTTGATTTTATAGATCGAATTCCCTCCGACAGTCTTGTAGCTGAGATATATCTTTCCACCAAACTTCGGAAAGTCGATATTAATCCAGTACGGATTATCGGAACCCTCTTCGAAAAGTGAACTGTCCCTGCTAATGGCAGCATACACCGGATATTCAAAGGAATAGGGATAACCAGGCTGATCAAAAAGCTGGTATTTTTTTTCAGGCAGATCTATTTTAAAATAGGCCCTCGGCTTGGGCGTAAAATCGCTGTTGCAATTGGACAGGACAACCATGAGTGAAACCATGGCAAGCATAAAAAAAATGCCCTGCATTTTTCTTCTGGAATTCAGGCCCGATTTCTTTTTGGCGATTTTCATTTTACTCATAAGGATTCGGCTAGTCCTCAGGGGGTTGAGGTTTGATGGTCACTTTAACTTTCTTTATCCTGTTCTTGTCGATCTCCTGGACTGTAAACGTGAAATCACCGCAGGGGACTTCACTGTTGACTTGCGGAATTTCGCCTGCCAGTTCCAGCAGCAATCCCGCCAGTGATTCGCTTTCACCACGCACTCTATCGAAGGTTTCGGCCGGAATACCCATCGCCTTAGAGGCGTCGTTGATCATGGTTCTGCCTTCAAAAATATAGTTGTAGTCGTCAAGCTTTTTATTACCGGATTCTTCGTCATCGAATTCATCCTTGATATCTCCGATGATTTCTTCCAATATGTCTTCAAGGGTGACGATTCCTTCTGTTCCCCCAAATTCATCTACCACCACTGCGAAATGAATGCGCTTCGACTGAAATTCCCTCAACAAATCTTCAATAAGTTTCTGCTCAGGAACGAAAAACGGTTGGCGCATTAGCTTCTGCCATTCAAATTCCGGTTCTTCCGCCAGGTAGGGCATCAGATCCTTGGTATGAATCATTCCAACCACTTCATCCATGCTTTGCTTGTAAACCGGAAGTCGTGAATAATGCAAATCTTCCACGCGTTTCACCAATTCGCCGAATGATGTGTTGATGTCAATTCCGCTCACATCGAGGCGGGTTTTCATAATTTGCTTGACGGTAATATTGCCAAACTTAACGATCCCTTTCAGAATATTCTTTTCTTCTTCAGTTGCATCCTGGTGGGTGGTGAGATCGATGGCATGATCCAGTTCTTCCAGGCTGTACACATTTGATTTACCGTGTCCGAGTCCTCTTTCAATTCGGTCTGCATAACCCACCAGCCAATTGCTGAATCCTTTGAACACGGAGTTCACCACTTCTACCAGCAATGATGCACTGTAAGCAAACCGAATATTGTTTTGTGTGGCCCATACCTTCGGAAGAATTTCTCCGAAAAGCACCAACAGGAAGGTCACTGCAATTACTTTGATCAGGAATTCAACCCAGAAATAATGCGCTTCGATCGTGACGAACTCATCAATCACAAAATTGGAAAGGATGATGATGCCGATGTTAACAAAACTATTCGTGATGAGAAGAGAGGCGAGCAGCGTCTTGGGTTGATCCAACAAGGAGATGATGCGCCGCGCAGCGGGATGCTGTTTGGTCTTCAGCATATTGATATCCTTGTAGGTCAGTGAAAAAAAGGCCACTTCAGCGCCAGCCACAAAAAAAGAAATCAGTAATAAAATTAATAAGAGAAGGATGAGAATGGTAACACCCTGCGGATTTGCGGCCAGCAAAACTGGCTTGAAGAATGAATTTAGAAAATCAGTGACCGAGGGGTTATCCAAAGCAATTGGTTTTCGTGAAAAGAAACTGCTCAATCATAAAGGCAGGTCATACGGCCTGCCTCATCCTGGATTCTATCCAGACAAAAATAAAGAATTCCCAGGCATGTTTAAAATGGAAGATCGTCACCAGATTCTCCAACGGGTGGGAGTTCATCATGACCTAGTCCTTCGGAACCAGTTTCGTGACTATGAGGCGGATGCGAACCGCTTCCGTCAGTTCGCTTGTCGAGCATAATCAGGTTGTCTCCTACTACTTCGGTCGCAAACTTCTTATTACCTTCTTTATCTTCCCAGCTTCTCGTTCTGAGCCTCCCTTCAATGTAAACAAGGCTTCCTTTGTGCAGGTATTTTTGGGCTAACTCGGCGAGTCCTCGCCATAAAACAACTGTATGCCATTCGGTTTGACTGATTAATTTACCAGAGCGGTCTTTGTACGTTTCTGTTGTGGCGAGTGAGAATTTAGCTACTGCGATATTTCCTTCCAGGTACTGAACGTCAGGATCTTTGCCCAAGTTGCCGATTAACATCACCCTGTTTACCCCGCGCATATGATTCGATTTGATTTCTAAATACTGTGCTGTCGGTGCTATTCTTACTTAAATTTACATTTTTTCCCAAGAGTATTCAACTAATTTCTCCCGTCCATAAAGGTGTTGATCGTTTATATATCAACGTTTTGAAATGCTGTTTGGTTTCCTCGCTGAAAACTTTGTTGTTAAGCGGAGGTAATTCAGGATGAATTTCGGAAATGCAATTTTGTCCAAATCCGCGCCAGATAAGCGTGCGAAGCCATCCATGCGTTCCAGGCTTTTTGAGAGCTTTATGTGCACAAATCTGCCTGAAATATGTTGATGCGTGAGTTGCTGGTTTTGCACATCAGAAACCAATTCAATGCTGAATGCATTTGTACCGAGAATCTTGCACAACCTGGATTGCAATTTTCTTTTGTCCCCATCCAGACTTTCCGAAGTTTCCATCGGAATAAACTCGTGAAGGTTTAACCAGATATCTTTCCCCTTTCTTTCTCTTACATAGAAACTTCCGCGGTAATGGGCAATAATGTAGTTTATGTACCTCTGTTTCTTCGCAGGTTTTTTTTCTTTTACAGGCAGTTTATCAATCTGGTTGTGTAATCTGGCTTCACAGTAGTGATGAAAAGGACATTCCGGGCAGCGTGGTGATTTGGGTTTGCAAATTGTCGCTCCCAGGTCCATAATGGCCTGGTTATATTCACCGGGGTCCTGTTGGTTAAGTAATTCCTGAGCGAGCGTCGAAAAGATTTTTTTTCCCGCTGAGGTATCAATTCCCGTAGAAATTCCGAATACACGTGAGATGACCCTGTTAACATTTCCATCCAGCACCGCATATGGAAGATTAAAGGCGAAAGAAGAGATGGCAGAAGCAGTATAGGGGCCTATACCCTTTAACCCTGAAATCGTCTCAAAGTCGTGGGGGAATTTGCCATGATAATGTTCCGTGATGAATCTCGCCGTGTGAATCAGGCTTCTGCATCTTGAATAATAGCCCAATCCTTCCCAAAGTTTGAACACCTTTTTATCGGACGCTTCTGCCAGATCCTGAATCCTTGGAAATTCCCTGACGAATTTTTGGTAGTAGGCGAGTCCTTGTTCAACCCTTGTTTGTTGAAGGATAATTTCGCTTAGCCAGACGCGGTAGGGATCTTTTTCACCCTTCCAGGGCATTTCACGCCTGTTTCTCGCCCGGTGCCATTTCAGCAAGGAATTGGTAAAGAAAGCCTTGGTCGTTTTAGTCATTATCCGTTAATTTTCAGATGGTTACAATTGCATTCCGTTCCCATCCGAACCTTTGACGTGCCCCGCCGGAAAGCTACAACAAACTGATATTCTTTCGGTTCTGGGCAGATTCATGGAAAAAATTTGTGAATTTGCTTGCATATCAAAATTTAATTTTCTTATTTTATCGCTGGAAATCATTTACTTAAACTAAGCCAAATGAGAAAAGCCGATTTAATCAACCAGATTTCAGAAAAAACTGGTATTCCAAAAGTAGATGTTTTGGTTACACTGGAAACGATGTTCAAGGAAGTGAAAGAGAGCCTTTCCAAGGGAGAGAATATTTACATCCGCGGCTTCGGTAGTTTCATTACGAAGAAAAGGGCTGCGAAAATCGGCAGGAACATCAAGAAGAATACCGCTGTCTATATCCCCGAACATTTTATTCCTGCATTCAAGCCAGCCAAAGAATTCGTTCAGGAAGTAAAGAAACTCAGTACTGAGCAGGAAAATCCCCAGAATCCCCAGTAACTTTGCAGTCCAAATTAAGACTCGGTGAATAAGCATCAGCTGATTGTAATCTCAGGTGCCCTTGTATTGTTATCTTCCCTCTACTTTTTCGGTAGAACCAAGCCTGATCCCAAATCTATGCCCGCCCCCAAACAGGCAACAGGTACGGTGGAAACGGTTGATATAGCCGCCATTATAAGCTCAGAAAAGGCAAACCTCAGCCCTTCCCGGCTCGCCAGGGTGACACAAATGGAAAACTCAATTGTGAGAGGGGACCTGCAAACGCAGAAGGTTCAACTTTATGATGAATTAGCCCACTTCTGGCACGACTCAGCCCAGTCTGATGCGCTGTTTTGCTATTATATAGGAGAGAAGGCGAAGTTGGTAAATTCTGAAAAAAGCCTCACCTTTGCAGCCAATTTATTTTTGCAGGAACTGAAGGCCGTGGAAACACCCGGCGTTCGCACCTGGATGGCCGTACAGGCAAAAGATCTTTTTGAAAAGGCGCTGGAGAAGAATCCGACAAACGATTCCAGCCAAATCGGACTGGGAAGCACCTATTTTTTTGGCGCTGCCGGCGACGGAGCACCAATGGCTGGCATCACCCGCATCAGAGATGTTGCCGCCAGGGATTCCACCAACATGTATGCACAATTTATGCTTGCATACGGTGGTATTTTATCGGGGCAATTTGAGAAAGCGATCGAACGTTTAGAGAAGGTTGTTCGCGCGGAGCCGACAAATTCCGAAGCCGTGTTCCTTTTGGCCGAGGCGTATGAGAGAAATGGCGATAATGCCAATGCAGTGAAATGGTATGAAGCCGGAAAGAAATTTGTGAATCGCCCGGAGGCCTTGCATGAAATTGAAGAAAGAATTAACTCATTGAAAAAATAATTTTTTAACTAAATAAATCATTCAGTATGCCTTGTGGTAGAAAGAGAAAACGTCATAAAATTGCCACTCACAAGAGGAAAAAGCGGTTGCGCAAAAACCGCCATAAGAAGAAGAATAAGTAATCTCTTTTTATCGCTACGACTTTACGCCGGGCAAGCGAATTGGGCTTCCCGGCTTTCTTAACTTTGCTGATAGATTGCTTGTCTGTCCTCATCAACTAATTTGGTAACGAACTTTCCTCCAGATAACCTCCTATCAGCTCCCCGTTTGGATATGTGATGATTGATTAAAAGTGATCGTACTTGAACAAGGAACTTATTATCAATGCGGCTCCACAAGGAGTGGAGATCGCCCTGCTCGAAGACAAGAGGCTGGTAGAATTGCACAATGAAAAAGCAGATGCCAGCTTTGCCGTGGGCGATCTATACCTGGGAAAAGTAAAAAA
>Ga0068871_100000326_pt1 | contig 33216 bp, 30 predicted proteins | sample KBSMisM72_FD_72750 | JGI IMG/M metagenome (GOLD analysis project Ga0068871, IMG submission 72750) | Miscanthus rhizosphere microbial communities from Kellogg Biological Station, Michigan, USA - KBS Miscanthus M7-2 | ecosystem: Host-associated > Plants > Roots > Rhizosphere > Soil ...
ATCGCCGCCGCGATGAAACGACTCACCGACCCAGAAGTAGATATCGCTTTGGTTGGCCAGCAGATGCTTTGCTTCGCTGAGATTCTTTGGCGGCTGAAGAGCCGCAAGGAAGTGGTCGCGCGCGTTTGCAAAGTCCACCCGATCGAGCGAGTGGCACCCGAGCAACAGCCGCGCGCGTACGTATTGGGCGAGTACCAGGCCCTCACCGCCTTCCCATGGTTGAAATTGCCTTCTAAGTAGAAGATCCAGCGCTTCGCCAGGCTTACCGACTTGATTCAGGAGAGTGGCGAGTTCCACTGACAAGTCATCGCGCGCTTCAATGAGCAAAGGAAATCGAGAGAGTTCGCCCAGGCGTTCCTCTGGAGATCGTCCGGTGCGCTTCCAAAGCTGATCTCGTTCGTAGAGCACGCGCGCATCATGGGTGTTTGCGGCGAACGCGATCTCGAAGTACTCCAGGGCTCGATCCCAGTCCTGCCTAACGTTGAAGTACGCAATCGCCAGGTTGCGATGGACAGTCGCAAACGCAGGCTTTTCTTTTGCGGCGTTCTCCCAGTGATGGATCGCGTCCTCGTAACGTTTTTTGTCATAGAGCAGGTTTCCGAGCAGACAAGACGGTATCCACATTGCCGGCGCTTTTGCGAGTGCCCACTCAAGGACGATCATCTCTTCCAGCCGGCTCGGGAAGCAGTAGTCCACCGGGAATGTAGCTGCACGATCGAGAGTCTGGACCACATGCGACTCCCCACGTTTCTCCTGGGCGTAAGCAAGAGTGAACAAGATCATGGGCGCCGATCCATCCTGCGCATCGAGATCTGCTGCCTGAAGCACAGCGCTTGCCTCATCGTGCAGTCCAGCTCGAAGTAGGTCGAATGCAAGGTCGAGGCACTCTTGACCGTTCGCAGGAGTAACGCCTTTTTGCCATCGTGCAGTGATGTCGAGCGGATCAATCGCCAGTATCTCGTTCAGGGCAAGGTCGGCAGCAGCGTTCTCGCCCGATTTGCGCAAGACGATGCTGAGAAGATTGCGAGCGTTCAGGTTGTCTGCATCTGCGCGCAAGCTCCGCTGAAGATGGTCCACGGCTGCGGTCCAGTCTTGGTTGGCGGCATCACACTCGGCGAGCGCAAAGTATCCCGGCGCGCGCCACGCCGCATTCCATGTGGCCTTGTAAAAGGCGTCGTACGCGTCTTTGTCCCGGCCCTGATAGCGGCATGCGAGCCCGAGGTTGTAATAAGGCTCTCCGTCCCGCGGGTTCGGATTCAGCGAGGTCAAGCGGGTGATCGCGGCTTGGAAATGTTGAGCGGCTTGTTCGAACTCGCCGCGGCGAAGATGCGAGAGGCCCATTGCATTGCGGACGCGCGAGTCGTGTGGATCGCGGCGGAGCCCTTCCGCCCAATACGTCTCGGGCATTCGTGTTGCATGGCGATATTGCTCAAGATGCAAGCCGATCAGGTATAGTTTCTCGACGGTCTCTACTTCTTCCGGAGGCTTCGGTTCCTGGGCTACCACGGGCGAAAACGCAGGTTGGATCTGCGCAGAATCGTATTCGATGAGGAGCCGCGAGCCTGCGTAGATCGACACGGCAAGATCAGTTTGACCCTCTCCGAGCGTATCCGGAGCTTCAATGATTACTGGATCTGAAACAGCCATGTTTCTCACCCAGCGCGCAATTTCAGCGCCGCCGATCTTCAGGATGATGGTTGCGTCTTGAACGCGAGCCGTGACGCAGATGCCGATTCGCAAATTTCCGCGGTCAGACCGTACACTCAGGGCCGCGTCTGCGTTTGCGGCAATCGGCGTTCCGATTGCATGAATCGGGTACCAGTTCTGGGTAAAGGCTTTGGTCTCCCATGGAGCCAGATACGAGAAGTCCGGCTGATTGTCGGTATACACGCCGGCCATCAGCTCGATGTATGGGCCATCCTGGTCGGTGAGGTTGCGTTCCCACGCGTAACCGAACTCATGGTTGCCCCAGGTCCACTGCTTCTTGCCCGGAGAGATGTGGTGATCTGCGACGTGAACCATTCCTGCTTCGCTTTTATGGTCGTAGCCGCCGAAGAAGTCCTGTTCTGTGCCTGTGGCCATGTAGCTGGTCGGAACCGGGATATTCGCGTACCGACTGAGGTCGTTGGCCGGGTAACTACCATCGGGCGCAAACTGGGTGGGAGTTTCATCTGCGGGTACGCCGCTTCGAGCGCGCTGTCCGTAGTCCACGCCGTAGTAGATTCCTTCGCTGAGCGGGAAGGAAGTGATGGCGCGTTTTGCATGGTCCGCGACAAACCTGACGTCAGTGGGGAAGAAGGACTGGTATCTTTCATGCACCCGCGTGGCCGCATTGGCCCACCAAAGAAATGTCTGTGTAAGTGGAGTGCGATTATAGAGCCGCACCTTCAGTTCGAATACTGCTCGCCCTGGACGCAGGCAGATGCCGTGCATTCCCTTCATGCGTTGCATGGGGTCATGATCGCTGCACCAGACGGTGACGGAGCCGTCCCTGGCTTGCTCAATCTCCGTTGTAACCGGCATGAAGGTTGCCGGCCTGTGGTGTTGCGGCCAGTTGAATTCGACGCCACCGGAGATCCACGGCCCCGCAAGTCCTACCAGCGCCGGCTTGATTACGTTCTGGCGATAGAAGAAGTCGTAGCCAGTGGTCTTGTCGTAGCCGATGTGGACGCGTCCTCCGATTTCAGGAAGAATCATGAGGCGCAGGTATTCGTTCTCGATATGAAGGGCTTTCCACAACCTGGGCACAGGCTCAGTTGCAATGCGGTCGACGAAAGGGAGCGGATACACCTTGCCGCTGCTGCCCTGGTAAACGCGTCTTTCAAGGAACATGGGATTTCGGTCTGGCGCGCCCGGTGCATAGGTGAGGATCTCCACATCCTGTTCCCACGCCTTAACCGGCCCGAGCTGCGCAGGAGGAGCGTCAGGCAGCAGTAGATAGCGGGCGGAGAATTCAGTTCGTTCTGCGGATTCCGTCGACATTCCAGCCTCGGAGTTTATGGTTGACGTACACAAAGTTATCTGTTGTGAGGTGCATGTGCAAACCCGGCGTTCCTATGGGGAAGGAGGAGTTGGGTTGTTGAGTTGGTGCTAGACGTTACGGCACAGGTCGATGACGACATTGCTCAAATGGTGCAATCATATGAAAATCCGCAAGTCACAAGTCGCGTTGCTCGTTGGTCTATTCGTGCTGGGGCATTCTGCTCTGCGGGTGCATGCATCAGCGGCCGTGGACTCGATCACGATTGATGCGCGCACGCCACCTCAGGCTCCGATGCGGTCTTCGTATCAGGGAGGGACAGCTTCATCTCCATCCGGCCATACGATCGGGATCAACTCGATGTACATGACGTTGGATGGTCGTCCTTGGCTGCCCGTAATGGGCGAGTTTCATTCCTCACGTGTTCCAGAGTCCGAATGGGAGGAAGAGCTCCTCAAAATGAAGTCTGCGGGAGTGCAGATTGTTTCCACATACGTGATATGGATTCATCACGAGGAGATTGAGGGGGAGTTCGACTGGTCCGGTCAAAGAGACTTGAGACGCTTCGCTCAACTGTGTGGAAAGCACGGCCTCTATGTCATCGCCCGGATCGGACCGTGGACACATGGAGAAGTCAGAAACGGCGGATTTCCTGATTGGCTAGTGAAAGAGGGCCACACTCGCCGCAACGATCCAGCCTATATGGCGCATGTGGCCACGTTCTACGCCCAGATCGGAACCCAGTTGAAAGGCCTTCTGTGGAAGGAGGGCGGCCCTGTCATCGGTATTCAATTAGAGAACGAATACTCGGCCAGAGGTCCTTCGGAGGGCGAGGAGTACATCCTCGCTCTCAAACGGCTGACGATCAAAAGCGGACTGGACGTTCCTTTGTACACGGTTACGGGATGGGACAACGCGGTGGTACCGCGAGGAGAGGTATTGCCCGTCTTCGGCGGGTATCCCGATGCGCCATGGGACGCTTCAATTTCGGCACTACCACCGAATGAGGTGTACATGTTCCGATTCCATAGCCGGGTCGCAGGCAACATGGTCAACACAGGTTCAACCGGCGGATCCCCACCCGTCCAATCTGATACGCCATTTTTCACTGCCGAACTGGGGGGCGGTGTCGAAGACACTTACCACCGGAGGCCGGTGATTGAGCCTGACGACGTCGCGTCCATGGTGCCGGTGATGCTCGGCTCAGGCGCGAATCTGTATGGGTACTACATGTTCCAGGGCGGCCGGAACCCTGACGGGAAGTTGACCTCATTACAGGAATCGCAGGTGACCGGATATCCAACAGACGTTCCGACGAAGTCGTATGATTTCCAGGCCCCTCTGAGCGAGTTTGGCCAGGAACGCGCCTCATTCCGGAAGCTGAAAGTATTTCATTATTTCCTGAACGACTTTGGGGGTGAGTTGGCACAGATGGCGGTGTATACACCGGAGAGTATGCCGAAAAGCCCTGACGATCTCAGCGTCACGCGTGCTTCAGTTCGCAGCGACGGCCGGCACGGCTTTGTGTTCGTGAATAACTACGTCCGCGGGGCAAGTATGCCCGAGCGAAAAGACACTCAGATTCACGTATTGTTGCCCCAATCGGATTTGCGGATTCCGGAGAAGCCAATCGATATACCCTCCGGCGCATACTTCATTTGGCCCTTCGATCTGAAGGTTGGCGATTCGACTCTGAAGTACGCCACTGCGCAGTTGTTTACGCGTATCAAGACGCGCGATGGCGATGCGTTCCTGTTTGAACAGATCCCCGGAATCGCCGCCGAGTTTGTCATCAATAACGATGCTGGAATGACGGTGCAGGCGGACGGAGCTCTCGTTCAAACGCGCCGAGACAGCATTTCGATTTCCAGAATTCCCACTGGACTCACTCATGGAATCAGGATTCGGCGAGGGAAGGGAATCGAGGTCCGGCTAATCTTGCTGTCACAGCAAGAGGCAGAAGATACCTGGAAGACAAGGATCGACGGCTCCATGCACCTGCTGCAATCGGAGAAAGCCTTTTTCGCGGATGAGAGATGGTTGGTGCTCCAGTCTGAAGGGGATGCGCACTGTGCGTTCACTTTGTTCCCACCTGAGAATGGTGCGCTGAGGCTGGCGGGCGGCAATCTGGAATCTCACCGATTCGGTGAAACGAGCCGCTTTGCCGTGTCCGTTGCCGAGCTACATCCGAACCTTGAGATCCACCAAATCAAAGAGGCGGGCGAAGTTCCACCTGTGAAGCTTGGACCAGCAGTTTCATGGCGCCAAAATGCTGTGGCGATGGCTCCAGATGACCGCGATTTCGAATCGGCCGGGAAGTGGGTGATCACCGTTCCGCGCAATCTTCAAAGCATCACGATCAGTAACCTCTTCCTCAACATTGCATACACAGGCGATGTTGCGCGATTGATGGCGAATGGATACCTGCTCGACGACAATTACAACAACGGGATGCCTTGGGCCATTGGACTGCGAAACCTAACGATCGGCGACGGGAAACTCGAGCTTACTATTCTTCCGCTAAGAAGGGACGCGCCGATTTTTCTTGAGATGCGTTCTCGGCCCAATTTCGGTGACAAACGCCAAATTGGGGAATTGCAGCGTGCAAGGCTGATCGTGCAATACAAGTTCCAGATCGAGATGGCAGAGAAATGATGCTACATGATGTGACGCAGACTAACTCACCATCTCTTTAATCAGTTCAGGAGCACGCTTTGGTTCAGGCGGTTTAACTCAATCGCTGGACAGGCGCATCCGCGAATCCTGACCCCAATGATTGGCGAGATCGTAGCGCTTGGAAATCCCGAGGCTAAGTCCGTGGAGTGGTGGACCAGGTGACATAGTTGCTATTCCTGATCGTTCCTTACATCAAATCGCACGACTTGTCTCAATTGACGGTTGCTGCGCGATGAGACTCACGCCAATCGCTTGGCGGCACGCCTTCCCATGTACGAAAAGCGCGACCGAACGAGTTTGGATCTTCAAAGCCAAGCAAGTAGGAGGTCTCGGTCAGCTCCAGGACAGAATTGGAGAGGTAGTATCGCGCCATCTGGTGTCGAGCTTCATCCAAAACGCGTTGAAACGTGGAACCCGATTCCTGCAAGCGACGTTGCAGCGTGCGAGAGCTCATGTGAAGAGCCTCGGAGATCATATCCATTGAGGGGCGCTGTCCGGTAAGCCGGTCCTGAATCGCGCGCCGCACCAACTCGATGAAGCTGTCTTCTTCCTTGTACTGACGCAACTGCTCTTCAAACTGTGGCGCGAGCAATTCGAGCAGTTCGACATTTCGTGTCACAAACGGTGCGGTTGCATCGGAGGCGCGGAAGATGATCGTGTTGCGCGAGGCGCCGCCTACGATCTTGCAGCCAAAATTGCGCTCAAGCAGAAGTGAATTCGGACGCCGCTGCACATACTCCACTCTGACCGGATTGAGCTGCGTCCCGGTTCCATGACGAGCCAGAGAAATCATCCACGAAAAACAGTAGTCAGTGAGCACCTGCGGCTCTGCATCGACCGCCAGCAGCCACCGGAACGAAACCCTGAACTCATCCTTGCTGAGCTTGCTAAGGATTTCTTCTGGCGCGGTCAGCTTCTTATAGCGAGCCAAATGCTCGGTGGCAGTCACGAAATTCTGAGCTGAGAGGGCCGCAATAGCCATCGGGTGAAAGCGCTCTGTCTTTGTCTCGACGCCGAGTTTGACACCGATGAGCGGATCGGAACTCACGACCTCGATCGCATGCCAGATCGCAAAGAGTTCTTCAGTAGAGACGAGAACGCGCGTCTGCTCGAACAAATCTCGGGGAAGCCCAGCCTTGCGCAGCACTGCGGAAACTGAGACGCCGTTGTCCTTCAACCTGAGGGCCAGACGGCCCGGTACCCGAAAACGCTTCAGCATGACAAGGTCCTCCAACTAGAAGCGTATCGGAGTTTCGATTTGTGCGCCATTCAGGGCGCGCCAGAATACCAGCAGAACACGCCATTTAAAGATTGGCGTGATTTGAATTCATATTGGCGCGTCTGGCAGAGCGCGTCGATCAGGGGAGGGCTAATGTTGGGAATACCGGGACTCGGCACAGCCAGGCGGATGCCGGACGAGAGGCTTCAGCATATGCGGAATTCTCATCACAACGGCACAAAGAGCAACCTGGATCGCCGCGCACACAAAGAAGTTGATAGCTGGCTAAAAACAATCGGGATGCTGAAATAAAGTTTCCCCGAGCTTCAAAGAGAAGGAAGGAACTGTCGTGGAAAAGAAAAAACTTGGAAACAGCGGGCTCGAGGTATCGGCCCTGGGACTCGGTTGCATGGGGCTGAGCTTCGGCTATGGCGCGGCCACTGATAAGGGGGAGGGGATCTCGCTCATTCGCGCGGCTTTCGAACGCGGCGTGACATTCTTCGATACAGCTGAGATCTATGGCGCTTACACGAATGAAGAACTTGTCGGAGAAGCTCTCGAGCCATTTCGCGACCAGGTCATCATCGCTACAAAGTTTGGCTTCAAGATCGATGAAAACGGAAAAGGCGCCGGGTTGGACAGCCAGCCCGAGCACATCAAGCAAGTAGCGGATGCATCGCTGAAACGCCTCAGAACCGACGTGATCGACCTTTTCTATCAGCACCGCGTCGATCCGAATGTGCCGATTGAGGACGTGGCTGGTGCGGTGAAAGACCTGATTCAACAAGGTAAGGTGAAGCACTTCGGCCTGTCTGAGGCAGGCGTGCGCACGATTCGTCGCGCACATGCCGTGCAACCCGTCACTGCACTACAAAGCGAATATTCCTTGTGGTGGCGAGAGCCGGAACAAGAGATCCTGCCCACACTGGAAGAACTCGGAATCGGCTTCGTCCCGTTCAGCCCGCTCGGCAAGGGATTCCTCACCGGCAAAATCACAAACGAAACAAAGTTTGATGCGGGCGACTTCCGCAACACTGTGCCACGTTTCAATGAGGAAAATCGCAAGGCGAACCAGGCACTCGTAGATCTGGTCGGCAGTTTTGCGCAACAGAAGAATGCGACTCCGGCTCAGATCGCGCTCGCGTGGATTCTGGCGCAGAGGCCCTGGATCGTACCGATCCCCGGCACCACAAAGCTGCACCGCCTGGAAGAGAACCTCGGCGCGACCGCAGTGGAGCTAACTCAAGACGATCTCGATCGCCTCAACGAGGCTACTGCGACGATCGCGGTGCAAGGCGCCCGCTATTCCGAGGGTGCACAGAAGATGATTGATCGCTAAACACAAAACCGCTAACCACCAGGCCGCAGGTTCGATGGTGATTAAATCAAAAGTTTTCAACAAGAAGTGAGCTTCGAAGAACAGTTCGCAGGAGAAAGCGAATGAGCAGGAAATATCGAAATACTTTCGCGGTGGCCTCGTTGATAGGAGCTGTGCTCTCCGCCTCCGTAGGTGCGCAAGAGATTAACAGGTCCAAGTTTGAGCCTGTGACGATCCAGGAGCAGGGGAGCTTCGCGGTCGGCGGCAAGGTCATCACTGCTCCCGGCTCGTTCGACCCGATTAAGCAGGGCAACTTCAATCCTGCCGGCAACAATCCAGCCGGGGAAACGCTGCATGGTGACCACGCTTACGTCTTCTATCAGATGCCGGTAAATCCTCGTAAGCTACCGTTGGTATTTTCTCCACGGCACAGTTTCCAGACACAGCCTACGAGAAGCGCCTCCGCATAATTTGCGCCCGCGCACGACCGAAAGCGAGATCGATGATGATGTCCTGTTGCGTTCTAGATGGTCCATTGAGGGTTGAGGCGCAACACTTCCGAAAGTACCAGAAAGTCCGATAACAGATATTCTGTATAGTGAAAGTGTTGCCACAGGGTTGCGGATGCAACATGCTGGCAATAAGCAAGTTTTAAAATGGCTAGCGATTGAGTGGGACTTCCCTGCGCGGACTCGATCAAACGGGAGAAATGCAGCTACATCTTGTATCGGCCCAGATCCTCGTCGTTCAGACCTTCGAGCCAGCCGCGTAACTCCTCTGCGGTCGGTCCCTCGGGCGGGCCTGACATATTCAACTTTGCCGATTGCAGGACATGCTCTGAAACGTAGATCGGACAGTCTGCCCTGAGCGCCAGCGCTATCGCATCGGAAGGTCGCGCATCGAGCGTGATCAGCTCATTTTCCTGGCGTAGCCATAGGACGGCGTAGAATGTCTCGTCCTTAAGTTCATTTATAACTATCTTTTCCAGACGTGCATTCATGTGGCGCATGAGATTTCTCGTCAAATCATGCGTCATCGGGCGCGGCGGCGCTACTTTTTCAATCTCAATGGCGATGGCATTGGCCTCGAAGATTCCCACCCAGATTGGCATCACCGTGTCTGACCCAACGTCCTTGAGAACGACGATGGGCATATTGGTGGCTGGATCCATCATCAAGCCACGAATTCGAACTTCGATATCCATGGGGTTCTGCCTCTCCGCCTCTGGGTTAGATGGCCTCTCCAACCAGACTGTTCGGATACGTATTAATGATTCTCACCTTCATGTAAGACCCAGGGGCGGGCGCGATCGGAAGTGAGGTGGTGAAATTCACAGACTTGTTCTGGGAACTGCGACCCGTGATCTGTCCGCGAGCAGCATTTGTTCCCTCCACCATCACTTCCATTTCTTCTCCCAAGTGCCTCGCATAGTTAACTCTCTGAATTTCGCGCTGACGTTCAAGAACAACTTGAAGACGATTTGCCTTTTCCGCTTCAGGCATCGAGTCAATCATCGTCAACGCAGGAGTATTGGGACGGCCGGAATACTTGAAACCGAAGACGCAATCGTACTGCACTTCCTGCAACAGGTCCATGGTCTGGATAAAGTCGTCCGCGCTTTCACCCGGGAATCCGACGATGATGTCGGTCGACAGCGAAATCTTTCGCTTCGATGCCTTGATCCAGCTGATCCGTTCCAGGTACCAGTCAGAGGTGTATTCGCGAGCCATCAGTTTCAACACGCGTGAGGAACCAGACTGCACTGGAAGGTGCACATGGTCGCACAGGGTTGGGTAGGCGTCGATCGCCTCAACAATGTCGCGAGTGAAATCGCGCGGATGGCTTGTCGTGAATCGAACCCGCCTGATTCCCGGAACCTGACCCACCGCTGCCAGCAATTCCGCGAAGCTCAACTTCCCTGTCGGGTCTCGGTAACTGTTTACGTTCTGACCGAGCAGTTGGATTTCCGTATAACCCTGATCGGCAATTCGCCGCGCCTCTTCCAGTACTGAGGAAGAACTGCGGCTGCGCTCTTTGCCTCGTGTATACGGAACCACGCAGTAGGCGCAGAACTTGTCGCAACCCTCGATGATGGTGATGTAACCGCGATACGGATTCTGGCGCGCGGTGAATTCAGTCTCAAATGTTTCGTCGGTCTGGCGGTCATCGAGACCGGTAATCCGATGCTCTCCGGCTTCCAGGCGAATGAGCATCTCAGGGAGTTTCCGATACGAGGCAGAACCCGAAACCAGCGAGACATATGGGGCGCGTTCAAAAATCTTCTCGCCCTCTTGCTGTGCCACGCAACCCAACACACCAAATCTCTTGCCTGATTTGTAGAGCTTTTTGTAGTCGTTCAGACGATTGAAGACCTTTTGCTCCGCCTTGTCGCGAATTGAGCAGGTGTTGTAGAGGATCAACCCTGCTTCTTCCTCGGTCTCGACCTTTCGATAGCCTTCACGGAGCAATGTGCCAATGACCTTTTCGGAGTCATGGGCATTCATCTGGCACCCGAATGTCTCAAGAAAGAAGGTTTTTTCAGGTGCCATAGCAATCCTGAGTATAGAGCATTCGAGAATCCGCAGTCCCCTGCTCCAGGTGGGATGAATCGCATCGTGCGCTTCCGTCCATTTGCGAACAACTACAGGCGGATTCGCACAGTTGGTCGCGTCGCGCCCGATTTTCAGCTTCGTCGAATCAACAACTTGCATCGCCCCCGTGTTGGGCTGAAACGTGCTTTGTAGCAAGTAAGCCGATCACTCCGTATCGCATCGGTTCAGGTCTTCAGGGAGTACAGTTTCGGATGGCCATCGAAGTCCAAAGCGTCGCGCCTCTTGTGCAGGTGTTTGATATGCCGCGCTCGATCCATTTCTACCGCGATCTGCTCGGCTTCAAGATCACGGGCAAATCGAAGGAGAAGTCACGCGATCCTGACGACGTGGACTGGGCGATGCTGCAACTTTCAAATGCCACCATCATGCTGAACACGGCTTACGACCCCGAAGAAGTTCCCGTCCAGCCGGATGCGGCGAGGTGGTCGGGGCATCAGGACACATGCCTGTACTTCGGCTGTCCCGATGTCGAGGGAACATACCAGCAGCTCGCGCTGAAGGGACTGCAAATCGATCGTCCGAAAGTAGCCTGGTACGGAATGAAACAGCTGTACCTCAAAGATCCAGACGGTTTCGGCATCTGCTTCCAATGGTTCGCCTGAGGTAATTCCCGCTGAAGGAGTGATTCATGAAGGCTCTGTTCCAGGACATCCGTTTCGGAATTCGCCAGCTCATCAAGATGCCCGGTTTCTCGTGCACGGCCATCGTGTCGCTCGCTCTCGGAATTGGAGCCACCACCGCTGTCTTCAGCGTGGTCTATGCAATCTTGCTGGATCCGTATCCTTACAAGGATTCAGACCGGATGATCCATATGCGCCTGACCATGCCCTCCGGCGATCTGAACGGCTTCGGTGTGACGGGAACTCAATGGCAGGAGATCCGCAAATCGCCTGTAGTTGATGACACTTTCATGGAGGACGATTGGAGTCTTACGGTCACAGGGGCCGATCTCCCCGAGGATGTGCAGGGCGTCTACCTCACCTCAAATGCCTTCAACTTCTTCGGTGTTCCGGCGGCGCTTGGGCGCGGGCTGCAACCCTCCGACGCGATCGACGGCCAGGACCCCGCGCCTGTCGTCGTGCTCGGATACAAGTTCTGGATCCGTCACTATGGCGGAGACGCCTCAATCATCGGGAAAACGATTCAGCTGATGCGGAAGAACTACACCGTCGTGGGAGTTTCAAACCCTCGATTCACCTGGGGCGATGGAGATGTTTATCTGCCATTGAAGGTAACCGGAGATCAGGTTAAGAGCTTCTACGCCGGTCTACGGCTGAAGCCTGGAATCACCCACGCTCAGGCGAATTCTGCGCTCGAGCCCTTGATCAGGCAGTTCGCCAAGGACAACCCTAAACACTTCCCGCTCAACTTCGTCCGCCTCCATGTTGTCGGGCTTAATGAAGACTTCATCAAGCAGCTTGGTGGAACGTTGTACCTGCTCTTCGGGGCAGTCGCACTGCTCCTCTTGATCGGCTGCGGGAATGTCTCGATTTTGTTGCTGGCTCGAGCCAGCGCTCGCCAACACGAATTCGCACTTCGCTCCGCGATCGGCGCCAGCCGAAGCCGGATCATCCGCCAACTTCTCACAGAAGCCTTGTTGCTCTCCCTCACTGGCGCAGCTTTGGGACTCGCCCTCGCCTTCAAGACTGTCGACATCATCGTTGCGCACTTACCAGAGTTCTCTTTCCCCCACGAAGCGGCGATTCACGTGAACCTGCCGGTTTTGCTGTTCTGCACCTTCGTCGCCATCGGAACCGGCATCCTGTTTGGACTCTGGCCGGCACTGCAGCTCTCACGCCCGGAAGTAAGCCAGGTCATGAAGGCCAACACCCGCAAGGCCACCGGAGATGTGCAAGGCCGCAGATTGCACGCAACGCTCATTGGCGGTCAGATCGCTTTAACGCTGCTTATGATGGCCGGAGCCGGCGCAGCCATCGAGGGCTTCCTCAAAGTGGCGCACGTAACATTGGGTTACGATCCGCACAACATCATGTCTGTCGGGATCCCGATTCACGATGGCACGTATAAAACATGGCCCGAGAGAGCCGCATACTTCGAGAAGATGTACGACAAGGTCGCGACCGTTCCAGGGGTGAAGATCGCTGCGGTCTCGAGCAACGCCACACCACCTTCAAACGGCTTCGACGTGCACCTCCAAATTGTAGGAAGACCAGCGAATGCCGATCAGCCTTTTCGCTTCAACATGGTGAGCAAGGATTACTTCCCTGCTCTCCGGATACCGCTGGCGAAGGGGCGCATCTGGGATGAAGCTGAGACGCATCGGGGCGCGGCGCTGATGGTGGTGAACCAGACATTCGCGAAGAAATACTTCCCTTCCGGCGACGCCATTGGCAAGACTGTGAAGTTGACTGAGTTGAAACCGCAACCACCTTACTTTCTAGTTGCTCCTGGCGCGGAAGACGGCATGCAAATCATAGGTGTAATTGCCGACAAACTCGATGATGGTTTGTCCAAGCCGGTATTGCCGGAGGGTTTCGTGCCTTACACCTTGGCAATGGGGATGTATACCCAGATTCTGGTGCGTTCAGACGTTCCGCCTCTCAGCCTCTTGCACGCAATACGCACCGCGGTAAGTTCTATCGATCCTGATCAGCAGACAAACAACGATGTCCGAGACCTTGAGCACTGGATAACACGCCTGCCTGAGTATGCACGCGGTCAATTGGTGGCGTGGCTCTTCGGCGCTTTCGCGGGGCTGGCACTGGCGTTGGCCTCGGTCGGACTTTACAGCGTAGTTGCGTACACTGTCGTTCAGCGCACGAATGAGTTCGGCATTCGAATAGCACTGGGAGCAGACCGTGGACACGTGCTCGGCCTCGTGTTCCGATCGACAGTAATGAGCGTGGGTGTAGGCATCGTGGCGGGAGTGATCCTTACGGTCGCGTTGAACAGGGTGATGGCCAACTGGTCTGCTGAGAGCGTGCGCGATCCGCTGTTGATATTGGGAGCGACCCTGGTCTTGTCTGTGGTTGCAACACTTGCATCCATTTTGCCGGCATCGCGCGCAGCAGGTGTCAATCCGATGACGGCAATTCGTTACGAGTAGCTCTCCTTTGAACAGCTCTAACGCAGACCAGTGTGGAGATAGGAGAGCAGTGCCGACATCTGCACGTCATCGAACCGGCCCATGAAGGCGGGCATCAAGCCTTTCCCGGCAAGTACTACGCGACGTACCTCCGCGTCTGTTGCGGCAGAACCACCTGGCAGCGTCGATCGCTTGAAAAGGCCATGAAGATCGGGAGGCGCCTTCTTCAGCGCGAGGTCATTGTCCTCATGACAATGCGCGCAGCGTACCTGGTAAAGGTGCTTCCCTTGCATCTCTTGCGCTGTGAGCTTTGGGGTCTGGTGGCACCCCGAAAGCATTAACCCGCCGGCAATCAAAATCGCGAAACCAAGAACTGCCTGAAGGCCCGACAGCGCCTGAAAACTACGAAATACGATCACACCTCGATTCTAACCGCGCAGTCAGTTCGATATTCTGGAGTTATGGCACTTCCCTCTTTGACAGAAATTCACGAAGCACAAGCCTTCGTACATCGCTTCATGCCGCCGACCCCGCAATTCTGCTGGCCCCTCGTCAGTGACCGCCTTGGTTGTGAAACGTGGATCAAACACGAAAATCACACCCCGGTAGGAGCATTCAAGATTCGCGGCGCTCTCCTCTACATGGATTGGCTGCGGCAGACAAAGCCCGAAGGGAAAGGGGTTGTCGCCGCAACCCGCGGCAACCACGGCCAGGGCGTAGCGACAGCAGCCCGCCTCAATGGCCTGAAATGTGTGATCGTGGTGCCTTACGGGAACAGCGTCGAGAAGAATCGCGCCATGATCGCGCAGGGTGCTGATCTGGTGGAACACGGTCACGACTTCCAGGAATCGCTAGAGTTTGCGCAAGCGCTCGCTAGTGAACGCGGATACACGATCATCCAGTCCTTTCACGAAAAGTTGGTACTGGGTACGGCCACTTATGCGCTGGAGTTTTTCGAAGGCGTGCCTCAGCTTGATACGGTTTACGTGCCCATTGGCCTCGGGTCGTCAATCAGCGGAGTCTCAGCAGTTCGGAGTGCGCTCGGCTTAAAGACTGAAATCGTCGGCGTCGTGGCAGCAGCGTCGCCCTCTTACTCACTGAGCTTTGCGCAGCATCAGATTGTCGAAGCACCTTCAGTAACTGCATTGGCCGACGGCCTGGCCTGCCGAAAACCCAATAGCGATGCCATGGAGATCATCTGGCAGAATGTCTCGCGGATCATCGAGGTGACTGACGACGAGATAGCCTGCGCTATGCGAGCTCTCTACCAGGACACGCACAATGTCGCGGAGGGTGCGGCGGCTTCGGCAATGGCCGGCGCGATTCGCGAGAAAGATGCCAATCGCGGCAAACGCATCGGGCTCGTCTTGACAGGCGGCAACGTAGATTCGGCCATCTTCGCGCGCGTGCTCTCCGGGGAGAAATGGCAATGAAACCTCACTTCGACAATCTCACTCCTCTTGCACACGCGGCGCAGAACCGCTGTTTCGGATGCGGCGAGGCCAATCAGTATGGAATGCAGCTTGAATTCTTGCTTGCGGAAGACGGCACCGTGGTGTGCCCGGCAAGTATTCCAGATCGATTCGAGGGTCACCCCGGCTTCCTCCACGGCGGAGTTATCGCGACCCTGCTCGACGAGACGATGAGCAAGGCAGTTCGCGCTCGCGGTCTCACCGCAATGACAAGGCACATGGAAGTGGACTACCGTCGCCCCGTACCTTCATGCACGCCCATACGCATGGAGGGCCGCATCATTCGTGATGAAGGCAGAAAGCACTTCGTCGAGGCATCCATCTTCGACGCCGAGTCGACTGTGCTGGCTCACGGAAAAGGCGTGTTCGTCGAGGTGCGCCCAACTAGACTGACGAGCTGATGAAAAATCTACTTCAACGTCGCCAGCCACTCGATAATCGTGCTCTCGAGGAATATTCGGTGATCAGACCAGCTGTGATCCGTCTCGGCGTGGATTGCCTTGACGGTTTTATTCCCTTTCGCCTCCAGTTCTCTCACTAGCACATCTGTCTGCGGCGCAAGACCGTCATTTGCAGAGAGCACGAGCAGCCGCGTGTTCGTCAGTCCGTCGATCGCGCTTGAGAACTGAAACCTCTTCGCGTTCTGCGCTAGCTCGTTGGCCAGCAATTCCGGCGTCGTTCCTGCAAGCCCCTCCTTGTTGTCGGCAGTCAGGGCTGCGAGTTTCTCATGCTCTAGTCCGCCGATCAGGCCCATATCTGCAGCACTGATCAGAATTGCTCCTGCCAGTGCGTGGTCGTGCGCTGCTGTATGTACCGTCACCCACCCGCCCATGCTATGGCCCGCGAGCACCATCCGCTTCGTTTCGATGCCGAACTTCGCCGCGTTCGCGGGGTCACGGAGAAAAGCGAGAACCGCGTCCGCATCTTCCAGGTTTTGAGCGAAGCGAAACGTGCCCGGACTTCCCCATGCGCCCCGATAATTAAAAGTCACGGCATTCCATCCCGCTCGGCGAATCGCTTGAGCGAGATCAAGATTCTTCTCATTTCCAGGGAAGCCGTGGCAAATGACGAGGGTCGGATGCGGCCCAATTCCGGACGGGGTATAGATGATCGCATTGATCGAGAGACCATGCGTCGGAATATGCAGCACTTCCATACCCGCCGGATGCGCCTTGTCGGCCGGAGGATCAGTGTAGATGGCAGCAGGGACCCCTTGGGCACTGCCCCTTGACGCGACAAACAACAGCGCGCCTAAAACCCAACCGGACAATTTCATGCGACCCCCGTGAATTCGAAATAGAGAACGATCGCCCAAGTTTAATTCACAAGAGGTAAGCGTCACGCAGAAGACGCACGAGAGCCCCGCCGCATCATCGAACGCAGCGGGGCCCGTTCTTCTAAAAAACATGCGAATTGTACTAGTGGATCATATTGATGGTTTCCTGGGTCACAGTATCGAATGTCGTAATGGCTTTGGAACTAGCCTCGAAAGCGCGCTGAGCAATGATCAGCTTCGAGAATTCAGCCGAAATGTTTACATTTGAGCCTTCCAGCGCGCCACCCTGCATGCTTCCCAACCCCGAAGTTCCCGAGATGCCGATCGTTGCTGATCCGCTGGCGAGAGTAGTCTCGAATTCGCCATTGCCCAGGGCCTTCAAACCTTGCAGGTTTACGACGTTGCCGAGAGCCAACTGGCCCACGTTCAGCTTTTGACCGTTCTTGAATGTTGCGGTCACCGTCCCATCAGCACCGATCGAGAATCCGCGATATATGCCGCTTGCAAAGCCATCCTGGGAGGTGGAGGAAACGGCTGATGTCTGATCGACTTGAGAGAGATTTGCCGAGCCATCGGCCCCGAACAACTCCCAGGTCAGGTCCATGTTGGAAGCGCCGTCCGAGAGTCCTGAAAAGGTGATCCCGGTAATATTCGTCGAAGGGCTGACGAGATTCCCGTTCGAATCAAAAGTGAGAGAACCTGTCGCCGACGTCGATCTCACGGGGTCCTGAACGACGTCGCCTGACGTAGTCAGGTTCGACCCGCTGATCGCAAGTTGAGAACCCGTGGCCGTGACGGTGGCAGTGATGCCAGCCGCATTCAAGGCGTTTTGGAGATCCGTGGCGTAGCTGATGATCGATTCCCCGGTTGTGGTTGCGGGAGCATTGATCGTGCTGGACACTCCCGCTGAGTTGAGTCCAGTGATTGTCAAGCTCGTAGCTGGATCGACGGTTGCCGATGTTGATCCGAAGTTATAGCTGATGTTCCCAGTGGAGGCATTGACGCTGGCAGCCAGACGGTCCGGAAGCGTTATGCTGTAGGACCAGTTGTTTGTGCCGGTCTTGGTGTACTTCACTGTTGCCTGGTAGGAGCTACCAAGCGAGTCGTATACCTGCACTGTTCCGGGAAGACTGTCTCCAACCTTTGCAGAGGAGTCGAGCGTGGCCGCCATTCCGAAACTGGTTGTTGCGCTGGGCAACTCAACTTCTCCTACTGGAATGTGTATAGGTGTCAGGGGAGCTGTCGTATCGACCTTGCCATTAATGGCCGGAAAGCCCATCACGCTTAATCCATCCCCGGTAATCAGGCTTCCGTTCTGATCCAGCGAAAAGTCTCCAGCACGTGTCAGCAACATAGTTCCGCCATCACCCACGACGAAAAAACCACTCCCCTGCAGAGCTACGTTTGTATCGACTCCCGTGGAGTTGGGGGACCCATTGGAGAAGTCCGTTTGAATCGACGATACCTGAGTGCCGGATCCGCGCTGAATTGGATCACCGGATCCGGCTTCACCGATCTGTTGATAGAACAAATCTGAAAAGCTCACTGACTTCGATTTGAAGCCGGTGGTGTTCATATTCGCCAGATTGTTCGCAATTGTGTTCAGTGCCGTTGAATCGGCATTCAACCCGGTAAGCGGAATGTAAAAACTTGCCATACCTCGTTCTCCTGCTCTGAGAGCCTATGTGGTCAGCACTCTCACGTTGACTACTTGCCACTCAAAGCGGCCGCAATATGCAAAGCCGCCGATCGAAAATCTCTGTCGGCAGATGCATTTGGAGCAGCAGCGCTCAATGTATCTGACGGACGGTCTCGCATCGCTGCCATTGGATCGAAAGCCGATCCTTCATTCGTTTTGCTGGGCGCAGCCTCGGTCTTCGCGACAGTTCCCTGCTTGAGGGTTTCGTTGATGGAGATCAGTTGCTGCAGGCTGTTCACCTGCACCAGTTGGTTCACCCATTCATTAGGATCCGTAGTCGCAGTCGGATCCTGGTTCTTCATCTCCGTAACCAGCAGCGTTAGGAAATCGTTTGCCGCAATTGAGATTGAGTCCTCGGTCGATGAATTGCTTTGCGAGTTTGTGGCGACATTTTCTGTTGCCGTGTGCATCCCCGCCGAAGTTTTTGGAAGTTGATGCAACATGCCTAGTGCGTTTGCTGTCATTGCTCTATCTCCTCCTCATGGAGTCGCCCTGCTGGCTCATTCGCTGTCATGCAACTACTGAAACGTGCATCCCATACCAATCGCTGGCCCTCACCCGAGGCGGTGCCGATTCGTGTTGATTCAGATCATCGCGCGACCAAAGCGAACGAAATATGGGTGCTTCGTCTACTTGTTTGCCGGCATGGTTCTGATGCCGTTCACCACTCTCGTTGTTATCCCGGTTTCCGCCGTTCCTTTGCTCGGTACCGCTGCCAATCCCCGATTCCAGGCGATTGTCATGCACCGTAGACATCGTCACCGGAGATATCTGGATGTGATCGCTCACGAGGTGTGCGTTGAGCCCGTTCAAATGTGCGCCAAGCATCTTCTCCGCATCATTCGAACTCGGAATCAAAACCGCATGTAGTCCGTTTGCATCCCGTTCCGCGTGAACACTTATCCATCCTAGCGACGGATCATGAAATCCGGCCTCGGCATGACGGGTTCCAACCTGAACCCAGCGCGTCTGGGTGTCCCTCACGTCCATATCCAGCACTGGGGTGGAGTCGGTCCGGTACGTTTGAGATTCTTGATGCGTCCTGAGTAGGGGCTCTCCGAAAGTACCGTTGCTGACGATCCGAGCGGAACTATGCGATAAGTTAAGGCCGGCGCCAATGACTGTATGCAGCCCGGATCTCTGGACGCCGTTTTCGAGGCCATCGCTCTCCGTATTACGTGTGCGAGAGCGCGCCAACGCCTCTGGCGACCTGGTTAACGCGTGGTGGCCCGGTGACAGGTCCACCCAATGCAAATGCGAGAGTTTCGGCGAACTGCGATCTTGCGAAGTTTCGCCGGCGTCTTCAATCGATTTCGGGGCTGATGCAACCACGTTAGATGGCAGGTCCGAGGCGACAAGCGCAGATTGTTTGATTCGGCGATCACCAGAATCGCTTACACTGCCATCTTTTGCACAAGGAAGTGCGGCAGGTGCGGCCATTCCTTCAACTTTCCGCCAAGCCCCTTTCCTCTCCGGCGAGACGGACGGAACGTCGAGTTCATCAACTCCTGCACTGAAGGAGATTCGAGCTCCTTGCCCTCTGACCGTGCGCTTTGCTGTAACGGGGCACTCCGGCGCGTCCTGGATCGTGCCGCCGCAGACAAGTGGAATCTGGGGCGCCGTCTGATCGGGCGATGCCTGCTGTCCCAGGATCCGCTCAGGCAACGGACTCGTTGGAATCGAAGAACTATGGGGTCGGTGCCTGGCAATCGGCACAGGAGTAGGCGCGGTTCCGGGCGAATCCTTCTGCTTGGAAAGCGCGAACCTGCGATGCGTTACCATCGGCGACAGCGGATATGAATCTTCGGATTCTTCTTGAATCAGTCGCGTAGCATCCTTGCTCGGAAACGGACTCGCGGACAATCCTTGATCACCGTCGACAGCCAAACAATCGACTTCGTTGCTCTTCTCACTTCGGGAGACTGCCCCGAGCTGTGATCCAGACTCGCTCGATCCAGACTCGCTCTCACATGGCGTGCGTTCCATCGCTTGCGATCCATCGAGAATGTTTCCACTCTGCAATACAAGTTGTTCCAGCAGCGATTTCCAACCAAGCTCAAGATCGCTTGTTTCATCGCTTCCAGTCCGATTCGTAATCTTGCGATCAGCAGTCCGCCCGGATGGCTCGGCCGGATGAAGGGTACTCTTCTGCAAAGCCCCTGCGATCGCGTCCGTCATGCTGGTCATGTCTGGGTCTTCTGCAGAAGATGGGCCAAAGCAGCTTAAGAAGGATTAGAAAAGTATCATCTTGGAAATTGGGGGACCTGTTTGGGACAGGTCGTTATTAGTTTGGCACTTTCCGTTCAGGTTCTCCCAGGAGTGTCCGATTGACCATCCTCGATCCCATCTCTCGCTGGCCGCGCGCGCAGCATACGATGCCACTCATCAAGTGCAGCTTGGCTTCTTCGTTGCGCTGCATTCTCCTCGCGTTCCAGTGCGGCACGAAGGAGTGTCTCGGCCTGACATCTTTCCGTTCGCTTCTCGAGATATCGCTCTCGGATCCGCTGAACCTCCTCCTGAGCGTAACGTTTGCGCAACATCAGTGCTTTGTATTTACGAATTGCACAAGCAATCTCTTCGAGGCCGGCAACGCGGTCCTGCGTCTCCCCGGTTCGAGCGCTCTCCTCGACGAGAGCGCGTCCTCTTCCCTTCCGAATCCGCGCCTGCTCCAGTGCATCGTCTAGTCGCTGCAACGCAGCCTCTGCCGATCCAAGCCGCGACGCCTCGTTCTGTTCTACCGATCGACGGAGATCACACAAGCGTCGCATACGACTGCTTGTCGTCATTCTAGAGGGTCTCCGCCAACGTAGCGAGCGCGCGAACAGAATCGCTGTAGTTGACCCGCTCCACACTGTTTTGCATCATGAAACTTCTCATTGGCCGTCGTGCGGCAATGGCCCTATCCATCTCGGAATCGGACCCTGACTTGTATGCTCCGATGCGTACGAGATCCTCTGATCTCGCATACGTGGCTGTCAGCTTCCGCAAAAGGGCGGCGTCTCGACGATGATCCTCGTTTGTGATCGCAGGCATCAATCTGCTGATCGAATCGAGTAACTCTATCGGCGGATACCATCCTTCGGACGCCAGGCTTCGTGAAAGGACAAGGTGCCCATCGAGGAGTGATCGGACGGAATCGACGAGAGGATCCTGCTGATCGTCACCTTCCATGAGTACGGTGTAGAACCCGGTGATTGACCCAACCCTGAACTGGCCAGCCCGCTCCACCAGTTTGGCTAAACGGTCGAACACGGATGGGGTGTAACCCTTCGCAGTCGGAGGCTCACCCGCTGCAAGCCCAATCTCTCTCGCCGCCATTGCAAAGCGCGTCAGCGAATCCAGGACAAGTAGCACGCTCTTGCCCTGGTCCGCAAAGTGCTCGGCGATCGTCGTGGCAGTCAGCGCCGCACGCATCCTCAGAATGGGTGATTGGTCCGACGTTGAAATTACCAGGATTGAGCGAGACATTCCCTCTTCGCCGATGGCGTCTTGAATGAATTCCGGCACTTCGCGACCACGCTCGCCAACAAGAGCGACGACAGTGATGTCTGCTTCGGTATTCCGGGTCATCATTCCAATCAGGGTGCTTTTTCCAACACCTGATCCACCGAAGATCCCGACCCGCTGTCCCCGTCCCACGGTTAGCAGAGCATCGATTGTTCGCACTCCAGTGCCCAGGGGAGTTAGAATCGGCATTCGCTCAAGAGGGTTACGCGGCGCATTCTCCAGTGCGCGGCGGACAGTCGGGCCACGTACGAATCCTCCTCTAAGCGGGGCTCCTTCACCATCGAGAATTCGTCCCACCAGGCCATCACCCACGCGCACGTGAGGTCGTGCGCCCGACGCAAAGACAGCGTCTCCATATCGAACACCGTCAGCTTTTTCCACCGGCATTGAGAGCACGTTTGTGCCACGGAACCCGATTACCTCCGCTGGATGCGCCAAGCCGTCGTTATCCTCAATCTCGCAACATTCACCTACCGAAACTACCGGCCCCGCGGACTCGATTGTGTTCCCAAGAGATCGGATGACCTCCCCGCGCCATCGCCACGGTCGTTTCTCTGAGAGGCGATCGAAATAGCGGCCTAGAATCGCGCTCACAGATCGACCTCCGCGTCAGATGATGTGGATGCAGCTTCTCGTTGTGATTCGATCGCAGCATCACCAAGCATGTTTCGAGAAATCGCTCGAAGCTGAGTCTGGACACCCAGGTCTGCAAAGCCGCACTCTGATTCAAGCTGGCATTCGCCCGCCTGAAGATCTTTGTCTGCAATGATCGTTGGCCGGGTACGGAGGCTCGGCACGCGCTGGAATGTTTCGGTCCAAAGGCCCGCGTCATTCGCCGGCACACGCACGCGCACAGATGCCTTGTCAGCAAGCTGGCCCAACGCGACTCGAACGACGTTGGTGAGGCTCAGCGGATCGACCTGCACTTCCCGGCCGAGAATGCGCTCAGCAATCCGGAGTGCGAGCTTTACAACTTCAGGCTCGACTCTCTGCAGGAAGTTGTCCCGTTCGAGTGCAATTTGCTCACATAATTTCGCTGCTTGCTCGATCCAATGCTTCTCGAGCAGCACGATCCTTTCCGATTGTTCGAGTTGTTCGATGCGCCGGCCTTCTTCAATTCCCTTCTGCTTTGCTTCTTCGAAATCGCGATCAGACTCCCGCGGGCAAGTACCTCCGGCAAGCTCCGAACCATGCGCACCGGAGACGGAGACACCCGGTTCACTGCAGATCGACACAATGCTTTGCCAGGCCGAAGGGGCCGGTAATCCGCTGGATGGATATTGGAAGTCTTGAATCGACGATGTAATTTCGTGCTGCATTTCCATCTCTCTTGCCATCGACAAAGGTTCAAGCCAGCATTTCGTCGCCTGTCTCAAGCTTCAGAATCACTTTTCCCTCTGCTTCGAGGCGTCGTGCAAAAGTCAGGATTTCCTGCTGTGCCTGTGCGACTTCGCGCGAACGCACCGGGCCAAGCACATCCATGTCCTCTTTCAGCATCTCCGCAGCCCGCGAACTCATGCACTTGAATATCGCAGCTCGTAATCCTTCTTTCGCTCCTCGCATTGCCATTGCAAGTTGCTTTTTGTCTACCCCCGAAACAATCTCGCGGATCGTGGCCTGCGGAACAGTCACGAGATCTTCAAAAGTGAACATGAGGTTCCGAATGCTGAGCGCCAACTCTGGTTCTGACTCTTCGATTGATTCAAGAATTCGTTTCGACTCCTCACCATTCAATCGGTTCATCAAATCAGAAACAGCCTTGAATCCCGAGTAGCTCTTTCTTTGAGCATCTCCCACTTTTTCAAGCCTTCGGTGGAGTATCTGGGCCACTTTCTGCGCCATCTCTGGAGAAAACTGCCTCATTTCTGCAAGCCGCTGAATGGATACGACCCTGTGCTCCTCCGTCAAGCTACCCAAGACCAGGGAAGCCTGTTTGGGATCGAGATGTGCAAGAACCAGTGCAATTGTCTGCGGATGTTCGGAGTCGAGTAGTTTGCCCAGCTGTTGTGGATCCGTTCTTTGAAGTTGCGCGAGATTGCCGAGCTCCATCTCTTGCGCATGTCGAATCTGCGTCATTAAGTCCTCTGCACGCTGTTTGCCGAATGTCTCGACGAGCAGATGGCTTGCATAATCGATTCCTCCATGGACCATGTAAGCTTGTGTCTCCAGCAGGTCCCAGAATTCCTGCAGAACCGCATTGGATATCTCGGGCGAGATACCTCGCAGGTCCGCAAACTCACTCGTAAGGCGCTCTACGTCTGCCTCTGGAAGAGTGCGAAGAACTTCTTTCGCCAATCCCTCCCCAATGGCCATCAATAAGACGGCCGCCTTTCGCGCTCCACTCAAATGAGCTAGTCCGCTTTGCTTCGAGATGTTATCGGTGCTATCCATGCAGAAGGCCCGTTTTCTATTGCTAACTCTTCTTAATGTTGTCCGATCATCCTCTTCCCGGCAGGTTATTCGGAATTTATCCAGCTTTGCAGCAGTCGGGAGCTTTGTGCTGGCTCGGTCTTTATCTGACTGGTGACTTTCTCATATATTTCCTGAGTCCGGAGCCGGGTCGGATCATAAAGGGCAGCTGGCGAGGGGTGAGCCAGTTCATTCGCGGAGCCCAGCGCCAACTGATTTTTGCTTCCTAGATGCTTTGTGAGTGCGAGAACCTGTCGTAACGCAGGTCGCAGGCCAAAAAAGACGAGGATCGATGTTCCGATCATCAGCGACAGATATTTCACAATCTCCGGTGACCCTTGAACAATTGAAATCACCTGTGCGGGCATCGTCTGGCCGGCACGAACGAGATTGTCATCGAAAGACATGTTTTGGACGGTCACTACATCGCCACGCGCGCTATCAAATCCGACCGCAGCCTGTGCCAGCATCGTAAGATTCCGAAGCTCATCGGCTGATCGCGGCTGCCACTGTGCAGAACGACCCTTCGCTGCCGCTATGGTCAATCGATCATTCACCACAAGCGCCACTGTCAGCCTTCGCATCTTGCCTGGATTCTCTGTCTTGTGTCTGACCGTCTTTGACACGCCGTATGTTCCGGATTCTGTCTTAGACGTCTGAGGAGCGGTTGTCTGCTTCGGAAGAACTGGCACTGATTGCAAATTCGGTACATTTGATGCGGTGCCAGGTATGCCTGCTGCAATCGGCGTTCCCCCCGTCGTTTGTTCTGTGCGCTCCATCGAAAGCGTCGCCGACTGAGCTGGGTCATAGTTCTCGCTGGTCTCCTCCAACGAGACCGGGTCGTAGTCAATGTTCACCGAAGTGCGCACATTCCCCGGCCCCGTGACAGCCTCGAGAGTCGATATCAGTTTCTCTTCCAGAGCCTGCTCTGCACGAAGCCGCAGAGCATCCGGTGTCTTCGGTCCAAACGAGAGTCGACCCGATGCATCGACCAGCACGATCTGATCGGGTGAAAGTCCATCCACTGCCGACGCCACAAGATTTCGAATGGAGTCTGCCTCGCCGTCGCCCAGCGCTGCCCGTCGCAGTTTCAGTACAACGGATGCCTTCGCCGGCCGCTGCTGATCCCGAAAGAGCGATTCGTGAGGCAGAACGAGGTGTACCCTCGTCGTTTCCACGTCCGAGAGTGTAGAAACTGTGTGCTCCAACTCTCCCTCGAGGGCACGCTGGTAGTTCACCTGCTCGTCGAACTCCGATCCCATCCAGTTCGGCTTGTCAAAAAGTTCAAATCCCATTCGGCCGGTCTTAAGAGCCTTTCCTGAAGTCGCTAATCTCGCCTTGTCCAATTGAGTTGCGGGTACCCGCAGCGACAGGCCGTTGTCCGAGAGTTCGAAGGGTATTTGTGCCTGCGTGAGCATAAGGCCGATTTGGCGGGCATCTTCCGCATCTAGTCCGGAATACAGGGTCCGCCAATCCGTTCGAAGCCCCCACCAGCCAACGACCACAGATAGAAAAGCCAGCGAAAGAAAGGCAATTGCCGACCGTCTGCGCGCCGTGTCTGGCATTGTCGACCACGCACTTTGCAATCGTGACCACAATGCAGCTGCGGGAAGCCGAATTGAGTCTTTTCCTTCCGCGGGTCCTCGTTTTTCCAGTTGGGTCGCCTGAGGGGTCATGATCCCGTCCGTCACTGTCTTCCGATGTATTGCAACGGATGATGATCCGTTGCAGGATCGGTTCTATCAGAGACTCTCATCCGTTCAGAATTGCATGCTCATGACGGCCTGATAACACTGAATAGCCTTGTTGCGCATCGCTAGTGCGAGCTCGAATGCTGCTGTGGCCTTCTCAGATGCGATCAATGCCTGGTGTACATCTGCTCCGGTGCCGCTCATCAATCCGTGAATCGCTACCCGGGCATTTTGTTCAAGGTTATCGACTTCTCCGACTGTATCGCGGAAGAGATCGCCAAACTGCGAGGCGTCGATGGGTTTTGAAATTCCCACTTCCGGCGGCGGCAGCCCTGCGTGCGAGATTCGTAGATCAGAAATCATCGTATGCCTTCTTCACTAAGACCTGCCGATATCTAGTGCGGCCATAATCATTGCTTTTTCGGCTTGTACTGCCGAACTGTTAAGCCCATATGCGCGTGTTGCTCCCATCAAGTCCACCATTTCCGAGAGAGGATTGATATCTGGATATGCAACATACCCGTCTGGCCCTGCGTCCGGATGGCTCGGATCATATCGCTTCATTGCGGGTGCGACATCCTCGACTACCTCGGCGATGTGCACCCCTCCCGGAGCTTGTGGTTCAAGTACCCCCGATAAGGAGGGCCGCGATCTCCGCAGCGCATCGCCAAACTCTGTTCCAGTGGGATTGGTTGCAAAGACAACGTGATGCCGTTTATAGGGCCCCCCCGATTCGGTTCGAGTGGTTTCTGCGTTCGCCATGTTCGCGGCGACGACTTCGGCGCGGATCCTCTCTCCCTGCATTGCTGATCCGGAAGTTTCCATCAGACCGAAAAGATTCATTGTCGTGGCTCCCTATCTCGCCTACTTATCGGCGCGTATAGCATCCATGATGCGCTGGTTCTCAAGGCGCAAAAGGGCAATGCCGGTGCGAAACTTTAGTTGCGCCTCGGCCAGATGCATGCCTTCGCGGTCCATCGAGACGTTGTTGCCATCGGGCCGCGCGACCAGTCCGTCGACCTCATGTACGTCAATGGAATGATCTCGGCGATTGTCCATGCTTGCGAATGCCTTGCCCAGTTCTACCTCAAAGTCAAATCCCCGCGTTCGATAGCCGGGAGTATCGATATTCGCCATATTGGAAGCCGTCAGCTTGACTTCGCTCACGGAAACATCCAGGTATCGCGCCAACTGCTCACTCAACTTTGTTTCGACCTGCATCGACCACTCCCTCGTGCGGTTTCAATCTCCGCTCTGTCTTAGTCGACTGAATCGCCGAAATCGATCTCCGCAGCGGTTAGAGCTGACTCTTCTCCCGCCAGGATCGTTGCACGCTCGAGCACATGCTCAAGCTCACGAACATTGCCGGGCCACTGGTGAGCCCGCAACAGGACCATTGCACTCTCATCGACTTGTTTGACCGGCTTTGTCCGTCCTAGCTTCTCGAGGAAATGCTCAACAAGCAGAGGAAGATCCTCGGGATGCTCCGACATTGCCGGCGTGCGAATTAGAAACACAGCGAGCCGATAATAGAGGTCTGCGCGAAATTTGCCGAATTTTGAAAGCTGTCCGAGATGTTGATGTGTTGCGGCGATGATGCGCACATCGACTCTCACGGTTTCGTTATCACCGACCTTTTGCAGTTCTCCACTTTCAACGAAGCGTAGGAGCTTGGCCTGAAGCGCGAGGGGCATCTCCCCAATTTCATCAAGAAATAGGGTCCCGCCGTTCGCAGCCTCGATGCGCCCCGTTCGTCCCTGTACCGCACCTGTGAACGCTCCCCGCGTATGACCGAAGAGTTCCGCTTCGAGCAATGCCTCTGGAATGGCTGCACAGTTGATTGCGACGAACGGCTTGCGGCTGCGGGGCGACATGTGATGCAGCGCTGTGGCCACGACTTCTTTGCCCGATCCCGTCGGACCCTCTATCAGCACCGAAGTGTCCAGCGGCGCCACCCGACGAATGCGGCGACTGACTTCGAGCATCCGTTCCGAGTCGCCTACAAGTTCCGGAATCCGAACCTTCGAGCATGCTCGCTTCGAATCAACATGAGAGGAACCCGATGGCTCAACCTGATCAGAATTCCTGGTCTCAACTAGCTTGGCTGAACAAGAGTCGGAGGATTCCAATTTCCGTCGGAACAGCGGCCTCTCATCTCCCAGTGAAGGCGCGCTGTTCCAGGCAGCAGTGTCTACTTGTTCAAGGTGACGCAGCGCATACAGAACTTCTTGGCGAAACGGACTCGCAACCGCGCCCTCAAGCGGTCCAAGATCGTTCGTGACAATGTCGATTCTCGGAAAAGATGCATGGAATTCGCGTAAAAATTCATGGACATCCAGATCTGGAAGCCATGAGTCGACAACGATTGTCTGCGGCTGAATGTCCATCGCCTCGCCCCAGGCCTGCGCGCCTCCGTGTGCCTCTCTGACCTGCCAGCGCAGACCGCTCAAAACAGCGCTGAGTCTTTGGCGGAAACAGCTGTCTGCACTGGCAACAAGAACGGTGCGCGGCTTGATATATACGGTGGTCGGTGATGCGGTTGTGTTCGCCATTCTTATCTCCAAAACCTGCTCTAGTCATGTACGTCAATCGGCGGCTGCGAAAGCTGATTCACACTCTGGTGAGAGTGGGATCATGTAGCCTTTGCCGTGCAACGTTCGAATAATTGAGCCCGGCGGGTGATCGTTCAGTTTGCGACGAAGGTAATTGATATAAACGTCAACGATATTCGTGGTTTGCATTGGTTCGGACCTCCACACGCTCTGAAGGAGTTCTGATCGAGAGAGACAATGTCCGCGATTCAGCATGAGCTGCTCAAGCAAAGCGAATTCCTTGTTGGTAAGAGTGACGCTCTGTCCGCTGCGCTTCGCCGACCGCTCCATCCGATTAACTTCCAGATCGCAGGTACGAAGAAGCATTGCGGCCCCGGTCTTCCGACGCATAAGCGCTCGGCACCGGGCGCGCAATTCGATGAAGCTGAACGGCTTCACCATCAAATCGTCGGCCCCATGTTCGAGGCATCGCACGCGGCTCTGCAGATCCTGTCGCCCCGTTAATACCAGAATGGGCACATCCGCATTGAGTTGACGTATTTCGTCAAGTGCGGATTCTCCGTCCTTTTTCGGCAAATTCAGATCGAGAATCGTCAGTTCTGGACACTCGGCTCTGAAGAAATTCACGGCGCTCATGCCATCCAGGACGACCCGTACCTGGTGGCCGTCGGCCTCAAGTCCGCGCTGCAGGAAGATTCCTAATGCAAGGTCATCCTCGGCAATCAGCATTCTCATTCGGCGCCTCCGCTTGCACAAGCAGAGCGCAAGCATTGCCGACGAAGGATGAGAATTCGGATTGTCTCAAGCTTTGGCACCCCTCCACATTCGCGCAAAGCGAATCGGAACTCAACCTGGAGGATGTTGAAAGACTAGATTCAATTTCCAAAATGCCCTGGTGGAAAGAGAAATCCTGAATCGGAGAAATGAACGTCGGCTGGTGACCGCAGTCACAGCGATTTGATGGATGCTCCGCCGTCGATCGAAAACCCTCAACTCACGCAGTCTTCTTCTGCGCTCCACTTCGTTGCCGGCATAGGTCGCCATCTGCACGTTCAAGCACTGCCTGTACATCTTCTCCTGCCCGATGTTCTGCCAGACCAAGGGCAACTGTAAGCGCAATGTTTACGTAGCCCGTCCTGCCCGGGACGTGATAGCGCCTGGAAACCGATGTACGCAGCCGCTCCAGCTGCGAGCGGATCTCGATCCCGACCTCATCCAGAATGATCATGAATTCATCGTTTCCCCATCGTCCCACGATGTCGGTAAACCTGCACGATGAACGGAGCTCCCGCGCGAATTCTTTAAGCAACCAATCGCCGACGAGGTTTCCGTAGGCTTCTACCACACTGTGGAAACCATCGATGTCGATGAGCACGATGGAGAATCGCGCGCCGGAATCGATCCTTTCTTGAATGCGGCCTTCAACCCAGTGCCGACTACCGAGACCGGTCAGGGCATCGCAAGAAGAGACGCGCTCCGCCTTTTCGACCTTCGTCTGGTAGGTTGAGACTTCCGCTCGAAGGTGTTCGACAAGAGCTTTGCCCTCTGCACTCATTTTTTCCAGCGATTGCTTCAGTTCCCTGGCACTCTCCTCGATCGAGGCCCGCATTCGGCTGACGTCTTCGAGGCTCGCAATCGACGTCAATTGTTCGGTTACGCGGTCGAGGCGCCGAGCGACTCGGTCATCCTTGTTTCCGAGTGATTCCGCAGTTCGAGACATGATGATCAGCAAATCTCTTACATCCGTCGCTTTTTGGTCGTAGTGACTCGCGACTCGCCTTCCCCAGCCCCGCAGAAGCTCCCGAACTGAAGTTTCAGACGCAATAACCGAGTTCACCGTTGGTTTAGTGCTGATCGACTCGATGATGCGCTTGACTCCTCGCGAGAGTTCCGGGCCCAGTTCGGGACAGGCATCAACTCCGCCTTCCCGCATCTGAACGAGACTGTCACAGTACACCCTGAGAATTGCCTCACAGAGAGAGTCTTCGTGTCGCTCGACCGGCGTCGTTTCGATAACCTGATCGAGATAGCGCTTCAACGAGATCATGCCGTCCGCACCAACCGCCTTGTCCTGAAAAAGACTTCATCGGCAGTAAACGCTCCCTTCAACAGCCCATTCGCAGGTTCATGGCTTAACTATCCAGTCACCTCTGGTGTACTGCGGGGAAGGAAAGGCAAAAATAAGGGCTTGCAATTCGCTTTTTCTTCGCTACAATCTGCCCATGGCTGTCACACGAAGGCAAAAAGAGATCATCGATTTTTTGGAATCGTTCGTCTCGCGCAATGGCTATTCTCCGTCCTTTGAGGAGATTGCCCGTGCAATGGGACTGAAGAGTCTGGCCACTGTGCACAAGCACATCACCAACCTCGAAAAAAAGGGCCTACTGGATCGCGTTCACAACCGCAGCCGCTCAATCGACATATTGCCTCCCGGCGCCCGCAACCGCTCCAGTGATCGCTTGCCGCTGGCTGGTCGCATCGCAGCCGGCATGCCCGTAGAAACGGCAGAGAATCTGGAGACCATCTCCCTCCGCGACGTGGTTGGGAACAGAGACGTGTTTGCGCTGGAAGTGCGAGGCGACTCGATGCGAGATGAGCACATCATCAATGGCGATTATGTGCTCGTCGAACGTGCCAGGACTGCTCGACAGGGTGAGATCGTGGTTGCCTTGGTCCATGGTTCCGAAACTACCCTGAAACGCTTCTACTCTGAGGGACACATGGTTCGTCTACAGCCCGCAAACACAGAAATGGAGCCAATCCTGGTGCCAGCAGCCCAGGTCTCGGTCCAGGGAAGAGTGCTCGGAGTTCTTCGTAAATATCGATAGGCAAAGAAAAGCCCGGCACGCGGCCGGGCATTCCCTAGAGAGGAGCGAACGCTTAAGCCAGAAGCCGCTGAACCTTCTCTTCAATCACGTTCTGAGGCGCATACCCGACCACCTGATCAGCAACCTTCCCGCCTTTAAAAAACAGGAGTGCCGGAATTCCTCTGATCCCGTACCGGGAAGGGGTTGCGGCATTGTGATCGACGTCTACCTTTGCCACCTTGAGTTTGCCCGCGTAGGTCTGAGCTACGCCATCCACGATTGGCGCGATCGCCCTGCAAGGACCACACCACACAGCCCAGAAGTCCACCAGGACTGGCTGCTCACTCTTTAGCACCTCTTGCTCGAATGTTGCATCGCTTACTTCCAAAACTCCCGCACCCGCCATGTTTCTCCTTATCGTGCCTACGTCACTATCTCAGACTAGCTGAATTCCGCCTCTATAAGATGCCTTAAGCGACAAATTGGTCGCAACTTGCCGTTTGCCTCGAACCCAACAGCAGCAGAATGAGGGTCTCGGCGTCGAAAAACCGATCCCACTCACTCGCTCGAGCCCAATCGATTTATCTCACGCAAAAGTAAAAGCGCCCGGATCCTCTAAAGGATCACGGGCGCTAGAGCAGCCCTCCCCCAGAACTGCCCACGCTGCGAATTTAGGTTGTCTTGAATCCAAGATCAAGGAAACTTAGGTAATCGACGAGGTAATCGTCGATGAGTGATTTACCTCGCGGTTATCACGGTCTTGCTAGGTTAACTGCTGAGTGAACAAAGCAAGCTATCAGGGTTTGTTGATTCCGTGAATTTGAGATCCCGGGAGCCCTGGATTGAGGTACAGTTGTGCCCCAGCGTTTTCGAAACGACAAACCCTCAGCTGCGCCAGTTCCACCTCTGCAGTCGCTGATCGAATCAACTCGCAAGCCGGCTTTACGCCCTCCTCCGAACCTACGATCACAAGCACCGCTGGCCCTGCTCCGCTCAGCGCCACGCCCAGAATCCCCTCTCGTCCGGCAATTGGAAGAAGGCGAGGCAGCAGTGGGCATATCTTTGACCGGTGAGGCTGGTGAATCCGATCTCGCATGGCAACGCCCAGAAGATCGCCACGCGACTGAGCAAACGCCAGGCCCAGCATCGAGACCGATTGAAGGTTGACCACGACATCGCAACTTGGGTAGCTCGACGGCAGAACTGCGCGTGCCGCGCTGGTTGCCAGCGACTTCGAGGGATACACCACGATTGCACGCCAACTAGCCGGCGGCTCCACGCGGGCTGCGTAAACTGCTCTTCCTTCCATCCCGGCCGCCACAAATCCACCGAGCCAGGACGCAGCAGCATTGTCCGGATGCCCCTCAAGCGCGCAAGCTTCTTCCAGAATTTGCTCACTTCCCCAGTTCAGCGTTCCGAACCGCGCCGCCATAGCAACCGCTGCCAGCCGTCCGGCCGCCGAAGACCCACAACCCATCCCCAGCGGGATATCGTTTTGCATCTTGATAGCGAGAGGTTGTACCCGGACGTTCTGTCTCTCAAGCACCCGGGAATATGTATCCACGATCAAGTTGTTATCGAGTCGAGAGCAAATTTCGCTGTCAGCTCCCGTTGCCTCGATAGAAAACTGATCGGCTGGCGCCGCTTCGATCTCCAGAAAAAAATTGAGCGCAACGGCCGCCGTATCGAACCCCGAGCCCAAATTGGCAGACGTTGCAGGCAGCCGCATCCTAAACGCCGTTGCGGTCATCCGGCATGCTCCTTCAGGTTGGCCAGAACTGCCGCAGGCGTCGCGTCGACAGCAACTGCATCTCGCCTTAAGACGGACAGGGGCTCCTCTCGACCAGACGCCTCCGTCTCGGTCAGAAGCGTTCCCCGATGGAAGTTGATCGTATAATCAGCGTCCTTCAACGTATGTCCGGTAAGCAGAAGAACGACCGATTCGTTCGGTG
>Ga0068871_100000329_pt1 | contig 33127 bp, 27 predicted proteins | sample KBSMisM72_FD_72750 | JGI IMG/M metagenome (GOLD analysis project Ga0068871, IMG submission 72750) | Miscanthus rhizosphere microbial communities from Kellogg Biological Station, Michigan, USA - KBS Miscanthus M7-2 | ecosystem: Host-associated > Plants > Roots > Rhizosphere > Soil ...
TATGGCGTCACCCTGATCAGTGAAATGTTGCCGAACAAGGGTGTCACGGTCTGGCCGTTGCCGGACGACCTCCAGATGACCACCATCTATACCGCCGCCGTCGCAACCAATGCCGAAAATGCAATGGACGCCGCCCTGCTCCTGAACGACCTTCGTGGGCCCAGAGGCCGCGAAGCCAGCATCCAGGCCGGCCTGAAGCCGGTTTCGAACTAGAAATTTTTTTGAACAAGACAAACAGGGAGACGATCATGGACCGCCGCAAGTTTTTTTCCGCCACGGGCGCCAGCGCCGCCGCCGTCGCGGCAGGCAGTATCGCGGGCACGGCCGGGATAGCCGATGCCGCGCCCAAAAAGGCGGCGGGCACCTCGGGTGGCAAACTGCCGCCGCTGAAAGCCCGTCTGGGACATCAGTTCGGCACCCTGACCGAGCGTACCGCCAATTGGGTGGCGCGCTATGGCGTGGATGCGATCTGCACCAGCCCGGTGGTAACGGACCCGAGCCGTCTCTATCCCACCGTGGAGGAGATGAACAAGATGCTGGACATCGCCAACAAGGCCAAGGTCAAGGTCGAGCTGGTGGACAGCGTTCTGCTCACCTCATCGCTGATCGACCGCGAAAAACATCCGGCCATCATGCTGGCCGACAGCCCCGAGCGCGATCGCGACATCGAAGCTTTTCAGAACCACATCAAGACCTGCGCCGCCACCGGCATCCGCGCCTTGAAATACAATATGTCCATCCTGGGTGTGGTGCGTTCGGGCGAAGTGCCGGGACGCGGCGATACCGTCTATAACAAGTGGAACTTCGCGGAAGCCCAGGCCAAGAACCCGCCTCTGACCAAGGCCGGTACCGTCAATGCCGACCAGTTTTGGGAACGGATCGATTATTTCCTCTCCCATGTCGTGCCGGTGGCCAACCAGTACAAGGTTCACATCGCCTGCCATCCGCAGGACCCGGGCATGCCGCCGCAAGGCTATCGCGGCATCGACAATGTGCTGGGCACGATCGAGGGATTGAAGCGCTTTGTCGGCATGCATGAAAGCCCCTATCACGGCCTGAATTTCTGCCAGGGCACGGTGTCGGAAAATCTTCGTCATCCCAATGACGAACTGCCCGATGTGATCCGCTGGTTCGGCAGCCGCAAGAAGATCTTCAACGTTCATTTCCGCAATATCCGCGGCGGGCGCGACAATTTCGTCGCCGAGATGTTCCCGGACGAGGGCGATGTCGATTTCGTCAAGATGCTGAAAGTCTATCGCGAGGTCGGCTATGAGGAACTGCTGATGCCCGACCACGCCCCCAAGGTGGTGGGCGTCGACGCCGAATGGGGCGCCAGCGAGAATTTCGCGTTCGAATTCGGCTATATCCGCGGCCTGATCCAGGCTGAAAAACATATCGTCTAATTATTTCGTCTATTTCTTTGGAGCGCCGCCCATAAAGCGGCGCTCTTTTATTTTTCGGGCCTTGTTCATCTAGATGAACCGCAGATGAACCCCAGATGAACGGCCGGCAGACCGAAAGTTCCAAATAGCACCAATAAAACCGGGCTTTTCCGGCATGCATGGATTTGAGTCGCGGTTGTAAACAACTCGTTTGCCGCTTTGCGCAGGCGTGCTGGAAAATCCCGAAAACTTGCCCCAGCCTGTCTGCAACAGCACGGCGATGGGGCCGGCTTTCGGATACAGAGAAACGGCATGTCGGGGATTGCCAGGGCGATATTGGCCGCCGCATTGCTGAGTTGCGGCTCGGCTTCAGCGGCGGATGCAACAGAGCAAGGTCAGTGGCTGAAGGACGGAGCCTGCGCATTGTTCGGCGCCGATGCCCGTCCCGGCGATACGGTGAGCTGGACCGGTTCCTGTCCCGACGGTTATGCCGAAGGCCTGGGTACCGCGACCTTCACCCATGACGGCCAGTCCCAAAGCTTCACCGCCAATTTCGTCCATGGCGTCATTCCGGACGGCCATGTCATCACCCGCTGGGGCCAGGGCTGGAGTTATGACGGCGAAGCGGTGGCCGGCCGCTTCCAGGGCCCGGGCATCCTGACCACCGACACCAGCGACCGTTTCGACGGCCAGTGGGCCGACGGCAAGATGACCGGATTCGGCGTGCTGCTGCGGGCCAATGGCGAGCGCTATGCCGGCGATTGGAAAGACGACAAGCCCAATGGCAACGGCCAATTGCGCCATGCCGACGGCACCTTGGTGAACGGGCTGTTTGTCGATGGCAAGCTGGCCCAGGCCGAAACGCCTGTCAGTACAAGCATCGCCTCAACCGACGCTGTGCCCTTTGGCGGCGTCTCCGGCAAAACCTTGACGGGTGTCGATGGCTCCTCCATCGCGCTCACCCTGATCGAAGGCGGCATGGAGTTGCAGGTGGTGCCCGCCGACGGCAATCCGCGCAAGACCACTTTCACGTTCATGACCGGCCGCATGGGCACCGTGGTGGAAGACAGCGGCAGCCAGAATGCCGGCTCCAACGTCACGGGCTTCTTCCGCCTGACCGGCAAGGGCGTGGAAGTGCGCTATGCCGATGGCCGCTCGGCCATGCTGTCGGCGGGCAGCAATGGCGGTGTGCAGATGGCGCTGGACGGCGATGCCGGACCGTCCTGCCGCGCCTGGTACCCGCAAGGTCACCAGTTCAGCGACAGCGACAAGAAAATGGCGTTGAACGCTTATGCCGGCAAGCTGGGCTTACCGGTCGCCGCCAGCGACGCGGGCAACGGTTGTTCCTCGACGCCCGCGCCACAGGCCGCCATTGCCGCCCCCGTCATTGATATACCGCCCGCTACCGCTCCGCGCTTGCGCCCCGAACGCCGTAGCGAGGCCAAAACACCTGCGCGCATGGCCAAGGCCTCCTACCGGATCGGCGATTATCAGCCGGCCAAGGAGACAGAGGTAAAGAGTTCCGAAGTGCATGCCGTCGACATGCCGGATTTGCGCGCCATCGCGGCCCCCGTTATCGCGGCTGCCGCAACGCCCGACAAGAATAACGCGTCCCAATGCCTGAAGGTGGACAGCGACGGCAGCCATTGGGGCTTCCGTAACAGTTGCAGCTTCGCGGTGCAGTTCGCCTATTGCATGGCGGGCGGCAGCAACAGCCTCACGGCATGCGGCAGCAAGGACACCGTCACCACCAGCGCCAGCGGCAGTGTCGCCGCAAACGGCTTCGGCGCCTTGATGACCGACACCAGCCTGCAAGACAAGGATGCATCCCACAATTTCCGCTGGATCGCCTGTGGCGGCGGCAGCGGCGAGGTGGCGGCGCATCTGGACCATTTTGAACCACCGGCGGGGCGCTGCGAACGCACCCGCACCGCATCGGCCAATTAAGGGGGCACCGTCATGTTCAGAACCGCCTGCGCCGCGATCGCATTGCTTGCCCTGGCCAATCCGGCTCTCGCCGCCGGCGGCTGCGCCACGCCAACCGATGCATCCGCCTTGAAAACAGCGGTGATGCAGCAGGAGCTGATGGTCGCAGCCTTTCAGTGCCATGAAGCGAATGCCTATAACCGTTTTGTCTCCACCTATCGCAGCGAGCTGCAGACGTCTGACGCCGCGCTCAAGGCGTTTTTCATCCGGCGCGGCGGCGAGCATGGTGAAGCCGGCTATGACAGTTTCAAGACCAAGGCCGCCAATCTTTCGGCGCTGGAACAGGCCCGCAACTCCGCCGCTTTCTGCGCCGATGCCCATGCCTTGTATGCCGCGGCCTTCGCACATCAGGGCAGCCTGATGAGTTTTGTCGAGGCTCGCACGGCCGCGACCGACATCGGCAATATCTGCGTCGAATCCCGCCCCGCCGCGCCGCTATTGGCCAGGGCCGATATCCGGCCGCAACCCGCATATACACCGGCCACCCAGGCGCAGACCCAGCTTGCCGAAGTGGGCGGCGTTCCGTCGCACAGCCTGCCCGCAATGCCCTATCGCCGTCAGGAATATTCTACGGTACCGGCAGCGCGGGACATGCAGGACGAAGAGGCCGATGATGCGGCCGCCTCTTATGCCGATGACGAAAATCTGCCGCCGCCGCGCCCGCGCTATTACGACATTCGCCGCCGCGACTATGACGGCTATCCGCGGCGCGGTTATGGGCCGCCGCCGGATTGGCGGCAGCAGCAGGCCTGGCGCGATTATCCCGCCCCGCCGCCTTATCCGCGCGATCCCTATAGCCGCTGGTAGAGAAAAAACTTACTCGACCCGCTCCAGCTTGCCGATCATCAGGATATAGGCCAGCGCCCCGATCACCGCGACGGTTGCGATGTAAGTCAGACCGGGAGCGAAATTCCCATTCTGGGCGATGTAGCCGATGATCAGGGGCGTGGAGATGCCCGACAGGTTGGAGATGAAGTTGAACGTGCCGCCGGTCAGTCCGATCAGGCGGCGCGGCGCCACATGTGAAACCAGCGACCAGCCGATGCTGGCCATGCCGTTGCCGAAAAAAGCCAGGCACATAAAGGCGATGACATATTCGGGCCGCTCGACAAAGTTGGCGCCGATGATGCTGGAGGACAGCAGCAATCCCAGAATGATGGGCAGCTTGCGTGCGCGCTCCAGGCTGCGGCCACGACGCAGCATGCGGTCGGAGGCAAAACCCGCCAGCTGGGTGCCGATGAACGCTGCGATAAAAGGCAGCGAAACATAGACCCCGGATTTGATGATGCTGAGATGGCGGAAGTCGACCAGATATTTTGGAAACCAGGTCAGAAAAAACCACTGGCAGGATGTCACCGCGAATTGGCCGATATAGACGCCCCACAGCTTGCGGTATTTGAACACCGTGCCCATGTCGGCCCAATTGAACTTGGCTTGTTTGTTGGCGGAGGCGGAGCCCAGATCGACAAGGCCGCCGCCGGTCTCGATCAGTTCCAGTTCCGCCGCATTGACGCGGCGCGATTCCTTCGGCGCGCGATAGCAGGCCAGCCAGACCAGGCCCCATAGCGCGCCGCCGAGACCGGTGGTGTAGAACACCGCGCGCCAGCCATCCGTCACCACCAGCCACAGCAGCAAAGGCTGCAAAAAAGCCAGGCCGATGAATTGGCCCGAGGTGTAGAAGCCGATGGCGCCGGCCCGTTCGCGGTCGGGAAACCAGCTGGTCACCACCTGGTTGTTGATCATGTAGGACGGCGCTTCCAGCGCCCCGATCAACAGCCGCACGGCGAACAGCGCGGCGAAGCTGCCAATGACGCCCAGCAGCGCCGTGGCCAAGGACCACAGGATCAGGATGGCGGGATAGAAATAGCGCGGCCGGATATGATCCACCAGCCAACCGCCGGGGATCTGGCAGAAGGCATAGGTCCAGCCGAAGCCCGAGAGAATCCACCCCATTTGCACATTGTCGAATCCCAACTCCTTGCCCATCGCCGGGGCGGTAATGGAGATGTTGCTGCGGTCCAGATAGGTGATGATCACGCAGATGAAGATCATCACCATGATCACGTAGCGGTGGCGCGTCGGATTTTGTCCTGCAATCATCTCACCACTCCGCGAATGAACCATCTTCATGACGCCATAGCGGCGGCCGCCAGCGATGGCCGGTTGCCGCGCCGCGCATCACCGCTTCTTCATTGATCGAAATACCCAGGCCCGGGCCGGTGGGAATCGCCATATGGCCATCGGCATAGGCGAACACCGACGGCTCGGTGAGATAATCCAAAAGGTCATTGGCCTTGTTGTAGTGGATGCCCAGGCTTTGTTCCTGGATCACGGCATTATAGCAGACCGCGTCCAGTTGCAGGCAGGCCGCCAGCGCGATCGGCCCCAGCGGGCAATGCAACGCAACCGCCACGTCGTAACTTTCCGCCATGGCGGCGATCTTGCGGGTTTCGGTGATGCCGCCGGCATGGCTGGGATCGGGTTGAATAATGTCCACCAGGCCATCGCTGAGAATTTTCTTGAAATCCCAGCGCGAGAACAGCCGCTCGCCCAGCGCAATCGGGGTGGCGGTGTGATTGGCGATCTCTTTCAGCGCCTCGACATGTTCGCTAAGTACCGGCTCTTCGATGAACATCAGGCGATAGGGATCAAGTTCCTTGGCGAGTTGTTTGGCCATGGGACGGTGCAGCCGGCCGTGAAAATCCACCGCGATGCCGAAATCCGGCCCCATCGCCTGACGCAATGCCGCAACCCTTTCGATCACCGCATCCAGCTTGGCGTGACTGTCCAGAAAGGCCATTTCTTCGGTCGCCAGCATTTTGATGGCGGTGAACCCCTTAGCCGCGACGTTTTTGGCGCCCTCAACAATATCCTGGGGCCGGTCGCCGCCGATCCAGCTATAGACCCGCATCTTCTGGCGCAGCGGCCCGCCCAAAAGGACATGCACCGGCTGATTCAGCACTTTGCCCTTGATGTCCCACAGCGCCTGGTCGATTCCGGCCAGCGCGCTCATGTGAATGGCGCCGCCCCGGTAAAAACCGCCGCGATAAAGCACGGTCCAGTGATCCTCGATGGCCGACGGGTCTTTGCCGATCAGATAATCGGCCAGTTCCGCAACACAGGCCGCCACGGTCTCGGCGCGGCCTTCCACCACCGGCTCGCCCCAGCCGGTGACGCCGGCATCGGTCTCGACCTTGAGGAACAGCCAGCGCGGGGGCACCACAAAGGTGGTGAGCTTGGTGATTTTCATGAGCGCTCGTCCCCGCCGGCTTTTTCACGCCTTGTGACAGAGAGTGACGGCGTTTTACCCTGTAAGCAAGTTGTCGCAGCGGCAAGGCGCGCGGCTTCTTAACGAATGCGGCGCACTATATTTGTGCCATGAGCGAACACAGCGAAATCGATCTCAAAACCGCCGCCCGCCGGGGCCTGTTGGGCCGTTGTCCCTGCTGCGGCCAGGGCAAGCTGATGCGCAGTTACCTGAAGCCGGTGGAAAATTGCGCCGCTTGCGGCGAGAGCTTCGGCCAGATTCGCGCCGACGATGCGGCGCCTTGGCTGACCATAATCCTGGTGGGCCATGTCTTCCTGCCCCTGGCCTTTATGGTGGATGTGGCCTGGATGCCGGTCTGGGCCGCCGCCGCGATGTGGTCGGTCTGTTTTGCGGGCCTTGCGCTGGCGATCCTGCCGCGCGCCAAATCGCTGTTCATCGCCATTCTGTGGCAGACCCGCGCGCCGGGCTACACGCCGATCGAGCTCGTCGAACGGGCCTGACCGTTATTGCGCGCCGCTCTCTTTCAGGTAAGCCGCGCTGAGCGTGCCCTTGTCCTTGGCGATACCGAACAAGGTCGGATAGAATTGCAGGAACGTCGTATCGCTGGCGGCATGATCCTGGTGACAGGAATAACAGTCGGCGCCTTGCGGCTTCAACGCGCCGGGCGCCTTGCCATCGGATGATACAAAGAAGGCCCATTTGCCGGGGAACCGCGCTTCATCCTTGATATGGATTTCCAGGTCTTTCACGCCGACCTGGAATTGGCCCGCTTTGGACAGAGTGCCGGCGGATTCCGCCCGGCGGTTTTCCTTGATCAGCACGGTCTTGTCCGGCCAGGCGCCGATCTGCAGGAAAACTTTATAGGCCTCGGGATTGACGAAAACATTGTCCAGCATGTGATGGCCGGGCGCGGCGGTGCTGGTGTAATTCAAATCCAGGCTGGAGGTGAGGAACACCCATTCGCGGTAGTTGCCGGGCACCGCCATGGTGGCACTGCTGTCCTGCGCCCGCGCCGTCAAGATGGGCGTGCACAACAACAAGCCCAGAATTCCCGCCCAAGCCCGCATGAAATGCTCCCGAAAGCCGCGTTCCGGTTTAGCCGATCAGCCCGCCTTGCCGCAATCATTGTCGCAGGCGCCCAGGCAATAGCAGCCATAATCATCCGCCCGGCTGGCGAGAAATTCGGACAAGGCGTCCTTGAGCAATTGCTGGCGGGTGGCGCCGGTCTTGATGGAAAGGATTCCCAGCCGCTCGAAATCATGCGGCGACATGCGGATGGAACAGGATTTTTCCTTGGCGGGCGGCGGAGGCGACGGCGGCGCGGTGACGGCTTGGGGCACATGCTGACGCCAGGGCAGCGACAGTTTTTCGGAACCGCACATCATGCCATCATGGCCATCAGAATGCCGTTCCGTCTGGCCCCCACCATGCACCCAGGGCTGGGCTTCGCCTTTGCGCGCCAACAGGCTGGATGTGATAGATGCGAACTTCGCACTGCTCATTTATGCCCCCAATGCACCTGATCCGTTGCGCGCCGTCCAAAGACGCGCCTTTCATGCGGACGAGGCTCCAGAATCAACCGCCGCTCCCCAATCATGCGGCGTTCGGGCCCTTCATAACCCGGCGTTTCCACAATAGGCGGAAGCGGGATTTCCGCCGGGGCGTCATCCTCGGACGGCAGCAGGGAATTGATTGACAGATGGCCTAGCTTGATATCGGGCAACAGGCTGGGATCATGCATCAGCCGCGACAGACGGTCCTGGATATAGACCCATAGATCGCTGATCTCCTTGGCCGATTGCGAATTGGGCAGGACTTCGCCCACGGTGCGTCCGTCGATCATGCTGGCGGCGAAATCGACGCGGTGATGAATGGTGACCGGCGCCACCATGCCATGCTGCGACAGCGCCACGGCGGATTCGCCGGTGATGCGGGCGCGGGCGGTGGCGCCATTGATGACGAAGATCAGCGGCTTGCCATGGCGCTCGGCGATATCCACCGTCGCACCCACGGCGCGCAGATCGTGCGGGCTGGGACGGGTGGGCACGATCACCAGATCGGCATGGGCCACAACTTGAGAAATCGATTGGGTGATGGCGGGCGGGGTATCGATCACCGCGATTTTGATGCCGGTTCGGCGCAGACCTTCGAGCGCCTGGTCCAGGTCGGGCAACCCCGCTTTGACGAAACGCGGCTCGGGCGCCTCGCGTGCGTTCCACCAATGGGCCAGCGAACCTTGCGGGTCGGTATCGATCAGGGCGATTTCACCCGCCCCGGCCCGGCTGGCTTCCACTGCCAGATGTCCGGAGAGGGTGGTTTTACCCGATCCGCCTTTTTGGGAAGCTGCGACGATGGTGTACATGGCTTTGGGCCCTGACTTGGAAAGCCCAGCATCGCCAATGTCCTGTTTCGCCACCGTGAAACGCAGGCGCGCAATTTGTTTCTAATATGACTGGAATTGCATGCTATTGCCGGTGGAAAGACGGGGCGGACTTGTCGCAAATGCCTAGAAAAAGCCCCAGAATTGACCTTTGATAGGGTCGCGGCGTCCCGCGATGGGCCACCCGCGCCAGATGGAGCAAATTTGATGAAAAAGATTTGGATCGGCCCGGCAGTAATAATGGCAGCCGCAATAAGCGCGACAGCGTTAAAGGCCCAGACTCCGGCGCACAATGTATGGGACGGCGTTTTCACCGCCGACCAGGCGGCGCAAGGCAAGGCGTCTTACGACAACAAATGCGCCACATGCCATGGCCCCGATCTGACCGGCGCGGAAATGGCGCCGCCGCTGAGCGGCGGAATTTTCCTCAGCAACTGGTCGGGGCAAGCGGCGGGCGATCTGTTCACCCGCATTCACACCACCATGCCGGCCAATGATCCGGGCAGCTTGAGCAATGCGGAGACCGCCTCTATCCTGGCTTACATCCTGTCGTTCAACAAATTCCCGGCGGGCGCGACGCCCTTGCCCAGCGACGATGCGGGCTTGGCCGCGATTGCGATTACGGCGGAGAAGCCGGCGGGGAAGTGATATCCTCACCCTGATGCTTTCCTTTTCCCGCCCATGACCGGACCTTCCTTGGTCGCAATCGCCTCGCAGCAGCTGAGCGCGGAGATTGATCCGCACGGCGCCCAACTATTTTCTCTTCGCGATTCGGGCGGCCGGGATCTGCAATGGAATGGCGATCCGGCCATCTGGAAAGGCCGGGCGCCGATTCTGTTTCCGATTGTGGGGGCGCTGGCAGGCAACCGCTACCGGCTGGATGGCGCGGAATATTCTCTCTCCCGGCACGGCTTTGCGCGCGACAGGCTATTTTCGGTGGTGGAAGCAGGGCCGACGAGCGCGCTGCTGCGACTGGACTGGGACCAGGAGAGTTTCAAACTCTATCCCTTTTTATTTCAACTCGATCTGTTGTTTGCACTGACGGAGGCGAGTTTGAAGATGGCGGCAACTGTCCGCAATCTGGAAGACGACAAAATCCTGCCGGCCAGTTTTGGTTTTCATCCGGCGTTTGCCTGGCCCCTGCCTTATGGCGAGAAGCGGGTGGCGCATCGGCTGCAATTTGAAAAGGACGAGCCGGCGCCGGTGCGGCGGCTGGATTCCAGCGGGTTGCTGATGCCGGAAAAATTCGAGACACCGGTCAAGAACGGCACGCTGCCGCTGCGCGACGAATTGTTCGAGGCGGATGCGATCATCTTCGATGCCGCCGCCAGCCGGCGGATCCGCTATGGCGCGGAGCGGGGGCCGCAGCTTGAGATCGAATTTCCGGGCATGCCCGAACTGGGGCTATGGACCAAGCCGGGCGCTGGATTTCTTTGCATCGAGCCCTGGAACGGCTTTGCCGATCCGCAAGGCTTTGCGGGCGACTTCCGCACCAAGCCCGGCATGGCCCTGCTTCCGCCGGGAACGGAAAAGAGTTTCACCATGTCGATTTCGCTGATCGCGGGGGATTAGGTTTGGTTCAGGGTTTTTTGGGATCGGTGTTGCCAAGGTCGGCGCGCAGCTTCCAGCTTCCGTTTTCCTTGATCCAGACGGTCAGGTAACGGCCGGTGATGCTGACGCCGGGGCCGGTGCGGCTGAAATGGCCTTCGGTCCAACCTAGGGTGCCGTCGGCAGAGACGGTGCCGGTCTCGGGCGCCCAATCGACCGTGACCTTGGGATCGCTGTGTGGACCTGTGGGATCGTTGAAGCGCCGCACCGCATCGGCCTTGTTCTTGAGCGGCGTGGGGCCGGTGAAGGTCTGCCCGTCCTCAGCCAGATAGGCGATAAAGGCCTGGTCGAAACCCTTCTCCACCGACAGCCGCGCAAAGGCGCTGTCGACCGCCATCAGGTCATCCTTGGGACCGGCGAGAGTGGGGGTGGTGGCAACGAGCACGGAAAACACAGCGACGATACCAACGGCTGCAGGTAGAGCTTTCACGTTCGGCCTCCTTCAAAAGTGGGCCGATACTATCGCAGCATTGGGGCTTAGTGCGGCCAATCAGCCCTTGTCATTCATCTGACCCGCGACGCGGGTCAGATGAATGGTGCCGCCTGCGTGACTCGAACACGCGACCCCGTCATTACGAATGACGTGCTCTACCGGCTGAGCTAAGGCGGCCTGCCAACAGCGATTGGCGAAGGAGCCGGAAACTACTGATCCCGCCCCCCTTATTCAACGCCAAACTGGGGCAATTCCAAAGCAGGCCGGAAAAGGCTTAATTCCCGCCTCTACCCCTAAATCGAGCGGTTTCCGTGGCCCGTCGCTACGCGCCGGGCGTTCGCTGCTTTCGCGGGTCCACTGGACCCGCTCACGCGCGTTCCCGCGCGCCGCAGCTCACTCGCCGTAGGAAATCCGCCAGATCTTGCCCTTGTTGGAGTCCGCGACATAGAGCGCGCCGTCCGGCCCGACCGCCACGCCCACCGGGCGATAGGCCGCGGTCTTGACCTGCTTGGCGTCCGGCGTGGGCCCGGCAAAGCCGTCGGCGAACACCACCGGCTTGCCCGCTTTGCCGCCCGCAAAAGGCACGAACATCACATTATAGCCGTTATGGCCGCCCGCCACCGTGCCGCCATCGGCGCCGCCGCCATGCATGGCCAGGAAACCGCCGCCGCGATAGCTCTTCGGGAACTGGCTGCCATTATAAAAAGCCAGGTCCAGCACTGCCGGGCGCTGCGGCGCGAACGCCGCCACCGGCCTGGCGTATTTCTTGTCGGTCACCGGTGTCTTGCCGTCGCCACCATATTCCGGCCCCTGCAGGCGGATCTTCCGCACCCCGTCCCAATAGGTATAGGGCCAGCCCATGTCGGTGCCCTTGGTGATGCGGAACATCTCATCGGCGATGGCGTCGTCCTGCTGCGGCGTCACCAGCTCCGGCCAGCCCTTGTTGGTGCCGTCGCGGCCATGCCAGGCGCCATACAGCCCGTCGCCGTCGCGCCAATCCATCGCGCTCTGATTGCGGATGCCGGTGGCGAAATGCTCGCCATCGGCCAGCTTCTGGCCCGGCTTGCTGTCGTCAAAGCGCCAGACGCCGCCGCGCGTCTCCAGCAGCGGACAGGGCTTGAGGCCGACCGGCTTGCCATCCTTGGGCGCATTGGGATCAGGACAGTTGCCCGTGCCGCCGCCGCCATCGATGGAGACGTACAAATTGCCCTTGCCGTCAAAAGCGATGGGATGATTGGTCGGGGCCAGGCCTTCGACAATCGTCTCTGGCGCGGATTTGGGCACCAGCATGTCGTCCAGCGCGATGCGCACAATGCCGGGGCCGTTGGCGGCATAAAGATAACCCTTATAGACCTTGATGCCGGTGCCCTGATCGATGCCGGCGATATGATCGGTCTGCATCGGCTTGTGGTCCGGCCCCAGGCGCAGCGCCACAATGCCGACCGACGGTGCGGTGTTGCCGTGGCGGGTCGAGACATAGATGTCGTGGCCGCGCAGCGCCATGTGCCGGATCGGGCCCAGCCCTTCGGCCACCACGGTTGCGTGAAAGCCTTTGGGCAGGGTCAGGCCATCGGGCTCAGCCGCCAGCGCAGGCGCGGCGGCCAGCAAAGCGATGAAGGCGACGGAAAGCGTCTTGCTCATGAATTTCCCCTTATGTTTTGGGCTGTTTCAGCCTTGTTCTGCACCAAACCTAGCTTGCGCCTGGGGCAGGCGCAACGCCGGGCGGTTACCAGCGCCAACCCAGATTGCCCATGCCTTCGACAATCGTGGTGCCCGCGCCCAGCTGGGTCTCCCCCTTAAAGCCAAAGAACAGGCCGGAGCGGTTTTGGATCTGGATGCCCGCGCCCAACAGGGTGGTGTCGCTGGCAGGGCGCACGCCCGTGACCAGAAAGCTTGCGCCGGGCAGAGTCTGGAAGCTGGCCTGGATGAAGGGAAGATCGTCCAGCTGGTGCGCCCAGGCCCCGCGCAGGTCGGCGGTGAGCACGCCGTTTTCCGTTTCATAATTCCGCGACACCGTGCTGCCCAGCTCGGTGCGGCCCAAAGCGCTGGAATGCGCCGCGAAAGACAAAGCAAAAGTGGACGCGCCGGACAAGGCGCTTTCGGCATAAGCGGGAGTCTCAAAACTTTCGGCTGCGACGGCGAAGTAGGGCGTGAGCGTGAATTTGTCGTCCAGCGCCATGCGCCATCCCGCTTCGATCCGGCCGCCAAAGTCGTCGGCATTCTGTTTGCCTTGCAGCACATCGGTGCCGGAGACGGTAATCACCCGCAGGGTCTCGATATGATGCGCGCCATAGCCAAAGGCAGCGGTGACATAGAGCGGGCCGGCATCCTTGCGGGCATAGACGCCGATCATGATGTCGTCGCTGTTGCCGGTACCGTTGCCGGAAGAGAAATTCTGCCGCCCCAATCCGGCGGTGATGCCGGCAAGCCAGCCATCCTCCCAGGCCATGTCGGCGCCGCCGATCAACCCGACATTGCTGGAAGAGAGAGAGGCCGCACCGCTGGCGGCATCCGCCGACAGGCCGACATGGCCGCCATAAACTGAGCCCCACACCCGCATCTCACCCGCGCCCAGCTGGGCGCGATGCGGGGCGTCCGCGGCGCCATAGGCGCTGCCCGGTACGAAGTTGCCGCTGTTGCTGCCGCCTTGCGCGGTCATGGTCAGAAAGGAAAGCGTGCCTTGGCCCACCGCATTGATGGTGTTCGGGCCGACCTGGCCGGAGATCTGATCCAGCGCACTGTTCAGCGCGGGACCGGACAGGCCATACAAAGCCTGGAACCCGGCGCCCGGTACAATGCCCGAAGTGACTGCCGCATCAACCGCAGAAACAAGGTTTTGCCGATTGGCGGTCGGATTGGTCAGCAACGGCGCCAGCGTGTTGGGTGAAAGGGTCAAATAGGCATTGCTCGTATCGTAGCTTAATTGGCCTTTCAGGCTGGCCGGTATCCCCGTGAGAGCCGCAAATGAGCCGCTGACGCCGCCGGTGGCAGTCAGAATCGTATAGCGCTGTCCGAATGCGTACGCGCCGGGCGCCACACTTGTGACAACAGTGCCGTTGAGGCCGGCCGTGCCGCTAACCATCGTGCGGTCGGCGGCGGTGGGCGACACTTCCACGCTGTAGGCCGATCCTGCCGCCAGGGTCAGGTTGCCATTGACAGTCAAAGTGCCAATGGAATTTCCCGGCGCCAAGGTGCCGCCGCTGGCCACTATGGTTGAGCCCACCGTGCCGGTGCCGCCCAATGTCGCGCCGCTGGCGACGCTGACGCTGGAGCTTGCGATGGCGCCGGTGACACTTAATGTACCGGCGCTGACGGTTGTGGCGCCGGAGAAAGTGTTGACGCCCGAGAGCGTCAAATTGCCGGCGCCCAACTTGGTAATCGAGCCCGTGCCTGAAATGATACCGGCAAAGGCGATATTGTCGGATCGATTGAATACCAGGGTGGCATTGTCAACAACACTGCCGACAAGTGAACCTGAGGTGCCATTGTTGCCGATCTGCAGTGTGCCACCGGAAATCGTGGTGCCGCCGGTATAGGTATTGGCGCCGGTTATGGTGAGGGTGCCTGTTGCGATCTTGGTCAGCGATCCGCTTCCCGAAATAGCACCGCCAAAAGCGATGTTGTCGGAGCGGTTGACGATCAAGATGCCGCTATTTGCAACATTGCCGACAATTGATCCGGTGTTCCCCCCATTGCCGATCTGCAGTGTTGCGCCGGAATTTATAGTCGTGCCGCCGGTATAGGTGTTGGCGCTGGTCAGCGTCAGGGTGCCGATGCCGATCTGGCCTAGGCCACCCGAGCCGGACACGATGTTGGAGATGCTGATACTGTCGATATGGTTGAAATTCAGCGTGCCGTTATCGACAACATTGCCCGAACCCAGCGTGCCATTGGTGCCACCGGGACCGACCTGCAATGTGCCTCCGCTCTTGATGGTGGTCGTACCGTTATAAGTGTTGGAAGAGTTTAGGATCAGCGTGCCGGTGCCTGCCTGGGTAAGGCTGCCGTTGCCTGAAATCGAATTTATTACGGTAAAGATGTCGCTGCGATTGAAGACAAGTGCGCCATTATCGACAATCCCGCTACTGCCCAAAGTGCCGGAAGCACCGCCATTGCCAACCTGCAAGGTACCCGCTGCGATGGTGGTGCCTCCGTTGTAGGTGTTGTTGCCGGTCAGGATGAGCGCGCCGCTGCCCGACTGCATGACCCCGCCATTGCCGGTTATGTTGCCGCCGAAGGTAATGTTGTCGCTGCGGTTGAAGGTCAAATTCGCCAGGCCGCCAAGGACGACATCACCCGTGCCGAGGCTGCCGCTGGTGCCGCCGGCCCCTATCTGGATGCTGCCCCCATTGCTGACCGTTTGTCCGCTATAGCTATTTGTTCCCGTTATGATCAGAAGGCCAAATCCGTTGTCCGTGAGTCCTCCTGTGCCCGATATGTTGTTGGCCAGGGTGAAGGTATTCGAGCGATTGAATGCCAGAGCACCATTGTTCACGACATCGCCGCCTCCCAGCGTACCGGTGGCGCCATTGCCGACTATGATCGTGCCGCCGTTGATGGTGGTGGTACCGGAATAAGTGTTGTTGCCCCCCAAAATGAGCGTACCAACACCGGATTTCGTCAAGTTGCCGCTGCCCGAAATCACATTGTCCAGCAGCACACTGCTGACCAAGCCCAAATTGGCCGCCAGCGTGCCGTTGTTGACGACATTACCGCTACCCACTTTCCCTATGCCACCGATGCTCCCGTCTCCGAGCTGCAGCGTACCGGCGCTGATCGTGGTGCCACCCGTATAGCTGTTGTTGCCGGTCAGGATGAGCGTGCCTGCCCCTTCCTTGGTGAAGGACCCGTTGCCAGAAATGACCGAAGCAAGGATGGTATTCGTGCCGCTGCTGGTTGTAAGGCTTCCTGACCCTAGCGAGATCGCGCCACCGGTACCGGACAAGGCGCCAATCGTGACGGCCTGTCCGTTTATGTCGAACGTTCCGCCATTCACAATAACGGCATTTAGATTGATATTTCCTCCTGCCCGCAGCGTGCCGCTGGCAATGGTCCAGCCTCCGCCGCTGAATGGCGATCCCGTCAACGTCCAGATACCGGTGCCTAGCATTTGATAGCTGCTGATATTGGTCGCGCTGGACAGCGCGAAACTTGCGTTGCTGCCGCCCATGAGATTTAACGTATTTGTTCCAGCTCCGCCGTTGAAAGTTGCATTGGTGATGTCAGCACCCGCAACAATATTAAAGGTGTCGTTGGTGATGCCGCCCAATATTCTGCCCTTCGTTGCAGAGCCTGATTCGAGGGTCACCGTCAGGAAAGAACCCGTGCCATTGGGCGCGGTAACAGCGTCATGGATGGCATTGATGGTGCCAAAGGAGTCAATTGAGACCCCGTTGCCCATGACGCTAATTCCGTCCAGTGCATTTATAACTCCGCTACTGGCCAGGGTAATGCTCTGAGTGCCATTGGAGATCGTAAGAATGCCAGCGCCTCCGGCGGCATTCAGTGTGCTCGCGATGCCGCCGTTAAGCCCGCCTATAGTTATGGCGCCGCTCCCCCCGACAGCGACTATATTGTAAATGCCGCCACCGGTGATCGTCGCACCGACGCTGTCAATGGATATCGTGCCAGTTCCTTGTGAGACCGCATAAACGGCTTCACCATTGCCACTGCTGGAGATCGTATCAGCACCTGTTTTGATACTGACGCTGCCATTATTTACGTTGTTTACAACGACAAGGCCTTGCGCGCCTGAAATCGCGTTAGCCGCACCGCCGGTAGAATCAAAACTGAGCAGACCGCTGTCGCTTGAAAACCAAGCGCCTGCAGCCGTACCGCCCGCCAAGGTACTGCCATGCACGGTCGCGGAATAGCTTCCTGACGAAGGCAGTAAACCACCCACGTCCAAAGCGCGTCCATTTGGCGTGCCGCTGCTGTTGGCTATGCTTACGCCCGTAACCGTGATCGTATCGCCCGCGGTGACGGTGTTTGCCTGCAGCGCGAAGGGGCCACCAGTTCCCGTGGAATCGGATGAGGCATCCGCCTGCGTCGTGGTTATAGTGCCGCCGCCGACTGAGAAACTGGCAGCAAGAGCCGACACAGTCAGCGCACTGGTGCCCAGACAAAAAACGGCGAGGCGCGCGAGCGCTTTTTTGCGGAACTTGATTTGCGACACGACCCCAGCGCCGGATTCCCGGCTGCCCCTTTTATTTGACAGACGGCGCCAAACTAGCAGCAAGCGGCGTGGGAGTCCTTGTTTTAGGGAAGATTGGCGTCTGACAAAAAATCACACGGCGGCATGACACACAGCGCGCGCAAAGGCGCGGAACTCAGGCCCGTTTACCACGCGGATGGGCCCGCGAATAGGTTTCCAGCAACTGACGGGTATCCATCGCCGTGTAGACCTGGGTGGTGGAAAGCGAGGCATGGCCCAGCAATTCCTGCACACTGCGCAAATCGCCGCCGCCCTGCAAAATATGGGTTGCGAAGGAATGGCGCAGGGCATGCGGCGTGGCTTTTTCCGGCAGGCCCAGCCGCCCGCGCAGCCGCTGCATCAGGCCTTGCGCCTCGCGCGGGCTCATCGCCCGGCCGCGCCGCGACAGAAACAGCGGGGATGACGGCGCGCCGGTGAACGGGATTTTCGCCGCGTAATCGGCCAGCGCCGACGCCACCAGCGGCAGCACCGGCACACTGCGTTCCTTGCGGCCTTTGCCGATCACGGTGAGGGTTTCGCCCAACGGCACATCGCCGCGCTTCAGGCCCAGCGCTTCGGAGATACGCAGGCCCGCGCCATAGAGAAGGGTCAGCAGCGCCGCATCGCGGGCGCCCAGCCATTCCACATCATGTTCGCCCGCCTCGGCAATCGCGCGGCCCGCATCTTCGACCGACAAAGGCCGCGGCAAGCCGCGGCGCACACGCGGCGTGCGGATGGAGCGGGCGGCGGCATTCTCCAGAATGCCTTCCTTGGCGAGGAATTTGTAGAAGCTGCGCACCGCCGCCAGCGCCCGCTGCACCCCGCCTGGCCCCAAGCCTTCCTGGCGGCGGAAGGTGATAAAGGCGCGCATGTCGGCGGGTGTCAGTCTGGCCAGCGCCTTTTCGTTCAGCGCGCCGCCTGTATGCCCTGTTTGAAAACCCAGAAAACGCGCCACGTCGTCGCCATAGGCGCGCAAAGTGTGCGGCGAGGCACGGCGTTCATGCGCCAGTGCCGCCAGCCAGTTCTTGCGCAGCGAGTCCGCTTGCCCTGCCACGCTATCCCGTGCCCCTTATCCTTTAATCGTGACGTTCGCCTTCTTGGCGTCGGCGACGAAGGCGGCCAAACCCTTGTCGGTCAAAGGATGGCTCAGCAGCTTCTTGAATATGTCCGTCGGCATGGTGCCGACATCGGCGCCGGCCAGCAGCGACTCGCGCACATGGCTGACGCTGCGGATTGAAGCCGCCAGGATTTCCGTCTTGATGCCGTAATTGTCGTAGACGGCGCGAATATCGCGGATCAGGCCCATGCCGTCCTCGCCCGCGTCATCGACCCGGCCGATGAAGGGAGAAATGAAACTCGCGCCCGCCTTGGCCGCCATCCAGGCCTGCACCGGCGAGAAGCAAAGCGTGACATTGACCATGGTGCCGTTCTTGGCCAGCGCGGCGCAGGCCTTCAGCCCATCCCAGGTCAGCGGCACCTTCACCGCGAGATTTTTGGCGATCTTAGTCAGCACCGCGGCTTCCTTCATCATGCCATCATAATCGGTGGCCAGCACTTCACCGCTCACCGCACCCGGCACCAGGCCGCAAATTTCCTTCAGCGATTCGACATAGTCGCGGCCCGTCTTGGCCGCCAGCGAGGGATTGGTGGTGACGCCATCGACCAGGCCGCTGGCGGCATATTCGCGGATTTCCGCCACATCGGCGGTATCGAGAAAGATTTTCATGGACGACGGACCTTCTTATTGACCTTAGGGTTTGGCGGCGCGAAGTGTAGCCCATGATCCGCCCCCGCTTAAACCCCGCGCCACCGCCGGAACTGCTGCAAAAGCCGGTGATGGGCGTGCTTCTGCCGCTGCCGTTGGCAGGCGCCTATGACTATAAGCTGCCGCCCGGCGCGAGTGCGGCGCGCGGCGCGCTGGTCTCGGCGCCTTTGGGGAACCGCGAAGTGCTGGGCGCGGTGTGGGGCGCGGCCGAAGGCACCGTCGGCGATAACCGGTTGAAAGTGGCGCAGCCGCTGGAAGGCGCGCCTGCCTTGCCCGCCAAACTGTGCGATTTCATCGATTGGGTGGCGGATTATACCTTGAATCCGCCGGGCGCGATCCTGGCCATGGCGCTGCGCAGCAGGGGCGCGTTCGAGCCGGAGGCGCGGCGCATCGCCTATGTCCGGGGCAGCGTGACCCCGCCGCGGATGTCGGCGGGCCGCGCCCGCGCCCTGGACATCGCGGGCGATGGTCTGGCGCGCAGCATCACCGGCCTGGCCGAAGACGCCAATGTTTCATCTGCGGTGGTGCGCGGATTGGTGCAGGCGGGCGCCCTGATCGCCACTGACCTGCCGGAATTCGCGCCCTTCCAAAAACCCGACACATCCTTCGCCGCGCCGGAGCTGAATGACGACCAGGCGCGCGCCGCAAACGCTTTGCGCGAAGCGGTGGAGGCGAAGAAATTTTCCGCCACCTTGCTGGATGGCGTTACCGGATCGGGCAAGACCGAAGTCTATTTCGAAGCGGTGGCGGCAGCCCTCAAGCAAAACAGGCAAGTGCTGATCCTGCTGCCGGAAATCGCGCTGACGGTGCAATTCCTGGAGCGCTTCGCGGCGCGCTTTGGGGTCAGGCCATGCGAATGGCACAGCGACCTGTCGCAAAAGGAACGCCGGCGCACCTATCGCGCCGTGATGAAGGGCGAGGCAAAGGTGGTGGTGGGAGCGCGTTCATCCCTATTCCTCCCCTTTCCCGAACTGGGCCTGGTGATTGTGGACGAGGAACATGAACAGGCCTTCAAGCAGCAGGACGGCGCCATCTATCACGCCCGCGACATGGCGGTGGTGCGCGCCCGGATCGAGGATTGCCCCGTGATCCTGGCCAGCGCCACGCCGTCGCTGGAGAGTTTCGTCAATGCGAAAAGCGGACGCTACACCTACCTGACCCTGGCATCGCGCCATGGCGTGGCTGAAATGCCGGAGGTAAAGCTTATCGATCTCCGCCATGAGAGAGATGCGCCGGATGTGGAAAAAAAAGGCCAGTGGCTGTCGCCGCCATTGCGCGCAGCGCTGGAGAAAGTGCTGGCGGCGGGCGAACAGGCGATGCTGTTCCTCAATCGCCGCGGCTATGCGCCGCTGACTCTTTGCGAAGCCTGCGGCCACAAATTCACCTGTCCGCATTGTTCAGCCTGGCTGGTGGAGCACAAATACAAAAAACGGCTGGCCTGTCATCAATGCGGCTATGAATTGCCGATGCCGTCCGCCTGCCCGCAATGCAACGAGAACGGCACCCTGATCCCCTGCGGTCCCGGCGTGGAGCGGGTGGCCGAAGAGTTTGCCTCCTTCTTTCCCGCCGCGCGCTTTTCCATCGCCTCGTCCGACACTATGCACGGCCCCGCTGAAACCCAGGCCGCGATCCGCGCCATGGCCAAGCGCGAAATCGACGTTTTGATCGGTACCCAGATTGTCGCCAAGGGGCATCATTTTCCGCAGCTGACTTTGGTGGGTGTGGTGGATGCCGATCTGGGCGGCAGCGACGGCGATCTGCGCGCCCGCGAACGCACCTTTCAATTGCTGCATCAGGTTTCGGGCCGCGCCGGCCGTGCCGAGAAGCCCGGCTTGGTGTTGCTGCAGACCCGCAATCCCGACGATGCCGTGATGCAGGCCCTGGCGCGGGGCGACCGCGACGGCTTCTATGAACAAGAGCGGCAGTTTCGCGAAGCCAGCCAATCGCCACCCTTTGGCCGCCTCGCCGCGCTGGTGATCTCAGGTTATGACGGGGAAGCGGTGCGCGATATCGCGCGGCAGCTGGGCAAGTCGGCGCCCAGCGCGCGCGATGTAAAGGTATGGGGCCCGACACCCGCTTTCTATTCCATGCTGCGCGGCCAGACCCGCGAACGGTTGCTGGTGCAGGCGGCGCGCGGCGTGGATGTGCAGGCCTATCTCAAGACCTGGCTGGCGCTGGTGAAAGCGCCCGCCGCCGTGCGGGTAGCGGTGGACGTCGATCCGGTGAGCTTTTTCTAAGCCTCTGGCGGCAGCGCGAAATTAAACAGCGCCAGCCGATCCGGATTGGCGACGGCTTCGATGGCCGCGATCCTGTCGCCGCGAAGGGTCAGGCCGAGCACCAGCAGCAGCCGGCCATTGGGCGCCACCAGAATTGCCGGTTCGCCGTCGGCCAATATAAAGCGCCCGGCCTGGGCGCGGCCCTGAAAAGCCTTGGCCACGGCATGCGATCCGCTCAACTGGCGCGGGCCGCCCAGGCGCACCGCGGCTTCATCCGCGCGCAGCACCACTTGTGGATCAAGCATGGTCAGCAGCACTTCAAAATTCCCATCCCGGGCTGCAGACAGAAATGCATCAACCAGCTTTCGCTCGGGCCGGACACCATTGTCCCTGGGTGCGCCCTGCACCCGCCGCCGCGCCCGGCTGGCAAGTTGACGTGTGGCCACCGTGGAGCGGCCGACAATCGGCGCGATATCATCGAAGGCCAGATCGAACATGTCATGCAGCACAAAAGCGATACGCTCGGCGGGCTCCAGCGCTTCCAGCACCACCAGCAAAGCGAGCCCCACCGAGTCCGCCAATTCTCGTTCGCGGTCCGGATTCTCATCCGGCGCGGCCGGTTCGATGGTGCGAAGATCGACAGGGTCTTCGCGCCGCGATTTGCGACTGCGCAACATGTCCAGGGAGATGCGCGCCACCACCGTGGTCAGCCAGCCGGTGAGATTGCCCACTTCGCTGGTGTCGGAGCGGCAAAGCCTGAGCCAGGCTTCCTGCACCGCGTCTTCGGCCTCGGCCAGGGAACCCAGCATGCGAAAGGCCACCTTTGTCAGGTGGGACCGGTCGGCCTCGAAGCGTTGCGCCAGGTTTTTTTCGTCCATCCGTCACACCCTGGAAGCGGGGTTCGTCATCTCTGTGACGCAGCGAGGCAGGCGAATGTGACCAGCCTCGCGAAATATTAGGAGAATTTCCATGCAAGCACGAATGACAAATCCCGCTTTCATCTTGCCCGAAACGATGCAGGCCATGTTCGCCTTGAACAAGTCCATTGAAGGCAAGTTGCCGCTGAAAACCCGCAAGCTTGTGCATTTGCGCGCCAGCCAGATCAACGGCTGCAGCGTCTGCGTCGATATGCATGCCAAGGAACTTCAGCATGACGGGGTTCCACTGGAGCATATCTTTGCCGTCGCCGCCTGGCGGGAGACGCCCTATTTCAACGAGGCGGAACGCGCCGCGATGGAACTGACGGAAACCCTTACCCGGATCGCCGACCAGCCGGATCCCGTGCCCGACGTCTTGTGGGAGAAAGTTGCAGCGCATTTCGGCCAGCCGGAGATCGCTGCGCTTTTGGTCGATATCGCCCTGATCAACAGCTGGAACCGCTTCAATGTCGCGGTCAAGCAGATGGTGGGCGAGAAATGGGAGAACGCGGCGTAGAACGTCAATTATCTATGCGGGTAATACAGAGCGACAATAAGAATGCATTATCGCTTGAAATGATTTTGGTCGCTTTTCGCAGCAAAGCGTTCAAGCCGTGGGGATCGGGCGGAGACTTCGTGTCCCGCTCGATCACCACGCGCTGACCATCAGTTCTCAGGCGATAAATATTGCCATCGGGATCATACGCGATGGGATAAACGTCGTCGTCGACATCGATCCACTCCAAGTTGGTCTGCGCCGCCTCGATAGAAGAATAAAACAGCGCTGGCTCATCGGCGGCAACGATCAACTTGATCGTCTTCGCGACCACTAAAGCGTCCGCACATCCGTCAGATGGCCCGTAACCGCAGCAGCAGCGGCCATTGCCGGAGAAACAAGATGCGTGCGCCCGCCACGGCCCTGGCGGCCTTCGAAATTGCGGTTGGAGGTGGAAGCGCAGCGTTCGCCTTCTTTCAGCTTGTCGGCATTCATCGCCAGGCACATGGAACAGCCCGGATCGCGCCATTCAAAGCCCGCATCCACAAACACCTTGTCCAGGCCTTCTTCCTCGGCCTGTTCCTTCACTAGCCCAGAGCCCGGCACCACAATGGCGTTGACGCCGGCCGCGACCTTCTTGCCCTTGGCAATGACAGCGGCGGCGCGCAGATCTTCGATCCGGCCATTGGTGCAGGAGCCGATAAAAACGTGATCCACCTTGATGTCGGTGATCGGCATGTTGGCGGTCAAGCCCATATAAGCCAGGGCGCGTTCCGCCGCCTCGCGCTTGTGCGCATCGGCCATCTTGGCGGGATCAGGCACATTGGCGGTGATCGGCAGCGCCTGTTCCGGGGACGTGCCCCAGGTCACCATCGGCACAATGTCGCGCGCATCCAAAACCACTTCAGCGTCGAACTTGGCATCCGGATCGGATTGCAAGGTCTTCCAATACATCGCCGCGCCTTCCCAGGTCCCGCCCTTGGGCGCGCGCGGCTTGCCTTTCACATAATTCAAAGTGACATCGTCCACCGCGATCAGGCCTGCGCGCGCACCGCCTTCGATGGTCAGGTTGCACAGGGTCATGCGGCCTTCCATGGAAAGACCGCGGATCGCGTCACCGGCATATTCGATGACATAGCCGGTGCCGCCGGCAGTGCCGATCTTGGCGATCACCGCCAGCGCGATGTCCTTGGCGGTCACGCCGTCCGGCAGCTTGCCGTTCACGGTGACGCGCATGTTCTTGGAATGCTGGGCGCGCAGGGTCTGGGTCGCCAGCACATGCTCGACTTCCGAAGTGCCGATGCCGAAGGCCAGCGCGCCGAAAGCACCATGGGTCGAAGTGTGGCTGTCGCCGCAAACAATGGTGGTGCCCGGCAAGGTCCAGCCCTGTTCCGGCCCGATGATATGCACGATGCCCTGGCGGATATCGTTCATGGGGAAATATTCGACGCCGAAATCCTTGGCGTTCTTTTCCAGGGTCTCGACCTGCAGCTTGGATTCCGGCTCGGTGATGCCCTTGTCGCGGTCCTTGGTCGGCACATTGTGATCGGCCACCGCCAGGGTCAGGTCGGGGCGGCGAACCTTTCGGTTCGTCATCCGCAGACCTTCAAAGGCCTGGGGGCTGGTCACCTCATGCACCAGATGGCGGTCGATATAGAGCACGGGGGTCTCACCGGGCGGGGCGTCCACCAGATGCGCATCCCAGATCTTGTCGTACAGCGTCTTGGCCATGTCGGTGCTCTTTTGGGTCGGCTTTTTCGGTCTTTGGGCGGCTTACATATAAGCCTGGGGCCTTTTGTTCAACGATGCGAAAAATACAGCACCGCCATGATGATCACGATGGAAATGGCCTGGGCTAACACCCTGATTCGCATGAGTTTATTGGACCAGGTGCGCGCCGTGTCACCACCCCGCCAGAGGGTATAGAGACCCAGGCACAGGACCATAAAGACAATCGCGACGGCCACGCCGACAAGGATCTTGCCCATCATCACTCCTTGGGCCGGGTTATCCGCCCGTCAGGCCAAGGCGTCAATTTGTTCGTTTGTGAAATTACCCGGAACAATGGTGACCGGGATCGCCTGCACCCCCGTCCCGAACATCGACACCAGCGGACCCGGGCCTTCCTTGGCGATACCCGAGGCGAGCACCAGAATCGAAATATCCTGGTCTTCCTTCAGCAACTGGCTGAGGCATTCGGTGGTCAGGCCGTAGCGGATCACCAGTTCCGGGACGATGCCGGCCAACTCGTTGACCGTCTTGGCGGCATCCAGCACTAGGGCTTCGGCCTCGGCATAAGCCTCGTCGCGCATGATCTCTTCCACCCCGCGCCATTGCTGGAAGTCCGGCAAGGTGGCGGGACAGAGCAAGGTCACGCGCCCCCCGGTATGCTGGGCGCGGCGGGTGGCAAAGCGCAGCGCCACGCCGCATTCCCTGGTCTTGTCGATCACGACCAGGAATTTGCGGGGACCGCGCGGGGTTGCAGGGCTGCTCATGGGCGAAGCTTACTGCAGCTTCCGCTTCAGGTCATAGAGGAGTTCCAGGGCTTCCTTCGGGGTCAGCGCATCGGGCTCGATGGTCTTCAAAGCCTCTTCCACCGCGCTGGTCTTGGGCTTGGGCACGGTGGCGCCGAACAGCGGCAGGTCGTCGATCTTGGCCAGGGGCTTGTGGCCTTCACGCCCTTCTTCCAGCGCCTTGAGCACTTCCTCGGCCCGGTTCACCACCGCCTCCGGCAGGCCCGCCAATTTGGCGACATGGATGCCATAGGAGCGGTCGGCGACACCGGATACCACTTCATGCAGGAAGACGATGCTGTCGTTCCATTCCCGCACTTTCATAGTGTAGCAGGCCATGGACTTCAGCCGCTCCGCCAGGGCCACCATCTCGTGATAATGGGTGGCAAACAGCGCGCGGCTTTTGTTGGCTTCGTGCAGATGTTCGGCCGCCGCCCAGGCGATGGCGAGGCCGTCATAGGTGGCGGTGCCGCGCCCGATCTCATCCAGGATCACCAGACTCTTGGCCGTGGCCTGATTGAGGATGGCAGCGGTCTCCACCATCTCGACCATGAAGGTCGAGCGCCCCGCCGCCAGATCGTCTCCCGCGCCCACCCGGCTGAAGAGACGATCCACAATGCCGATATGGGCGGCTTCTGCCGGAACGAAGCTTCCCATCTGGGCGAGAATGGCGATCAACGCATTCTGGCGCAGGAAGGTGGACTTGCCCGCCATGTTCGGCCCAGTGACCAGCCACAAGCGGCCCTTTGCACTAGGCGACAGATCGCAATCGTTGGGCACAAAGGGACCGGCATTCATCGACTGCAGCGCCGCTTCCACCACAGGATGGCGCCCGCGTTTGATATCGAATGTCAGGCCATTGTCTATCCGGGGACGCACATAACGGGCCGCAATCGCAAGCTCGCCCAGTGCCGACGCCGCATCCAGCACCGCCAGCGCATCGGCAATCGCCGATAAAGCCTCGCCATGCTCCAGCGCCAGCATCGCCATTTCGTCGAACAAAGCGGCTTCCTGTGCCAGCGCCGCTTCGCCGCTTTCGGCAATGCGCGAAGCCAGGCTGGCCAATTCGTCGGTGGAAAAGCGCACCGCGCCCGCCATGGTCTGGCGGTGGCGGAAGATATCTCTGTCCGCCATCAACTTGTCGGCATGCTGCTGGGTGACTTCAATGAAATAGCCCAGCACGCCATTATGCTTGATCTTGAGCTGGCTCACGCCGCTGGACTGGCGGTATTTTCCTTCCAGCCCGGCGACAATGCGGCGGGATTCGTCACGCAAGGCGCGCAACTCGTCCAACGGCGCATGGGCCCCGCTTTTGATGAAGCCGCCGTCGCGCGCCAGATAGGGCGGCTCGTCCACCAGCAGAAATTCCAGCCGGTCGGACAGGCGCGACACCGAAGCGATATTCTGTGTCAGCGCCTCGATTGCGCTCAGTGCTTCGCCGCCCAAGGATTCTTTCCGCATACCATCGCGCAATCCCCGCGCAGCTTTGACTCCATCACGCAGATTGGCAAGATCGCGAGGGCCGCCCCGCGCCACCGACAAACGGCCCAGAGCGCGCGCAATATCCGGCGCGGCGCGCAGTGCCTCGCGCGCCTTGCGGCGCAGTTCGGAGTCTTTTGCGAAAGCCTCGACCGCGTCGTGCCGGGCAGCGATCTGCTTGACATCGGTCAGCGGCGCCGCCAGCCGTCCCGCCAGCATGCGCGCGCCTGCGGCCGTCACGCTGCGGTCGATCTGCGCCAGCAGCGAACCACCGCGCTGCCCCGACAGTGTCTGGGTCAATTCCAAATTGCGCCGTGTGGCGGCATCGATGCCCATGAAATGCGCCGGTGAGACCCGCGCGATCCGTTGCAGTGCCACCTTCTGACCCTTCTGGGTCAATTCGAGATAGCTGACCAGCGCACCCGCCGCCGAAAGCTCGGCGCGGGAAAAAGCGCCCAGCCCATCCAGCGACAACATATTGTAATGGGCCTTCAGGGCACGTTCGCCATGGGCGGAATCAAAACGGCCGGCGGGCAGCGGCGATAGAGCGGTGCCCAGCGACTTGAACAAGAGCGCGAAATCCACTTCTTTTGGGTCGCTCTGGCTTTCGCCAACGCTCCGGCCCAGAAGCGAATCCGGGATCAGCAATTCGCGCGGGGACAGCCGCGCCAATTCGGTGGCGATTTCCTCGCGCCCCAAGGCGGCGACGGAAAATTCCCCGGTCGACATGTCGGCGCTGGCAAGCGCGAAGTCGGCGCCGCTGCGCCCCAGCGCCGCCAAAAGGTTGGCCGCCCGCGCCTCCAGCAGCGAATCCTCGGTCAGGGTGCCCGGCGTCACCAAACGCACCACTTCGCGCTTGACCACCGATTTGGAGCCGCGCTTCTTGGCTTCGGCGGGGTCCTCGACCTGCTCGCACACCGCGACGCGATGGCCCTTGCGGATCAATTTTTCCAGATAGGACTCGGCGGCATGCACCGGCACGCCGCACATCGGGATATCTTCGCCCAGATGCTTGCCGCGTTTGGTAAGCGCGATGTCCAAGGTTTCCGCCGCTTTTGCTGCATCCGCGAAGAAAAGTTCGTAAAAATCGCCCATGCGGTAAAACAGCAGATAATCCGCATGCGCCGCTTTAAGCGCGAGATATTGCGCCATCATGGGGGTGGCATCGCCAAGCCCCGCCGTGTCTGCCGGCTGTATACCCAAATTCATCTCGCTCATGCGGCGAACCTTAGCAGAGCCTGGACGCCCTCTGCGTCACCGAAGCTTGATGCAAGCGCCGCCCGCGTGGTTATTCTGTGGAAAATCCCTCCAGAACGATCCTTTGAGCAGGTGCCCCAATGTCCCGCCCGTCCTTCACCGACGATGAAGCCCTTGCATTCCATGCAGGCGACAAGCCGGGCAAGCTGGAAGTGGTGCCCACCAAGCCGATGGCCACCCAGCGGGATTTGAGCCTGGCCTATTCGCCGGGCGTGGCGGTGCCGGTGCTGCGCATCGCGGAAAATCCCGACCTTGCCTATGACTATACCGCCAAGGGCAACATGGTCGCGGTCATTTCCAACGGCACCGCCATCCTGGGCCTGGGCGATCTGGGGGCGCTGGCCTCCAAGCCGGTGATGGAAGGCAAGTCGGTGCTGTTCAAGCGCTTTGCCGATGTGAACTCCATCGACCTGGAAATCGACACCAAGGATGTCGACGCCTTCATCAATGCGGTGCGCTATCTGGGTCCGACCTTTGGCGGTATCAATCTGGAAGACATCAAGGCGCCCGACTGTTTCATCATCGAGCAGAAGCTGCGCGAGCTGATGGACATTCCGGTGTTCCATGACGATCAGCACGGCACCGCGATCATTTCCGCCGCCGGGGTGATCAACGCCGCCCATCTCACCAACAGAAAACTGGAAGACCTCAAGGTGGTGTGCAACGGCGCGGGCGCCGCCGGTATCGCCTGCATCGAATTGCTGAAATCGATGGGCGTGAAGAACGACAATGTGATTCTCTGCGATACCAAGGGCGTGGTCTATCGCGGCCGCACCGAAGGCATGAACCAGTGGAAGTCGGCGCATGCGGTCGAGACCAAGGCCCGCAGCCTCAGCGATGCGATGCAAGGCTGCGATGTGTTCCTGGGCCTGTCCGCCAAGGGGGCACTGACGGCAGATATGGTGCGCAGCATGGCGGCTTCGCCCATCATTTTCGCCATGGCCAATCCCGATCCGGAAATCACGCCCGAGGATGCCAAGGCGGTGCGCGGCGATGTCATCGTCGCCACCGGGCGCAGCGACTATCCCAACCAGGTCAACAATGTATTGGGCTTTCCTTACATCTTCCGCGGTGCGCTGGATGTGCGCGCCACCACCATCAATGAGGAAATGAAGATCGCCGCCGCCGAAGCCATCGCGGCGCTGGCGCGCGAGGATGTGCCCGATGAAGTGGCCACGGCCTATCGCGGCGCGCGTCCGGTCTATGGCCCGGAATATATCATTCCTTCGCCGTTCGATCCGCGCCTGATCTCCAAGGTCTCGGCAGCCGTGGCGGAAGCGGCAATGAAGTCCGGCGTCGCCAAGAAGCAGATTCCGGACCTCGCCGCCTATCAGTTCCAGCTGTCGGCGCGGCTGGATCCGTCGGCGGGCCTGTTCCAGATGGTGACCAATGCGGTGCGCGCCAAGCCCAAGCGGGTGGTATTCGCCGAGGGCGAGGAGGATTGCGTGATCCGCGCCGCCGCCGCCTTCCAGAATTCCGGCATGGGCAAGGCCCTTCTGGTCGGACGGCCCGACGTGGTGAAGCAGGGCTTTAAGCGCGCCGGCATCGACGAAAAGCTGCTGGAAATCCGGGTGCCGCATTCCGCCGAGGACGCCGCCGTCTATACCGATGCGCTGTACAAGCGCATCCAGCGGCGCGGCGGATTGCACCGCGACGCCGTGCGCATGGTGACCAACGACCGCAACATCTACGCCGCCTCGATGCTGAAGGCGGGCGATGCCGATGCCATGGTGACCGGCGTAACGCGCAATTATGCCAATGCCCTGGCCGATGTGCGCCAAGTGCTGGACCCGCCGGCCGGGCAGCGGCCCATCGGCATGCAGGTGATCTTCGCCAAGGGCCGGGTGGTGTTGATCGCCGATACGTCGGTAACGGAAATGCCCACCGCCGACCAGCTTGCGGATATCGCCATTCAGGCCGCCGCCGCCGCCAAGCGCTTCGGCTTGACGCCGCGCGTGGCGATGCTGGCTTCTTCCACCTTCGGCTTTCCCCGCAGCGAACGCAGCGAGCGCATCATCGAAGCGGTGCAGATCCTGGAAAATCGCGGCGCGGATTTCGAATATGACGGCGAAATGGCGATCGATGTAGCGCTGGATAAGGAGAAGTTGGCGCTCTATCCCTTTGCCCGCATCACCGACACCGCCAATGTGCTGATCATGCCGGCCATCCATTCGGCCTCGATTTCCACCAAGCTGTTGCAGCAGATGGGCGGCGCCAGTGTGATGGGGCCGATGCTGGTTGGGCTGGAAAAATCGGTGCAAATCGCGCCCTTGGGCGCCAAGATGAGCGAAATCTACAACGCGGCTGTGATCGCAGCGTATGATATAAATCGCTAATGTCGTGGTTTCGAAGTTCACTCAGGACCTGATATCAATCTTTGCGAATTTCGAAATCGGGACAATAGATGGATTCTGCGCGTATCAACGCTTTTATGAATCGCATTTGGGATGAGGACATCGTTCCCGTCCTGACCGATTATATTCGCATTCCCTGCAAGAGCCCCGCTTTCGACAAGGACTGGGACAAGCACGGCCATATGGAACAGGCCGTGAAGATGTTCGCAGATTGGGCCACGGCCAAACTCAAACAGCTCCCCGGCGCCTCGCTTGAAGTGGTGCGGCTGGAAGGGCGCACGCCGCTGATCCTGATCGAAGTCCCCGGAGCGACCGGAAACCCGGAGCGTAGCGAAGGGGTCGCTAGCGACAGCGTCGTGCGACCCGGCGCGACCGTTCTAATGTATGGCCATCTCGACAAGCAGCCGGAGATGGTGGGCTGGGCGGAGGGTACTGGTCCTTGGCAGCCCGTCATGAAAGACGGCAAGCTTTACGGGCGGGGCGGGGCCGATGACGGCTATGCCATGTTCGCCAGTATCGCCGCGCTGCTGGCATTGCAGGAGCAAGACATCGCGCATGGCCGGGCGGTGATCCTGATCGAGGCATCCGAGGAATCCGGCTCGCACGATCTGCCCTTTTATGTGGATCATCTGAGCGCGCGCATCGGTATGCCCGATCTTGTTGTCTGCCTGGATTCCGGCGCCGGCAATTATGACCAGCTTTGGCTGACCACCAGCCTGCGCGGCAATCTGATCGGCAATCTGACCGTCAAGGTGCTGACCGAGGGCGTGCATTCCGGCGCTGCCAGCGGCATCGTGCCGTCCTCCTTCCGTATCCTGCGCAGTCTTTTGTCGCGGATTGAAGATGAAGCCAACGGCCGAATGAAACTGCCGGAACTGTTTGTGGAGATTCCGGAGGATCGCTGGAAACAGGCGCGGGAAACCGCGGCGATTCTGGGCGACGAAACCTGGTCGGGCATTCCTTTCGCGGGAAGCACCAAGCCGTCGGTGCCGAAAAAGAGCAATGACAGCAACGCCGAACTGCTGCTGGAAAAAACCTGGCGGCCGCAAATGGCGATCACCGCCATGGAAGGCTATCCCCTGCCCGCCGATGGCGGCAATGTGCTGCTACCCTATTCCACCGCCAAGATTTCGCTGCGCCTGCCGCCCACCCTGGATGCGGAAATCGCGCGCCGCGCGCTGAAGACGGCGCTGGAAAGCGACCCGCCTTACGACGCCGATGTGAAATTCGATCTGCCGCGCGGCGATAATGGCTGGAACGCCCCTGCGCTTGCGCCCTGGCTGGAAGCCTCTTTGAACCGCGCCAGCATGGCGGCTTTCGGCAAGCCGGTGGTGTTTCATGGCGAAGGCGGATCGATCCCGTTCATGGCCATGCTGGGAGAAAAATTTCCGAAAACCCAATTCGTGGTCGCCGGCGTGCTGGGCCCTCATTCCAATGCCCATGGCCCCAACGAATTTCTCCATATTTCTTTCGTCAAGAAATTGTCGGCCTGCATCGCCACCATCCTGGCCGATCATGCGTTACAGACGCGATGAGTTTCCTGGATTCCGCTGACGATCCCAAAAAGGCACAACGCCGGCCGCTTTATTATTTTCTGCTTGCCACCTTGGGGGTAGGCGTCTTGGGCAGCCTCTTTACCACGCCCCAAATTCCCACCTGGTATGCGGGTCTGAACCATCCCAGCATCGCACCGCCCAATTGGGTTTTCGCACCGGTCTGGACCGCGCTTTATGTCCTGATGGCGATTGCCGCATGGCGGGTCTGGAAAGTCACCGGTTTGCGCTCCGGCGCGATGGCCGCTTTCGCGGTCCAGCTGGTGCTGAATCTCGCCTGGAGCGCGATCTTCTTCGGCATGCACAATATTGGCGGCGCGCTGGCCGAGATCGCGCTGCTGGATGTGGCGATCTTGATCACTGTCATCCTGTTCTTCTGGCACGACTGGCTGGCGGGGCTCTTGCTGCTGCCCTATCTGGCCTGGACCCTGTTCGCCACGCTTCTGACCTATGGCTTTTGGGGGCTGAACCCCTAGGCAAAAACCCATATCGGGCTTGGCAAGCTCTGCCCCTCTCCCTATATACCCCCTTGTATAAGCATGGGCTTCGTCCATCGCTTATTTTGTCAAAGAATTCAATGGGATAGACCGAAGACGCCCTTGGGGTCTAGGGTCCTATGCCCAATAAGAGGAACGAGAGAATGGCTAAAGTAATTGGTATCGACCTGGGTACCACCAATTCCTGCGTCGCGGTGATGGAGGGCTCGGCCCCCAAGGTCATCGAAAATGCGGAGGGCGCCCGCACCACCCCCTCCATCGTCGCCTTCACGCCCGACGGAGAACGCCTGATCGGCCAGCCGGCCAAGCGTCAAGGCGTCACCAATCCCGAACACACCTTCTTTGCCATCAAGCGCCTGATCGGGCGCCGCTTCGATGATCCCATGACCCAGAAAGACATGGGCATGGTGCCCTACAAGATCGTCAAGGCCGACAATGGCGACGCCTGGGTCGCGGGCCGCGACGGCAAGAAATATTCTCCTTCCGAAGTCTCCGGCTTCATCCTGCAAAAGATGAAAGAAACCGCCGAAGCGCATCTGGGCGAAAAAGTCACCCAGGCCGTCATCACCGTTCCCGCCTACTTCAACGACGCCCAGCGCCAGGCGACCAAGGATGCCGGCAAGATCGCGGGCCTTGAAGTGTTGCGCATCATCAATGAACCCACCGCCGCGGCGCTGGCTTACGGCCTGGACAAGAAACAGTCCGGCACTATCGCGGTCTATGACCTTGGCGGCGGCACCTTCGACGTGTCGGTGCTGGAAATCGGCGACGGCGTGTTCGAGGTGAAGTCCACCAATGGCGACACCTTCCTGGGCGGCGAGGATTTCGAC
>Ga0068871_100000330_pt1 | contig 33114 bp, 27 predicted proteins | sample KBSMisM72_FD_72750 | JGI IMG/M metagenome (GOLD analysis project Ga0068871, IMG submission 72750) | Miscanthus rhizosphere microbial communities from Kellogg Biological Station, Michigan, USA - KBS Miscanthus M7-2 | ecosystem: Host-associated > Plants > Roots > Rhizosphere > Soil ...
AGCGTCGGTTCGCTCCAGGCCCGTCCGAAGAATGAAAGTCCAACCGGCAGACCGGAGATCATTCCCGCGGGCACGGTTATATCGGGATATCCTGCCACCGCTGCGGCATCGGAACTGCCTCCTCCGACGTGATCGCCGTTCAGAAGGTCGGTGATCCATGCCGGACCCGCAGTGGGCGCTACGATTGCATCCAGCCGATCTTTGTTCATGGCAGCGTCGATTCCTTCCTCTCGCGACAGCCGATGGTTCGCTGCAAGGGCATCGAGATATTCTTTGTCCGCGAGCGAGCCTTTCGCCTCGGCTTTGATGAAATCATCCTGGCCAAAATAAGGCATTTCTTTTTCGGCATGGCGATTGTTGAACTCGATCAGGTCCTTCAGCGTGTGGACCTCCGCATCGGGTCTCGCCGCCAGGTACGCGTTCATATCCGCTTTCAATTCATAGAGCAGCACGGTAAATTCAGTGTCTCCGAATTTGCCGTGGGTCGGCAGGTCTGCAGGTTCGATGATCACAGCGCCCTGACGTTTCATCTCCGCCAGAACATCTTCCATCAGTTTGTCGACAAGATCGCTGAATCCAAAATATCTCCTAGCCACCCCGATGCGGGCTCCGCGCAAGCCATTCGGATCCAGAAATTTCGTATAGTCGGGCGCGGCTTTGCCCGCACTGGTGGCTGTGGCTTTGTCAATCGGATCGACTCCGCAAAGAACGGTCAACAGGATCGCGGCATCGCGCACGGTGCGTGCCATGGGACCAGGAGTGTCCTGACTGTGGGCGATGGGAATAATTCCCGAACGGCTAAGCAGCCCTAGTGTCGGCTTAATGCCCACCAAACCGCATAACGAGGAAGGGCAGACGACCGAGCCGTCGGTCTCTGTGCCCACTGCCATCGCGCACAGGTTGGCCGCAGTGGCTGCACCGGAGCCAGAGCTGGATCCGCAGGCGTTGCGATCGAGGGCATAGGGATTCTTGGTGAGTCCGCCGCGTCCGCTCCATCCGCTGACCGAGTGGCTGGAGCGCATGTTGGCCCACTCGCTGAGATTCGTCTTGCCTAGAATAACCGCCCCGGATTTGCGCAGCCTCTGGGCCACGAATGAGTCTTTCACTGGTTTTGATCCGACCAGCGCCAATGATCCCGCCGTGGTCTGCATGCGGTCGGAGGTGTCGATGTTGTCTTTGATCAAAACAGGGATGCCGTGCAGTGGTCCGCGGGGCTTCTGAGCTCTTCGTTCTTTGTCGAGATCGTCCGCGATAGAAACTGCATCGGGATTGACTTCGATAACGCTGTTCACTGCGGGGCCGTTCTTGTCAATAGCATCGATTCGCGCTAAATACTTCTCGGTCAATGATCGAGCCGTCTCTTTGCCAGTGGTCATCGCGGCCTGAAGATCGGCGACGGTTGTCTCGTCATACTCGAACGATGGAACGTTGGACGGATCCGCTCTCTGCGGCTCAAATGCTCTGGCTGCGGAAAGCGCTGGCACAACCCCCGCCGCAATTCCGCTAACAAGAGTGGATTTCAGAAAGCGCCGGCGCGAACCGCCAAGCTGTTTGTTCATGGTTTAACTCCAGAACTCATTTCAGATATTTGTCGAACCAAGCCACGATCCGGTTCAGACGATCCAACTCGTGCTTCTCTTCGCGAATGGGATGTCCCTCACGCGGGTAAACTACCAACTCCGTAGGAACGCCATATCGCTTCAGCGCTCGATACAACTGTTGACTCTGTCCAAGGGGATCGACCGTATCGGCCTCACCCTGCAAAATCAAGGTCGGCGTGTGAGCGTTGCGGATGTAGGTGATCGGGGAACTCTTGCGGAAACCCTCCGGCTTTTCGTAAGGCAATCCGTAAAACCATTCGTCGTAGGAAGGATGTTCCTCGGTGCCGTACTCCTGTGCCAGGTCCGACATTCCAGCGCCCGACACGGCAGCCTTGAATCGGCTCGTCTGCGTGATTGCCCACTCCGCCATGTAACCACCATATGACCAGCCCGCAATTCCGAGACGATTGGGATCGGCAATACCCCGGCTCACGAGGTAGTCGGCTCCGGCCATGACGTCTTTGAAGTCACCGCCACCCCAATCTGCCCGGTTCATGACCATGAAGTCGTAGCCATATCCGGTTGACCCGCGCACGTTGGGATAGAGCACCGCATACCCAGCGCTGGTCAATAACTGTCCCCATGCCTCGAATGCATCTTCATAATTGCCTGTCGGGCCGCCGTGAATGACCAGAACAGCCGGTACCTTGGACTTACCGTCATAATTGGCCGGCTTCAGTAGAGCGGCTTCGATTTCCTTGCCATCAAAACTCTTGTAGCGGACAAATTCGGGCGCAAACAATGCGACCTTGGCAAACGAATCATTGAAGTGAGACACGGACTGGGGCGCGGACGCGCCGTCCCATTGCATCAGTTCCTGGGGCTGGGTTGTCGTTCCGCCCGCAAGAAATATGGGCCCGTTGCTAGACAGACCGATTGCCTCCACGCTCATTTCGGGCGCAGCTAGGGCTTCGGCGTGTCCGGAAGCATCCACCACGTTGAACTGGCTACGAAATCCATTCCTGGTTAGGGCCAGCATCTTGTTGTCACTCCGCCATTCGTAAGCCTGGATCGGACGATCTATGCTCTTGGCGGTGAGATTTACAGCTGCACCGCCGCTCGCTGGCTGCAAAAAGAGATCATGCGGAGCGGGACCATCGACCCGGCACCCGACATAGCTGATCTGCTGTCCATGGGGCGAAACCCTCAGGGTGTTGAATGATCCTCGCGGGGAGGACAGTTCTTGCATCTTCCCATCGGGAATATTGAGGGCAAAGATCCGATTTGTTTCCTGGTCTGATTCGGGATGGTCGGTCGCTATTACCGCCAGGCGATCGCCACTTGGAAACCATTGCAGCTCGCTGAACTCCCAGGGCGCGCCGCCGATCTTCTGGGCCTTGCCTGATCCTGCGTCGGCGAGCCACAGGTGGGTGCGCTTGTCGTCGCGATCGACGGAGCGGGCGTCGTCCTTCTCCTTTTCTTTCTTCTCGTCCTGCTCGGTTTTCGGATCTTTGGCCAGGAAGGCGATCCACTTTCCATTTGGCGACCATTCGAAATCGTCGACCGATCTTTTGCCTTCGGTGAAGGGCAATGCCTCGCCCCCGTCAGTGGGCATGATGAGAATCTGCTTGTACTCATCCTTCTCCGAAAGAAATGCCAGTTTTTTACCGTCGGGCGACCAGCGCGGGGTGCTCTCGGTTTTGCTCGAGTTGGTGTACTGACGTAGCTCACGCGATGCAGCGAGATAAATCCAGATATGGCTGTGGTGTTCCGTCCCCTTCGCGGGTTCAGAAACGGTGAACGCAACCCGCGTACCATCGGGGGAAGGACGAAGATCTTTGATTTTTCTTTCGGAAATGGCTTGCTCGGGCGTAAGACGGATTTTGTCGGTCGAGGTTTGGGCACCGCATACCGCTGCCAGAAGGACTACTGGAAACAAGAAGCCTGATTTGGTTCGCATGATTTAGGAAGATGATTTTTGCCAGCGAAGAATTATAGGGGATTGCGGTGAGAACGTGCGGCTAAAACCGTTCTACCACGAAGGGCACGAATATCCACGAAGTACTGCTGTCATGGCCAAAAATGTTTTCCCTCGTTAACCTTCGTGGCTTCGTGGTTATGCCTGAGGACCATCGAAACGGTCCGAAGCTGTTTTGTGTGTGTTAAAGCCGAAGCTGCTAAAATCTCAGTTCCTTTTCCATGGCAGTGTATTTCCGGCCTCGAAAATCTCGATCCCCGCAGGAGTTAAGGATGTCCTCATTCACCAAGATGGCAGGCCTATGTCTGTTGATATTAACCAGTTTGGCGCTTGGGCAACCGACGGAGGAGGGCCGGCTGTTGCGCTTCCCCGACATCCATCAGGACAAAATCGCTTTCATGTATGGCGGCGATCTCTGGCTGGCGTCGAGTGCCGGCGGCATGGCACGTCGGATCACGACCCACCCGGGACGCGAACTGTTTCCCAAGTTTTCTCCCGACGGCAAATGGATCGCATTCACAGGTGAGTACGACGGCAACTTCAATGTTTATGTTATGTCCGCCGAAGGCGGGCAACCTCGGCAACTCACCTTCTATCAGGGAGCGGCCCAGTCTTTGCGGGAGCGCATGGGAGTCCACAATCAAGTGGTGACGTGGACCCCGGACAGCAGCCGAATCGTATTCCTGTCGGTGCGCGATACCACGAACGGATGGACCAAACGGTTGTTCAGCGTAAGCCTTGAGGGCGGAATCCCCGAGCCTTTGCCCATGAAAGAAGGAGGCCTCGGAACCTTCTCAGCAGATGGCACGAAAATCGCATACAACCAGATTTTCCGAAATTTCCGCACCTGGAAGCGCTATACAGGTGGCTTGGCTCAGAGCATCACACTCTATGATCTGAAAGCCAATACGTCAGAAGATCTGCCGCATACGGAATGGACCGACACCTTTCCCATGTGGCACGGGAACATGGTGTACTTCACGTCCGACCGGGGGTCCGAACATAGGCTCAATCTCTACAGCTGCGATCTTTCTTCCAGGCAAATCGCCCAACTCACTCACTTCACCGAGTTCGACGTGATGTGGCCGAGCCTGGGCGGGGATTCCATCATCTTTGAAAATGGCGGTTATCTTTACACCTTTGACCTGCAATCGAACCAGCCGAAGAAACTCACTATCACTTTGTCCAGCGAGCAGGACCAAACTCTTAAGCACTGGGCCAGCGTCGGCAAGCTGATTACTGATTTCGATATTTCGCCGGAAGGAAAGCGCGCTGTATTTGCGGCGCGCGGTGACGTATTCACAGCCCCGGCGAAAGAAGGCAGCGCTCGCAATCTGACCCGCACACCCGGTATCCGTGAAAAATCGGTAGCCTGGTCGCCCGACGGCCGCTGGATCGCCTACGTTTCCGACCGCACCGGCGAGGACGAAATTTACCTCGCGCCACAAGACGGGATGGGCAAGGAACGGCAAGTCACCAGCGGCTACAAAGGCTTCAAATTCGTCCCGGTGTGGTCGCCGGACAGCAAGAAACTGGCTTGGGGTGATAAAGATCTGCGACTTTGGTATATCGATATCGATGTGAAGACGCCCGTGCAGGTCGACAGTTCACGCTACGCCGAGATTCAGAACTATGCCTGGTCTCCCGATGGCAAGTGGATCACCTACGACAAAGGTGCCGAAAACAACAACAGCGTCGTTTATGTCTACTCACTTGCCGACAAGAAGAGCACCCCCGTGACCGACAGCATGACCAACAGCAACTTGCCACTCTTCGACCAGGATGGAAAGTATCTCTATTTCCTTTCCGACCGCGATTTCAATGAAGTACTGGGAAATATCGACTTCGAGTTCGCAAATCCAAAGACGACCAGGGTGTACATTGCGACTCTGCGAAAGGACGAGCCCTCACCTTTCCCTGTGCTCAGTGACGAGGCGCAGGTCAAGCCGGGTGCTCCAGACGAGTTGACGCCGCCTCCGCCAGAAAAGGAAAAGAAAGAAGGAAAAGGCGCCAAAGCCGAGCCTTCGGCCAAAGCGCCGAAACCGGCGGAAGCACCCAAAGAGGCCGAAAAGGCAAAGGACTTCCAGATTGATCTGGAGGGAATCCAGAACCGAATCGTGGCGCTTCCGATGGAACCATCGGTGATTCGTAGCTTTGCCGCGGCCAAGGGTTTCCTATACTACTCCACCACGCCCGTGCAAGGTCTGTCCGGGCCTATTCCTGGCGAATCATCGGCGGTCCACGCGTTCGATTTGAAGGAACGGAAGAACAAAGTCCTGATCGAAAACGTGGAACGCTTTGCGGTTTCCTTCGACGGATCGAAGTTGATCTACGAAGGCGAAGGCAATCACGATGCGGCCCACGTCTACGGCATCGTCGACGCTAAACCGGGTGACCAGCCCAAGAAAGTCGGCGACGGAGCGGTGCCGCTTACCGGCCTGCGAGCCGAAGTCGATCCCCCGCAGGAATGGAAACAGATTTTCAACGAAGTATGGCGGCAGGAGCGGGACTTTTTCTTTCAGAAATCCATGAACGGCGTTAACTGGGAGGCGATCCGAGACAAGTATGCTGCACTCGTTCCCTATGTTGCCGACCGCTACAGCCTCACCTATGTACTCGGAGAAATGATTGGCGAGCTTTCGAACTCCCATACTTATGTCGGCGGAGGCGATTTTCCGGATCAGCATCCGGTTAACGAGGGCCTGCTTGGCGCAGACTATGAGGTCGACAAGGAGAACGGCCGCTATCGTTTCAAGAAGATCTATCCCGGAGAAAACTGGGACAGTAAGGTTCGCTCTCCACTTACCGAACCGGGAGTCAACGTTAAGGAAGGCGACTACCTGATCGCGGTCAACGGCCGCGATCTGCGATTGCCGAAAGATTTGTACGAGGCTTTCGTCAATACCGCTAATGAAGCGGTCACGCTGACGGTGAATTCGACTGCTTCTGAGGACGGGGCCCGCAAAGTCCAGGTCAGGCCGATTGCGGACGAGTTCAGTCTTCGCGAGCTCAATATGATCGAAACTAACCGCAAAAAAGTCTCCGACGCCACAAAAGGACGCGTGGGCTACATCTATATCCCGGATATGGGCGGGCCCGGGCTGAATGAGTTTGTGAAGCAGTACTTCCCGCAGATTCGCAAGCAGGGAATGATCATCGACGTTCGCTATAACGGGGGTGGCTTCGTCGATCAGTTGATCTTTGAGCGCCTGCGGCGAATCCTGTCAGGCATGGGCTCGGCGCGAAACTGGGAAAACACCACCGTGCCACCTAACGTTTTCCATGGGTATATGGCCTGTGTAACCAACAGCTACGCGGCCTCAGACGGAGACATCTTCAGCTATTACTTTAAGTACTACAAGCTCGGGCCGCTCATCGGACAGCGAACCTGGGGCGGCGTTCGTGGGATTCGCGGACAAATTCCGCTAGTGGATGGCGGGTACATTACCCGGCCTGAGTTTGCACGCTACGGGCTCGACAGCAAATGGGTGGTAGAAAACCATGGCGTTCAGCCAGATATCGTGGTCGAGAACCGTCCGGAAGCGGTGGTTAAAGGCCAGGATCCGCAACTTGAACGGGCGATTCAAGAGGTGATGAAGCAGATACAGGCAAATCCCAAAGTCTTGCCGCCTCGGCCTCCGGATCTTCCGGCGTACCCGGATGGGCCAGGTTTTTAGCAAAGAGGGAGGTTGAAAAAAAGGTCGTCGCTCGTGGCGGAATACCGCCGTATAATCAACTAATGCCCAAGTATTCCATCGTCGTTCCGTTACATAACGAGCAGGAAAACGTCACCGACCTTTATGATCGCCTCAAGGCGACAATGGAGACCAATGGTGAAACGTTTGAACTCGTGTTGGTCGATGATGGATCGGCGGACCGCACCTTCCATATGTTGCGTGAAATCGCGGCTGTGGATAGTCGGGTGACAGTAGTTCGCTTACGACGAAACTTCGGGCAAACTTCGGCACTAGCGGCCGGTTTCGACCATGCCCGTGGCGAGTATGTCATCGCCATGGACGGTGATCTGCAACACGACCCCGCGGACATTCCCCGCTTCATCGAAAAGATTTCCGAAGGCTACGACATTGTCAGTGGGTGGCGTAAGCAACGCATCGACAATCTTTGGATGCGCCGCATTCCGTCACGTTGCGCCAACTGGCTGATGTCGAAGCTCAGCGGCGTCGATATTCACGATTTCGGAACTACCTTCAAGGCCTACCGTCGCGACATTCTGGAACAGGTGCCGCTGTATGGGGAGTTGCATCGCTTCATTCCCGCTCTGGCGTCGTGGCACGGAGCGACCATTTGTGAAGTCCCTATTCGCAATGTGAACCGTCAGCGCGGGGTTTCACATTACGGAATCTCGCGTACCTTCCGGGTTTTTTTCGATCTTATAACCATTCGATTTTTGCTGCGCTACCTTTCGCGTCCCCTGCACTTCTTTGGAACGTTGGGAATGATCAGCATCTTTTCAGGATCGGCTGTGAGCCTGTGGCTGCTGATGGAGAAATTCCTTCACCACACACCCGTGATGTTGAACCATGGTCCGCTGATTATCTTTGCGGCAGTGCTGTTGCTGGCTGGATTGAATCTCCTGGCGGTCGGACTGCTCGGCGAAATGCAGGTCCGCCACTACCACGAGCCCTCGCGCCGCGCCCCCTACTCAGTTGATCGTGTTCTTCGTGCCCAGAGCGAAGAGCATACCGTTTCTGAGTAGCTTTCTCTTAGCCACTCCAGCCGCGCAGTTAAGGTACAATCCCTCGCATGAAAATTTGCCTCCAAGTTTCTCTCATGGCGGCTATACTTTTGCTGACTGCAGCCGCAGCCTATTCGCAGGATGTGCAAAAACTGGATCCGTCCCTCGATAAATTTATTGCCGCCAACGCCAAGCTGGAACGCGTGGCCACGGGGTTTAACAAGTGGACCGAGGGCCCGGTCTGGACCCGGGACGGCAGCCTTCTGTTCGCCGAGATTCCTTCTAACAACATCAATCGTTGGAAGCCCGGGGATGAGAAGGCTTCGGTGTTTATGCACCCTAGTGGCTATGAGGGTTCGGAACCATATGGTGGCCCGGAACCCGGCTCGAATGGAATGACCTTAGACCCGGAAGGCCGGGTGGCCGTGGCCGGGCACGCTCGCCGGAATGTGTGGCGCTTGGAGTCGGTCGATCCCAAAGCGCAGATCACTGTACTGGCTGATTCGTTTCAGGGGAAGAAATTGAATAGCCCGAACGATCTGGTCTATAAGTCCGACGGATCCTTGTACTTCACAGATCCGCCATACGGACTGCCGACGCAGGGCGATAGCGATCCGCTGAAGGAACAAACGGTCAACGGGGTGTACCGCATCGCCGACGCACGCCAGCACAAGGCGGGGGCTCCGCCGGAAAACGACAAGCTGCAATTGATCATTAAAGATATCAAGCGTCCCAACGGAATCGCATTTTCGCCGGACGAAAAATATCTTTACATAGCGGAGTCGGGCGACAAGGTCTGGCTGCGTTACAAAGTCCAACCGGACGGATCGGTGACCGACGGCCAGACCTTCCTGGACGCGAAGACGGATTCGACGCCCGGCGTTCCCGACGGGATGCGGGTGGACAAGAAGGGCAATATATATAGTGCGGGTCCCGGGGGCGTCTGGATTATTTCCCCCGAAGGCAAGCACATCGGAACGATCAAGGTGCCGGAGGTGGTCGGCAATGTGGCTTGGGGAGACAAGGACGGGAAGACACTGTACATAGTTGCCAGCACCAGCGTGTTCAAGGTCCGAACCAAGGTGGCAGGACTTCGGAATTAGAGGTTGCCAACTGAAATCGACCCGAGAGTACCTGTTCCCACTTTCGAATCGGAAATGATTTCAGTGCTGGTATTTCGTGCCAGTTAAGGTGGAATTTGGAGGGCGGGCAGGGTAAAATCCGCCCAATGGACCAGCCCCGTCAGGTCGTAGTGTATTCGCGCAAAGGGTGTCATTTGTGCGAGATTGTCAAAGAGACGTTGGGCAAACTGCAGCGGCGCGGAGGATTCACCTGGCAGGATGTCGATGTCGATAGCGACGAACAACTGAAGCGCCAGTTTACCGACGAAGTTCCGGTGGTGTTTATCGACGGGCGTAAGGCCTTCAAATATCGCATGGATGAGCGCGAATTTCTCCGCAAACTAAGCAACTAGGCAATCTGCCGTCCTTCCTTCTCCGTATTTAAAACAACTGGTGTTCTGCCAGTTCATTATAGAATCAGCCCGCATGTTGCGCACTTCGCTCTATGCCGACCCCAAGGGACGCTTCGTCCACGATCTGATCTTTGAGAGCTGCCGGCGTGCGCCTCAGAAAACGGCTCTGGTAGACACCTCCTGCGGCCGACGGATTTCTTATGCGGAATACGGCGAGATTGTCGAGTCCTTGGCCCATGGCTTGGTCGCGGCGGGGCTCAAGCCTGGCGAAGTCGTCGCCATATATCTGGCGAATTCATGGGAATTTTGCGCCATCTTTCATGCTGCCAGTCTGTGCGGTGCGGTGTCTACGCTGCTGAATCCCAGTTACCGAGAACGGGAAGTTCACCACCAGCTGGAAAACTCCGACGCTGTATTTCTGGTCAGCGACGGAGTTTGCATCGATGGCATGAACTTCACCGGGTTGCCCAAGTTGCGCCGTATTTACACCACGCGCACCGGCACTGCGGGGTCGCAGATGTTTTCTTCGCTGTTGTGGCCGGTAAATTCCGCCTTAGCCAGAGCCAAAACTCCTCCGGAAATCATGATTGCGGCGCTCCCCTATTCAAGCGGGACGACCGGGATGCCGAAGGGGGTCATGTTGTCCCATTCGAACCTGGTTTCGAATGTGTTTCAGTTCATCGGACCGCACGCGTCGGAGTTGCGCGCGGATGATGCAGTTCTGTGTTTCCTTCCTCTTTACCATATTTATGGATTGAACGTGATGTTGAATCCGGTGCTGACGTTGGGCGCGACGCTGGTGTTGATGCCCCGTTTCCACGCGCAGCAGGTGGCGGAACTCCTGCTGAGCGAAGAGATCACCATGATGCCGCTGGTACCTCCCGCCATGAACGCGCTGGCGCAGGCGGCTGAGGCGGGCCAGTTTCCAACTGGACACAGGCTCCGTTGGGTGAAGTCAGGGGCAGCGCCGCTGGCGGGTGAATTGGCCCGTCGCTTTACCGCGCTTACCGGCGTGCTGGTGTGCCAGGGTTATGGAATGACAGAAGCTTCTCCGGTTACTCACGTTGGGTATTTGCAGCCCGAGCTTTACCGTCCTGACTCCATTGGCCAGCCACTCGCGAAAACAGATTGCCTGGTGGTGGGCGATGAAGGACAGGAACTGCCTCCAAATCAACCGGGTGAGTTGGTAATGCGGGGTCCGCAATTCATGTTGGGGTACTGGCAGGAGCCGAACGCTACTGCAGGCGTGTTGCGGGACGGTTGGTACTGGTCTGGGGATATCGTCAGCCGTGATAAAGATGGGTTCTACGTGGTCCTGGACCGGCGCAAAGAGATGATCAAGTACAAGGGTTTTCAGGTTGCTCCCGCGGAAGTAGAGGCGGTACTTTTGGAGCATCCGGCGGTTCGGGAGTGCGGCGTGGTGGGACGCTCGGACGCCGCCGCGGGCGAGGTACCCGTGGCTTTTGTTGCGCTGCGTGACGGATTCGTATCGGGAAGTAGACTGGGAGAAGAGCTTTGCGCTTTCGTTGCCGAAAGAATTACGTCTTACAAACAGCCCCGAGAAGTAAGGTTTGTAGACGCGGTCCCGAAGACAGCTTCCGGTAAAATTCTGCGGCGGGAATTGCGCCAGGCGCTTTAGGCGTGGCATGTGGGCAACAGGTGATCGGAATGCATTCGTTTCATGGAGGTATTTATGTTTTTTCAAGTCACTATTGGCGATAGGAGCGGTTTGTCTTGGGACGGCTGGCCTGGCTGTGGCACAAGGCCAGATCCACCTTCCTCCGTTGGTTAGCCAAGGGCCGGAGGCGGGCAGGGTTCCGGTGGTGACTACCGAACAACAGGAAAGAGAACGGGCTATAAAGTGGCAACAGGAGCGCCAAGAACAGGTCAGGCGCGATACGACCAAGCTATTTCAGCTGTCCGCTGAACTGAAAGATTCCGTCGACAAGATGGATGCCAACATGCTGTCGCTGGATATGGTGAAAAAGGCCGAGGCGGTCGAAAAACTGGCCAAGAACGTGAAGAACAAGATGGATGAGGGAAAAGTACTGAGCGAATCCGAGTTCTCTCCTGTCGAACCTTAGCTCTTCTGCGCCTGTACACGAGCCGTTTTCATCTCCACTTTTTTAGTTCTGGCCAGATTTCTTGCAGGTTCCACTTCAGGCCCTGGCACACAAAAATAGGATCGTGCTCCAGCCCGTAAGCACCGAAACTCACGTCGAATTCCTGAATGCTCTGGCACTTCGGTTCGAGAGACGAGCGACGGTCCCCGAGCACAATAAGGCTTTCACCTGTGTAGTTGCGGGGTCCCCACAACCAGTACGTCTGATGAGTGCTGATCGCTTTGGGAAGGCCAAGACGCGGGCCGAAAAAGTCGATTGCCCCTGCATAGCCATAGTTGTTGCCAAATATTCCAGTCTTGGCACGCTGCTCAGGCGGCAGTCGGTTGTAAATCTTCGCCACTGCTTCCGCCATCTCCTGCCATCCAAATTGATCAGCGTAGTGCTGTGGCAATACGACGGCGAAATGACTTCTCTCCGTGCGCGGAACCTTGATTGGGAGCTTGTTCATGTAAGAGATGAACCGTTCCACGGGCAAGATCGGAACGGTGAGGGGAGCGAACCACGCCCCGGTGGCGAAGATCGTTCCCGCGATCAGCGGTTGCCATACCCATCCATAGCGGACGCGATTTAACCCGCGCTCAAACATCACTGCACCCGCGGCCAGCAGCATGGGATAAATCGGTGCAAGGTAGTAATTCTTCCCGTGCAGGACTACGAATACGGTGAAGGCTACGAAATAGCACAACCCCAACAGGCGATAGGGTCTTAACGACTTACAGACCAGCAATGCAACTACCCCTGTCATCCAGATGGGAGCGCTGAGAGTTCCGATCAAAAGCGTCTGCTGAGAGAAGAACTGCCACACTGATAGCTGTACGTCCCGGCCTTCGGACCGAATGTTGCGCATTAGTTCGACGAAAGGCCAGTGGTGTTGCACGTTCCAGATGAGGTTGGGCAGAAAGATCAGGAAAGCCGCCAGCCCGCCCAGCCACAACCACCTGTTCCACAAGATGCGCCGTTGATCGGAGAGCGCAAGACCGATGACGATTCCCAGTCCGAAAACGGTGATCGAATATTTGTTGTTTAGCCCTAATCCAGCTACAACTCCAAACCACACCCAATATCGAGGATCGTTGCGCTTTATCGCCAGGATGGCGAAGTACGCGCAGCCCATCCAGAACAGCGGCTCCATGAAGTTGGTGGTGAAAAGCCCGCCGTTCGACAAGTACATCGGAGCGATCGCCGCCGCCAGCGCGCTCAGAAAAAGCGCATAGCTCTTGCCTCCTAGTTCGCGAGCGATCATGGCGGTCAACACTACATTCGCGGAACTTGCCAGCGCAGGAAACAGCCGCACCGCCCGCAGCGACTCGCCGAACAGCTCGCGGCTCACTCGCATCAGAAACGGCGCAAGCGACGGTTGGTCGACATATCCCCATGCCAGGTGGTCGCCACAGGCCATGTAATCAAACTCGTCGCGGAAGTATCCGTAACGGTTGTTGAAGATCATGTGCAGCCCGAACTTGGCGATGGCGACGACCAGGACCAGCAGCATTCCATCGCGCAGAAAAGAGGTCTTGGACGCAGTTGCCGTCACAGAAGATGAACTCATAGGGGTAAAAGGCGACAACAAATATAGCGGAAAGTCTTCACCGCGATCGGTGGCAGAAAAACAAAAAAACCGGGCTGGTTAGCCCGGTTAATGCGTCGCTTGAGATGCGGTTACATCACACGGCGGCGCATATGGTGCCGGTTAGATGCGGTGGCCCTTTTGTGGCCTTTGTGGCACATCTCCCGGCTCGGCCAGAGAAAAGCAACAAGGAGCGTTGTCACACGCACTGTGGATAATGCAAGTCGTGAACCAAATGACAAGGACTACACTTAGTGGTTAAGTGGCCTGTAATGAAGTTTATAGATGGTAAAAGCTAACAATATGCTTAATGGGGAGAGAGGTGCTGCGCAAAACTTTGCACATTTACAGCGGCAACGAAGACCTACATATCCCGGCGGCCTTCCATGGCTTTCAGCATGGTGATTTCGTCGGTGTACTCGATGTCGCTGCCCACTGGAATACCCATCGCGATGCGGGTAACTTTTAGCCCGGCGCGGCGTAACTGGCCAGATAAATAGGTTGCCGTTGCCTCGCCTTCCACCGTGGGATTGGTCGCTATGATGACTTCGTCAACCTGGCCGTCCTCGACACGCCGCATTAGGTTCGATATGCGCAACTGGTCAGGGCCGATGCCGTGGAGAGGGGAAATTGACCCGTGCAGAACATGGTAGGCCCCATTGAAATGCTTAGTCTTTTCAATGGAAGCAATATTGGTCGGTTCCTCGACCACGCACACGATCCGAAGATTGCGGGTCGGACTACTGCAGTAAATGCAGGGATCGACATCGGTGATATTGTTGCAGATCGAGCAGAGCCTCAGGTTGGCCTTCACATCTCGAACCGCGCCGGCCAAAGCTTCGGCATCCTCATCACTCGATCGGAGAATGTGGAAGGCGAGCCTCTGCGCGCTCTTGCTGCCGACTCCCGGCAATTTCTTTAACTCTTCGATCAGGCGAGCCATTGGCTCGGCAAAACGGCTCACGTAATCCTCGATTCAACGGGAGATCTCGTAATTGGGGGAACTTAGAATTGCTAAGGTCCCTTGGCCAACTGCTTGTTTATCAGCCAACTGCAAATTCCCCGATTGCCAAATTTTCTTTACAGTCCCGGGATATTCATCCCGCCTAGCATTCCGCCCATGGTGGATTGCATGGCTTCGTCCACTTTGCGGCCGGCTCCGTTGATAGCGGCGGTGATCAGGTCTTGCAGCATTTCAATGTCGCCGGCTTTCACCGCCTCTGGGTCGATCTTGATCCCGAGGACTTGCTTGCGGCCGTCCATCTTGACGGTGACGCTGCCACCACCAGAGGTCGCCTCCACCTGGGTTTCTTCCATTTTCCTTTGCAGGGATTCGTATTGCTTCTTAGCCTGCGACATTAGTTCCTGCATGTTAAATCCGCTCATAGGTGTTTCCTGGTGTCTCTCCTTCACGAAGGAGATTCGACTAACTCCGCCTGCTGGTGTGGTCGATGATCGTTCGGATCTCGGCGCCGAATTTTTCTCTCATACGCTTCACGATCGGGTCTTGCTCCGCTCGCCCACGGCCTCCGACTGCGGGCGCCCGGGTCACCGCTGGCTGGGCCCACCCGCCAGGGACGACCCTTACCTTGAGCGCGCGTCCCAGAACTCCGCTGGCGGTGGCGATCATGATTCGCCGGGCATCGGCGCTCACTGACATGTCGATCATGGCGGCCGACGATTCTACTCTGATGACCAGATCGTTGTCATCGACGCGCCACTCACCCGCTTCGAGCATGGAGATCAGCATGCGGTTTGACCCACTGTCGAGCGATCGCAGAACGGCTTCGCGCAGGTCATCTGGTTGCGATAGCTGTGGCGCGGGAGGTTTTTCCTCCACCACGACAGCCCCGGGATCCGGTTCTGGCTCCTCGACCTGTGCCGGAGCAGCCGATCCCATTACCACCCGTGTGGTCAATGGTGGGACCGCGGGCCTCGACACCGCGGCAGGTGCATCTTCAACCGCGAGTTGGGGTTTGGCTCCGCCCTTCCGAGCCGAATCGGCGGCAAATGGAGAAACTGCAGCGGGCCGGCTCTGAAGCTCCGGTTTACGGATGTCCGGCACCATGGTTGGTTTACCCGGAGCAAGAGGCGTTCCTGGCTTTGTGCTGGTCATGCCGGCATCGCTCAGGAGTTGTTCAAGCGGAATCAGGCGCTGGGCGTGGGCCATCTTCAAAAGGCCCAGTTCTAGATGGAAACGCTGCTCCTGGCGGTAGCCAAGCTCGCCGTGGGTGCGCAGCATGATCTGTAAATGCCGGGCCAAATCTTCTTCGCTGAAAAGCTCGGCCACCGCCGCAACCCGCTGGCGTTCGTCGGTGGAAATCTGCAGCAGGGGACTGTCCGTTCCCGCGACTTTGGCCACTGTTGCATTGCGTAGAAAGCGGACCATCTGCCGGGCGAAGTGAGTTGGGTTGTGACCTTCGTTCAAGACTCGATCAACCAGTTGCAACACGCGCTCACTCGATCCGTCGGAAACGGCGCGCATCACTTCTTCCAGAACTCCCGAGGGCGCCATGCCGATCAGTTGGCGCACTTGCTCGAGCGTAAGGCGGCCACCGCTAGATGCAATCGCCTGGTCGAGGATGGAAAGCGCATCCCGCATCGATCCGTCGCCCGCCTCCGCCAGTAGGGCCAGAGCATCCTCGTCGGCCTCGATCTTTTCAAGGGCGGTGAGGTCTTTCAGTTGTTGCAGAATCTGCTCGAAGCGCACCGCACGAAAGCTGAAATGCTGGCACCGAGATCGGATGGTCTGCGGAATATCCTCCGGCTGTGTCGTCGCCATCATGAAAATGATGTGGCTGGGTGGCTCTTCCAGCGTCTTAAGCAACGCGTTGAAGGCGGCGTCGGTAATCTGGTGGGCTTCGTCCAGAATATAAATTTTGAACCGGTCGCGTGCCGGGCGGTAACGGGCACCTTCGCGCAGCTCACGGATTTCATCAATTCCGCGATTGGTAGCTGCATCGATTTCGATCACGTCCACTGAATTTCCAGCACGAATTTCCGTACAGGAATCGCAAACCCCGCAAGGTTCCAGCGCCGGTTTGTCCGAAGCGCGACAATTCAGCGCCATCGCCAGAATGCGGGCAATCGTGGTTTTACCGATGCCGCGATGCCCACTGAAAATGTAGCCATGGGCGGTACGCCCTTGTTCAATGGCGTTTTTCAGGGTGCGGGTAACATGGTCCTGACCGATAACTTCGGAGAATTTCTGGGGACGATATTTGCGGGCCAGAACCTGGTAGCTCATGACGGGGAAACCTTGATTATACGTGATGGAGATCGGTGCAAAACCCGGCTCCGGATGAACTTCCTGTGCGAACAAAGCAGCCAAACCGATGCGCAATCCTGATACGATTATCACCCAGAACTGGAGGCTCCCTTGCAACTCAAACTCGATACTCGCACGGTGGACGGCGTTACGGTGATGGACTGCTCCGGCCGCATCATTTTCGGCGAAGAGACCAGTCAACTCCGGGACACCATCAAAAACCTGCTTACCGATCACAAGCGCATTGTGCTCAATTTATCCGGCACCAACTATATTGATAGCGGCGGTCTGGGCACTTTGGTTTCGCTCTACACCTCGGCGCGAAATGCCGATGCGTCGCTCAAGCTTGCCAATCTGACGCAGCGCGTAGGCGACCTCTTACAGGTTACCAAGCTGCTGACGGTCTTTGATGTTTATGAGAGCGAGCAGGCGGCTGTTGACTCGTTCCGCAAGGCCGCGTAACACCCGTTTTGGTCGCCGCCGACTCGCCCGCGAACCGCTAGCACCATGACGACGATGCAGAGCCGCATCCTGGCGGTCATTCGCCGCATTCCCCGGGGGAAGGTCTCAACCTACGGCGCGGTCGCCCGCGCTGCAGGTTATCCTCGCGGTGCCCGGCGAACCGCAGCAGCACTGCGCAGTGCTGCCGGGGTACCCTGGCAAAGGGTGTTAGGGGCTGGGGGCGAGATCAAGCTCCGCGGCGACTCTGCATTCGAGCAGAGGTTCCGCCTGCAATCGGAAGGCGTCACTTTCCGCGGCAAGCGCGTCAATATGCTTCTGCATGAGTTCAAGTTTTCCAAGGCAAAGCGCAAGCCAGCGCGCTAACTGGCATTTTCTGCTGCTAAAATTCATCGTAATGAAGCGCACACGATGGACGGTTGTCCTACCCCTCGTCCTGATTTCAATCCTTACAGCGCAGACCAACCCCACCGAACCCACCGCCGGGCTTCAGATCGCTCCTGATCTCGATCGTCGGCTGGATAAGTTTCGCGAAGTACGCATGCCGTTTCATTCGCAGGGACTCTCCGAACGCGAGCAGAAAATGGTAGAGAAACTGGTCGACGCCTCGCGCTACCTGGAAGAAATCTTCTGGCAGCAGAGCGATCCCGAGGCTCTGACGCTCTACCAGTCATTGCGTAACAGCCATGATCCCAAAGCTGAAAGCCTTCGTCGATATCTCTGGATAAATGCTTCGCGCTTCGATCTGATTGACGAAAACAAGCCGTTCGTCGGCACCGAGCCCATGCCACCCGGCCGCGGTTTTTATTCCAAGGGCCTGACCCGCGAAGATATCGAACAGTATGTAAAGCAGCATCCGGAAAAGAAAGCCGAAATCTACAGCGGATTCACCATTGTTCGGCGGCACGGCGACGATCTACAGGGCGTCCCATACCACGTCGCCTACCAATCCTTTCTGGAACCCGCTGTAACTGACCTTCGTGAAGCGGCCAAGCTGAGCAGCGATCCTGCGTTCGCCAAGTTTCTGCGCCTGCGGGCCGACGCCCTGCTCAGCGACAACTACCTGCTAAGTGATCTGGCCTGGGTCGATCTGAAAGATCCGAAGTTTGATGTCATCTTCGCACCCTATGAGACTTACCTTGACGATCTCATGGGAGTGAAGACTTCTTACGGAGCCGCAGTGTTGATCCGCAATGAGCCGGAAAGCAAGAAACTAGCAATCTTCCAGAAATACGTTCCCGAGATTCAAGAGACCTTACCCCTGGCCGCCGAAGATCGTCCCTCGAAGCGCGGTCTGCAAACTCCCATGGAAGTGATGGACGCACCATACCGTGCCGCCGATCTCCGCCACGGTTACCAGGCTGTTGCTGATAATTTGCCCAATGATCCTCGTGTACACGAACAGAAGGGCAGCAAGAAGATCTTCTTCAAGAATTTCATGGATGCGCGCGTCAACTACGTTATTCTTCCGCTCTCCAAATACCTGATGCGCCCGGAGCAAGCTGCCAAAGCGTCTGGGGAAGGCTATTTACTTAGCACCATCATGCACGAAATCTGTCATGGCCTGGGACCGGTATACGCGCGGAGTTCCAAAGGAAAGGTGCCAATCCGCGAAGCTATTGGCCCCATGTATGGAGGGCTCGAAGAATCGAAAGCTGATGTAGTCGGCATGTTCGGGCTGAAATGGCTGGTCGATCACGGCGTGCTTCCGAAAGCCAAGCTGCCGGAATATTACGCGTCCTATGTGGCGGGGATTTTCCGTACCATTCGTTTTGGAACGGGCGAAGCCCACGGTCAGGCCGAGATGATGGAATTCAATTACCTCTCCGAGCACGGTGCTGTGAAACGCGAGGCGTCGGGAAAGTATGCGATCGATTATCCGCTCATGCCCAAAGTGATTGCCAGCTTAGCGAAAGAGTTGTTGGCGATTGAAGCGACCGGCGACCGCCAGCGCGCGGAGAGTTGGTTCAAGAATTACGACGTTATGCCGCCCCAATTGACCGCCGCTTTAAAAACGGCATCGAAAGTTCCGGTAGATATCGACCCGATATTTTCGTTTACGGAAAATATCAAATAGGTCGAATAGGCCCGCGGTCACTACGCTACTCGACAAAATCCACCCGCGCCTCATGGGAGATGATCCCTGCCTCATGCCCCATCGCCAGTAACCGGCGGACTGCATCTCGACCATCTGCACCGTAATCAATGGTCCGCTCGTTCACGTACATGCCGACAAACTTGTCCGCGAGTTGAGAGTCCAGGTCGCGCGCGAACTGCATGGCGTAGGCCAGCGCTTCTTCGCGGTGATCGAGCGCGTATTGAATACTCTCTTTCAAAGCTCGGCCCACTTCAGACATGAGCTTCGGCCCCAGGCTGCGGCGAATGGCATTGCCTCCAAGGGGTAGGGGCAGGCCGGTTTTCTTGTACCACCAGGCGCCGAGATCCACGATGCGCGAAAGACCGGATTTCACATAGCTTAACTGGCCTTCATGGATAATCAGCCCGGCCTCATGTTTGCCTTCCAGCACTTGAGGAATAATCTGATCGAAGGGAACGATCTCAGTGTCGATACCCGGTGCGAATAAGTTCAAGACCAGGTAAGCAGTCGTCAGCTTCCCGGGAACAGCGATCCTCTTGTGCTTAATCGCTTCCTCAGAAAGGACGCGTGGCGCCACGATCATGGGGCCGTAGCCATCCCCGACGCTACCCCCACTCGGAAGCAGCGCGTACTTGTCCTGGATGTAGGGATAGGCATGGAAGGAAATCGCGGTGACGTCATAGACGCCCTCCTTGGCTTTTTGATTCAGGGTTTCAATATCACACAGGGTGTGGGTGAAACGCAGGCCGGCCACGCGCACTTTGTTCGTCGCCAACCCATAAAACATGAAAGCGTCATCGGAATCCGGGCTGTGGGCGACACTAATCTCTTGACTGCTGCTCATAGGGACTTTCGCTTCTCCATGGAGGGCGTGCTACGTCAAATTTGGAAAGCCGTTGCGGGCAGGATTACGCTTGCGATTTGCCCGCAAGGCGCCATCCGGTTGAGAGTCCCGCGGCCATCATCACTTTGATAACCTCAGCGAAAACAAACCAATAGAATCCGTAATGCAGGGCCAAAGAAGCGGAGTGCGTCAGCACTGCCAGCCAGCCAATCCCGCCCGCGAAAAGCACGAATTCAGCTAGTAGGCATCCAGCGGCCGTGCGGGCGAAACTGCGAGCTCCGCGTTCCGCAACGAATCCGGCGAACGCAGCCACCAGCGGATAAACCATCAGGAACCCACCGGTTGGACCCAGAATCTGCGCCAACCCTCCCGGCCCGGTGGGATTGAACACCGGCAATCCAGCGATTCCTTCCATCAGGTAGAGGGCCAATGTGGCAAAACCGCGACGGCTGCCGAGCGTAACTCCCACGAGTAGCACGGCGAAGTTCTGTAACGTCAGCGGTACCGGGGTGAAAGGAAGAGGAATGGTGATATGGGCGCAGATAGCAACGAAGACAGTGGCCGACACGATGATCGCGGCTTGCCGCGTCCAGTAACCGACGCCGTCTGGCGAATGCAGAACCTGAGTTGCTGCTCTAGTCATTGTCACCCTCCATTAAACCTGGCGCTACTCTTTCCCTGCCTGTCCCTTGGAAGCATTCCGCTTCATTTGCCGGTGCACTCGGATATAGGCTGAGATTGCAACCCATAGCACCGCTCCGCCACCGAGAGACAGAATGATGAACAGCCACATCATCCGCACGATGGTTAGCATACCAAAACCTGCGGAAATGGAAATGTGATTGGGGACACACGTTTCGAGGGTCAGCCTGGCGCTTGCGAAGAATCACCCGACGATCGTCGATACGCGGCCGTGGTACCTGCGGGCTTCGGTATCACGGAGTCTGAATTTCCTGCATCCGCGCAACTCCCATTCGCGTGGGTTTTTGCCGGATTCCGATGAGGCGGACACTTAGCGAGTTGCTCATCTTCAAACCATGACGTTCGTGAGTTCATGGCATCTTGGTGAGGAGAAACCCTCGAAGGGCTTAGGACAAATTGAGGAGTAGATCGGAGGTGACACTTTATGAGAGGGAATAAGCCGCCGCGATTACGATCGCGGCTTGCACCAGATAACTTCGCCGCGGCTCAGCTTTCTTGAACCAGTTCCAGGTCAGCCCGAGAATGGTCATTCCCAGCAATAGCGCCCATATCCAGCCGAAAGTTGGAAGCGGGGTCAGGGTGGCACCAATTTTCTGGCGCAGGCCCGGATTCCACAGCGAGCCGTAAAGAATGCATATGTGCACGAAGTAAATCGTTAGCGACTGCTGGGCCAGCGCCTGCACTGGTTTCTCAGGAATGTGGATTCGCCGGGTCAGATAAATCAGACTTGAAAGAATCAGACAAACTAAACCCACTCGGGTAAGGAATAGGTTAGGACTGTCTCGCCAGTATTCGACATGGCGATAAATGATAACCGGCAGCCGTTGCAATCCGGTGCCGACCATGACCAGTACGCCACCAACCCCGGCCAACTTCCATAAGGAAAATCCCTGCGGATTGGTCGAGTAGTGACGGTAAACGCTCGCCAACACGGCACCGAACATGACGTATCCTGCCCAGGGAAAGACTGGAAACCACGAACCGGTGTATCCCGTAAAGTAGGCGCCCAACCACGCGGGAATGCGGCTACTGCTTGCGAGAGTCCACGTAATGGGAGTGAGCAATACGATGAGTGTCCCGATGGTGGCCGCAGTCCAGGCAAAGCGTTGCGGAGTCTTAGTCAGGAATACCAAAAGTTGCAACGACGCCAACGTGAGCCCAATACACTGCAACACATCAACCTGAAACCAGCTCTGCCACCCCGCCGCGTCCAGCCACTTTACTTCGTGGACCGTCCGTACCGGAACGTGCATGGCATAGCCGAGAAGAACGAAAAACAAGAATCTTCTCAACCTCTTTAACATTGGAAACGAGAGCGCAAGATGCGACTCCCAATGTTTGGCGGTGGCAATAAAAAACGAGAACCCCGACAGCATAAAAAATGTCGGGGCCGTTAGTCCTCTGAGATAGAGCCACTTGTCAAACAGGAATCCGTGTCTGTATGTCGGGTCAAGCAATACATCCAAGGTATGGCCTTGCACCATGAAAAGAATAGCGATAACCCGAGCGAGATCCACGGCTAGAAGTCTTTTGGGAGACGCGCCGGATGCAGTCATTCGGGTTTTTGATTCTGACCCACCCGTGCGCAGCGACATGTCATCCTCAGATGCCTTTTGTATGGTATCGGTCACTATCGATTGCTGCAATCCGCATAACTTTACTTAGGGGCTTGCCAAATTCCGAAAAACCCTCACCCCTGACCAGATAACCCTTGCTCACCAACGTCCATGCACTCTGGGGGTGAGTTCCCAGTTAATCACCTATCCTCAACCCGTTAGGCTTGTGATACTCTCCGAATTACCCCATATTCTCTAGAGTTTGCGAGGTTTTTAGGGGTCAGAGTGTCGTCTTCGACTCGGAAGCCTGGAATCCACATTGCGTGGAAGACCGTTACCTATCGCAGCGTGGCGCTGGCGGTATGCGCCATCGTGTTTCTGCTGCTGATGGGGATGCATTTTTTGTTCCCAGAGTTCACAGACAAAGGGTTTAAGGCGGCAGGAAGTCTTCTGGAGTGGGTAGCAGGAGCCGCTGGGACTCCGGGGAAGGCCAGCGCCATGAGCGCGCAGCAGGCCCATATCACTGCTCTGGACGGGACCGTCCGCGTCAAGAAGGCGAATAGCAACACCTGGGTGCCTGCTGACTACAACGTTCCCCTTGAAAAGGGAGATGTGGTTCAGACCGGCCCCGAGGGCATGGCCAAGATTGTCTTTAACGACGGAACTAACTACACCGTCAAACAGGACTCCCTGATCGCGATCGAAGAAAACTCCGCCAACGAAAAGCAGCAAACCAACGTGGCGGTTGCAGTCAGCACCGGAACCGTGGATCTGTCGACGGGCACCTATATACAGGGATCGAAGTCTCAAGTAATCGTCGCCGGAGCTACCGCCTCGCTGGCCCCTGAGAGCGCAGCCATGGTCCGGAATGATCCCAAGGCCGACAAGCATGAGTTCCTGATGAAAAAAGGACAGGGCGAAGTGACCAGAAACGGCGAAGTCGTTCGCCTGGCCGATTGGGAAAAGGTCAGCTTCCAAGCTGACTCGCCGAGGATGGCGAAGTTGAAGGAAATTGGTTCGCCCATGCCCATCTCTCCCGCAAACATGATGCCCATCTTTATGTCAGGAAGCGCCAAGCCAGTGGAGTTTTCCTGGACGCCGATGAAGAACGCTGCGGGATACCGCCTGCGCATCTCGCACAATCCTTACTTCACCTCCACCGTCGTTGACCGCAAAGTGGATACCGCTGACGTAATCGTCTCCGGCCTGGGCGAAGGCGCTTACTACTGGCTGGTACAGTCTTTCGACACCGCCGGCAAAGAGTCGCTGGAAAGCGAACGCAACCGCTTTACCTTGATCCCGAAGGGCAAGGAAACGGCGGCGATGAATCTCGAGCTGGATTCATTTGTGCAACATGGACACGTAATCGAAGTGATCGGTAAGACCGAGGTCGGCGCGCGAGTGATGGTGAACGGACGGGAAGTCCCCTTGGTGGGGTCCGACGGGGGCTTTCACTACTTCACTCCTCCGCTGCCCGATGGCGAAAGTGTCATTACCATTACCGCTCAGAATTCCCGCGGGGGAGTGAATACCCAACAGAAGAAGGTCGTGGTTCAATGAGGAAAAACTTATGTCACGTGTTTTCCCGAGGGGCACGAACTTTCGTTTGCAGTATCTTACGAAGAATCCAATAGAATTAGGGAAACAGCAGCCAACACGATGGCAATAACCGGGTGATTCCCGGAAGGACTATTGTCCCAAAACAAGGAAAGCGTCACGTATGTCATCTAACGGATATCATTCCACCGCGTCGCGCATGCACAATCTGCGGTCGCTCTTCAGCTTGTTCTCCAGCGATCTCGCGATTGATTTGGGTACCGCTAACACGCTGGTTTACGCGCGCGGCAAAGGCATCGTGGTCAACGAGCCCTCCATTGTCGCCATCAACAAGAACACTGGAGAAGTAGAAGCCGTTGGCAAAGAAGCCAAGGAAATGTTGGGCCGCACACCAGGAAACATCGTCGCCATCAAGCCGATGAAAGACGGCGTAATCGCGGATTTCAAAGTTACGGAAAAGATGCTGAACTATTTCATCCAGAAGGCGCACAACCGCAAGATGCTGGTGCACCCGCGGATCGTCATCGGCGTGCCTTCTGAGATCACGCAGGTGGAAAAGCGCGCCGTTATGGATTCGGCTTATCGCGCTAAGGCGAGCGAAGTGCACCTGGTTGAACAAGCTATGGTAGCGGCGATCGGCGCTGGACTTCCGATCACCGAACCGTCCGGCAATATGGTCGTCGATATTGGCGGGGGCACGACCGACATCGCGGTAATTTCTCTCAGCGGCATCGTTTACTCGCGTTCCGTCCGTATGGCCGGCAACCAGATGGACGAGGCCATCATGAACTACCTCAAGCGGAAATATAACCTGCTGATCGGCGAGCGCACAGGCGAGCAAATCAAGATTGAAATCGGTTCGGCTTATCCACTTGATAAACCTCTGACCATGGAAATCAAGGGCCGCAACCTGATCGAGGGTGTACCCAAGACCATCACGGTCGATGACAGCGAGGTGCGCGAGGCATTAAGCGAGTGCGTTTCCACCATCATGAACGCAATTCGCGTCGCTCTCGAGCGTACACCTCCCGAGCTTTCCGCCGACATTAGCGATCGCGGCATTGTGCTCACTGGTGGCGGAGCGCTTTTGAAAAATCTCGACAAGCGAATCCGGGAAGAAACCGGACTCCCAGTATCGATCGCCGACGACCCGCTGTGCAGCGTCGTTCTCGGCACCGGAAAAATGCTGAGCGACTTCAAGCTGCTCAGGAAGATTTCAATCGAATAGGACCGTCGTTGGTCGTTCGTTGGCCTTGGCCATTCAGATTCCTCAATATTGCCAGTTGGGTTTGCCAGCAACTAGCGACCAGTAACTAGCAACACCCCTAGCTATGGAGAACCTCCTCAGCCGGTACCGCAACGTCACCATTCTGGTGGCAGTGCTTTTCGCCCAAGTCTTAGGGCTGGCCGTACAGGTGCGGCGTTCCCCAGACCAAACCTCTGGCCGGTTGATCCGGGTTTGGGCGGTTACGGCAATAACCCCCTTTGAAAAAGCGATTGTCTGGGTGCAATCGGATTTTCGCGGCATGTGGCGAAACTACCTTTACCTGCGCGGAGTAAGGCAGGAAAACCGCGATCTGAAAGATGAATTGGATCGCCTGCGGCTGGAGCAGGTTCGCCTAAAGGAGGATGCCGCCCAGGCAAGGCGTCTGCAGGCTCTGTTGGGATTCAAAGAGCAGTTCATCTCTCGCACCCTGGCAGCGCAGGTGATCGGTTCCAGCGGCAGCTCGCAATCGCGTACTGTCTACATCGACAAGGGAAAAAACGAAGGACTCGACACCGGAATGCCGGTCATCACCTCCGACGGCGTTGTCGGCAAAATCTGGCAGGTCTATTCGTCGACTTCGCAAGTTCTCTTACTCGACGATCAAAGCAGTGGAGTGGGGGCTATTCTTGAAACCTCCCGGCTGCAGGGAGTACTGCGCGGCAAACCGTCAGGCGACGTGATTCTGGAAAAGATCATGGCCGACGAACAGGTTCAGCCCGGAGAGAAAGTTCTGACCAGCGGCGGAGATCAGATATTTCCCAAGGGATTGGCTATTGGGTCCGTGATGAAGGTATCGCGCTCGGCCGACTCTTTCCTCACCATCCGCGTCCGCCCCAGCGCTGACCTGAGCAAACTGGAAGAAGTGCTGGTGATCACCCACAGAGAACAAAAAGCCCCGGCAGTGTCTCAGACCAATATGCGGGCTGCCGACATTTTGGCGATGCGCCTCCCGTCAGTGCCTGACAAGCCGGCGGAGGATCCAAACAAGCCTGGAGCTAAGACTGCAGCAGTTGCTGAACCCGACGCTGGCTCGACCCCGAAAGTCGTGCCCCCCTCCGGAGCTCCATCGAAGCCGGACACGAGTTCCGCCACCGACCGTTCGCCCAAGTCTGCAGTCCCGGTAATTGCGCCGCCTGCGTCCAAGCCCGCGCCGCCCACCTCAACTCCCAACCAAGGGAAGCCGCAATAGCGTGCCCATTACCTACACCTCCAACGATCAAGTCGAGGTTTACCGCTTTGGCTGGCCAGTAGCAATTGGCGTTCCGCTGGTTGCGATTTTTTTTCAGGCCTTCTTGCCGCTGCGGTTTCACTTCTTTTCGACCTTTGATCTGCCGTTCCTGGTGACCGTATTTTTTGCGGTAGCCCGCCGCAATCCTGCGAGCGGACTATTCACCGGTAGCGTGATTGGATTGTTGCAGGATTGTCTTACCCATCAGCCCATCGGACTCTATGGTATCGCTTTGACCGTGGTCGGCTTCGGGGCATCGTCCCTTGGCGCCCGAATCGATGTTGAGAACGTCGGTGCCCGCTTCCTGGTGACCCTGTTCTTCTACATCGTGCACGAGGTGGTGTATTTCGTCGTCGCCCGTGGCATGGTGGGACTGACGCTGGAATGGAGCTGGCCCCACGAATTGGGCTCGGCCCTCGCCAACGCCCTGCTGGCAGTCGCTTTATTCGCGCTGCTCGATCGCTTTAAGCGAAGAACTTAGTCAGCCTTTCTTTCCGCCTGCCATTTTCTGCGCCTTAACTCGAACGAAGGCATAGTTGAGCTGCGGAAGCGAGTTGAAGGCGGCGGCCTGCGCGTACAATTCCCGCGCTTTGGCAGTGTCGCCTTTGCCGTCGTAGGCTTGGGCCATCCGATACATGTCCTGTGGATTCTGCTGGTTTGCCTGTTGCAGTTCAGCAAGAGCTTTGTCGTAATCCTTCCCGGCCAGCGCGATCATCCCCTCCAGTTCATGGGACTGCCGTTCCAGCACTGGATTCTTCGAGGCCTCGGCGCCAGTAGCAAATTCAGCGGCTTCCGCTTTTGCTGTTTTGTAGTCCTTTTTGCCCGTGGCAATCCTGCCGAGGTTGTAATGCTGCACAAGCTGCGCGTTGTCCTTGATTTCCTTAGACAAGTTGGAGGCCTGAATCAATTTTACGGAACTGTCAAACACTTGCTTCGCCACGTCGAATTTCTGCGCTTCGACCAGAATATTTCCCTTGGCCTGAAGATCGGCCGCCATGGCGGCTGCGTCGCTTGCCTTTTCGGCCACGGCATACTCTTTGCCCATCCACTGTACGGCCTCGTCGAGCTTGCCATTGTCCGCGGCGACCACTGCCAAGCCAAAGAGCGCCAGGCGGCGGTCTCCATCGCTTCGGGCTTTGTCGATAATTTTCTGGAGTTCGGCTGAGGCGTCCTGCTGCTTGCCCTGATACATGAGATCGGCGGAGATGCCAAAGTGCGAAGCTACAAAGTTCGGATCGATCGACAGCGCTTTACGATACTGTGTGATGGAATCGTCGAAGCGTCCCATCTTCAGCAGCAATTCACCATAGGAGTCGTAGGGATTGGGATCGTTCGGAATCAGCACCGTATACTTCTTGAATGCTTGTTCGGCGTTGGGGTAGTCTCCTGCCTGCCGGTAAGAGTACCCAAGCATGTTGTATGTGGGCGAGTAGTCAGGTGCGACTTCTGCGCCCTTCTTGAGATGTTCAATGGCGGCGGCGAAATCCTGCTGGCCGAACTGAAAGGTCCCGTAGGCGAACCGGACACGTTCGTCGCCGGGATAGGCCGCGACCGCCTTATCGAGATATTCCTTCTGTTTGACGGTGTCGCCGTTGGTCCCAGCTTCGGTCGCCAGGATCAACGCTTTTTCGCCATCGGATGCTTTGTCCGCCAGGCTGACTGCCTTGTTTAGGTGATCGAAGAATTCGTGCGCGGTGGCGGCAGCGGTGGCGCGGGCAAGTTCCGCCGAGGCGAATTGCGGGTCCAGTGCAATCGCCTTGTCGAAATGCTCGATGGAATCCTGCGCCAGCAACTTGTCGGCGAGGTCGCGGCCCTGCAGGAATTCCTTGCGCGCCTCCTCCGACTTCGTGGTCACTGGAACTTTGCCGCTTTTGGCGGGAGCCGAAGGTTTGGCATCACGGTTCGTTGAATTGCAGGCGATCCACGTGGCAGCAATGACGACCAATACGGCAGCCACAAATGAGCGCAACAGGAAGTTAATACGCATCGAACGATCTCCTTCCAGAGATGAGGAACGCGGCTCGAACTCACAAATACCGAATGTCAGTTTTGTCGAGCGGGTTGATTGCTAGACGTTGTCCGGCCGCGTTTGGATAGCATAGCGACGGTACGAGTCCGGATATGCGCGAGCCATGATACCAACATTGGCGTGTGCCCGGCGCTGTTGGGATAGAACGCCGGATTTCCGGGACGAGAAGTGAAAGTGACCCTTATTGTGCAGTGGAATTCGTATCAGGGCGCCGCTCGAGCGATGGCGTGGGTTGCAGAACCGGCTCCGGGGTTTGACTGCCGCCACCTAGGCTCCCGCGGAGAGCTTGTGGTGCCCCTTGGCCTCCGCCAACCCATATTGGCGGATCTTGTATAGCAGAGCCTTGTAGCTGATCTTTAGCAAGCCGGCCGCCTGCTTGCGATTCCAATTCGTTTCATCCAGTGCTTTTGCAATGGCCTCAGCTTCTGCGCCATCCTTGGCGCTGCGTCCCAGGGACTTCAATCCCCCGGAAGACTCCGTCGCCTTTGCTGCCATGTCGAAGGTTGCGCCAGCGCCGTCGGCTTTCGGTTGAAGCTCTTTAATGGCTGCTTCTTCGTCACCAAGCACGATGTAGCGCTTAATAAAGTTATTCAGCTCGCGCAGATTTCCCGGCCAGGGATAGTCCAGGCATGCCTGCAGAAAGGAAGACGACATCTGCAGGGGCGCGCGGGCGTAGCGCTCCGACATGCGCGACATAAAATGCTTTAGCAGAATCGGAATTTCTTCCTTGCGCTCTCGCAACGGCGGCACCTGAAGCGTGAAAGCGTTCAGCCGGTAGTAAAGGTCCTCGCGCAGCCGCTTGTTGGCGATCGCTTCCGGAATGTTGATGTTCGTCGCCGCCAGAATGCGGACATCGACCTGAATTACGGAACGGCTGCCGAGCCGCGAAAATTGCTGGTCCTGCAAAACGTGGAGCAGTTTGGCTTGCAATAACGGAGGCATTTCGCCGATTTCGTCCAGCAGAATCGTGCCCTTGTTGCACAGTTCAAACTTGCCAGGCTTGGCGTGGGTGGCGCCGGTGAAGGCTCCGGCTTCATATCCGAACAGTTCGCTTTCCAGCAGATCAGCCGGTACTGCCGCGCAATTTACTTTCAAGAATGTTCGGTGAGCACGTGGCGAAAGCTTATGCACCAGCCGGGCCAAAACTTCTTTGCCGGTGCCACTCTCACCCAGCAGGAGAACCGGAATATCGACATTCGCGACCAATGCCGCCTGCGAGCGGATCTTGCGCATCTCCGGACTGGCAGCGACAAAAAACACGTCGTCGCAAAGCTCTTCTACTTCTCCGGGATGGTTCCCCTTGTTCTTCCCTAAACATAGGTCGATTACCGCGTCGAGCTCAGCTTTCTGAAATGGCTTGGTGATATAGTCCTGCGCGCCCAGACGGATTGCCTGTACCACCTTCCGCGTGTCACTGACGCAGGAGAGCATGACCACTTTTACGCCGGGTTGAATTTGACGCAGTTGTTCCAATGTCTGCAGCCCGTCAATGCCAGGCATCAGCAGGTCGAGCAGAATCATGTCGGGCTTAAGCCCTTTCTGCATTTTCTCGATGGCTTCTTCGCCGGTGGTGGCGGTTTCGACTTTGTGGTCGTCTACCTCCAGCAGCGTGCGGATGTAACGGAGCATGCCGGGTTCATCGTCGACCAGTAGAATTTTGGCTTTGTCCTTCATTTACCAGTTCCTTTGCCAGCCGCACTGGACACGGGTTTGGTGGGAAGCAGGAATGAAAACTTGGCGCCTGCACCTTGGTCGCTCTCCACCCAGACTTTCCCCCCCATGCTGTTTACCAGCCGGCGCGCAATCGCCAGGCCTAATCCCATGCCGTCGCTTTGATTCTCGTTCTGCGGAAGGCGGAAGAAGTCGTCGAAAATTTCCATCTGGAATTCCGCAGGAATTCCCGGCCCGGTGTCCGCAACACTTAGCTTGATCGCATTGGGAACAGAAAGTGGCAGACGGCGCCTCTCGACGCCCGAAGCCTTAGCTACACTGCGCCGCTCCCACATATGAGGCTCAGCATGCAGCCATACGGTCCCGCCGCTCGGCGTGTATTTGGAAGCATTCTCCAGAAGATTCGAAACCACCCGCTGTACCTTGGCGTAGTCAAAAGGGAATTCTTTCAATTTCTCATTGGGCAGGAAGTAGAGAGCAAGACCCTTCTCCTGAAAACGCTGCGACCACATGCGACAAATATCCGAAAGGCAAGCGTTGAGATCTCCAATTTCATAGTGCAACTTGATGTCGCCGGTTTCGAGCACGCTGAAGGTCAAAAAATCCTGGATGAAATGCTGCAACCGGTGACCACTCGAGTGCATGTCACTGAGCACTTCGCGCTGGCGGTCATTCAGTGGACCCAGTTTTTCCCCGCGCAGCAATTCGACATACCCATTCATGATCGCAAGTGGTGTTTTCAGGTCGTGTGCGGCAGAGGCCAGGGCGTTGGTGGTCCGGGTAAAGCGCTCGCGAAGCTTGGCGTATTCCTGTGCCAGTTTTTTGGGATCAGTCTCGGGCGCGAGGTTTTTCTCCAGCGCCTCTTGGGTAGGCCCGGCCGCAGTTTTCGAATTCCGGGCAGCGGAGACACTGCTGTTTTCCGATGGAGGAACCATAGGTTCGGGACGATCTGGCTACCGCTCAGGGGAGGGAAAACTGCTTTGAACCGTCCGTTTGGACGTAGGCAAAGTATGACAGAATTTTCCCTCGTGTCAACGAGAAAGGGCTATAAATTTGGCCATTAGAACAAAACCATTGCACTCGTAAGCTGTTGATATGCTTAGGAAAACTCCCACACCCCTGCGGCCATGGAGCGAACGTAACCATGCTTGACGGCTTTGTTGGCTGAATACAGGAAGTTAACCCCGTTTGCTTGGCTTTTACCCGATAGGCCTTGCTATTGGCAGCAGAGATGCAAGAAATTGTGGGTGGTCCTAGTCCAAGAGGAACGATTGTCGAGAAAGAAACTTTCCCCTGAACGCCGCAGGTGGCAGCGCTTGCCGCTTGCGATTCCGGTTTTCATTCGCTGCCAGGACGAAAACGGTAAGGACATTTTGGAATTCGCCACGGCTTTGAATGTTTCCGCTGGCGGAATGTTGGTGGCTGTGCGCCGTATGCTGCCTGACGTTGAGCAATACTCCTTGGAAGTTCCTATCTCTCCGGTGCCGGAGAGCAACCTCCCTCCCCAGTCGGCACGAGCTCTTCAGGCCCGCCTGGTGCGTGTAGTCCACGACCAGAATTGTCACTTGATGGGACTGAAATTCTCGCGTGCCCTCTCGTCGTAAGCGGATCGCGAAGGGCAGTTTCCTTCCCCAATGTGAAAATGTTTTCCCTTTTTCCCTGCTATAGCCTGAGAGTGCCCTACTCCCGGGTTACTTTCGCTTGCTAGCCTTGGCGAATCCTCTAACCGACGTCAAACAAACGCAGTTACGCTAGTTGGTCCCGGTCTCCGCCGAGGTGTGCCCGGTTTGGTGCTCGGGGTGCACATTGTCGGGTGCTATGGGAGCCGTTAATTTCAAAATGCCGAGTGTACCCAGTAATCCGGTCAGCGCGTTAGTCCAGGCTTTGGGTGAGTTTCCACCCGAAGCAGTGGTCTTCGGCCGGTCTGACAGCATGCAGGCGGTGCGTGAACGCCTCAACAAAGTGGCCGCAGCCAATGTTCCGGTCCTGATCCAGGGCGAAAGCGGGACAGGCAAAGACATCATCGCGCGCATGGTCCATACCCTTTCTCCGTGGAAGAGCGGACCTTTCGTCAAAGTAAACTGTCCCGCCATTCCAGGAACTCTGCTCGAAAGCGAGCTCTTCGGATACGAGCGTGGCGCCTTCACCGGAGCCTACGGCTCCAAGCCCGGACGGGTCGAGATGGCGCACCGGGGTACGCTCTTCCTTGACGAAATTTCTGAACTCGATCCCGCTTTGCAATCGAAGCTCTTACAGTTGCTTCAGGACGGACAGTTCTGTCGCATAGGTGCCCAGGAAGACAAGAAAGTCGAAGTCCGTATCGTCTGCGCTACCAATCGCCAGCTCGAAACCGAAATCGAAAGTGGCACCTTCCGGCAGGATCTCTTCTATCGCATCAACGTCGTCAATCTGCAATTGCCGCCGTTGCGGGAGCGCCGGGCCGACATTGAAGACCTGGTCAACTATTTCCTCGAGTACTACAACCGCAAATACAACTGTCGCGCCCGTGTACTTTCCTCAGAGACCATGGGAGTGCTGCAGAAATATCACTGGCCCGGCAACATTCGCGAATTGGAGAATCTGGTCAAGCGGTACGTGATTTTAGGCAACGAAGACGTCATCGCCACTGACCTCGTGGCTCGCGAACCAGAATATCTCACGCCCGACATCGATTTCGATGGGCCAATCTCGCTGAAAAAGCTGACTCGTCAGGCGGTTCGCCAGTTGGAGCGCAAGATTATCTTGAAGGTTTTGCAATCCCACCACTGGAACCGGAAACAGGCCGCTCGTACACTTGGGATCAGTTATCGCGCCTTGCTATATAAGATCCGCGAAGCGGGCCTTCCGCCCAACCGCACCTCCCGCCGCCGGGTTGATGCGGTGGAAGCTGCACCCGCCGCACCTGCCGCCGACTGAGCCAATCTAAGATAAGGTTCACTTGCGGGGCCACTGGCCCCGCATTTATTTGCCCCGAGTTGAAGAGCACGTAAGGCCTAGGCTCAATGTTTGTGGCATCCCCGCTGCCTCCCAGTACTCCGAGACGTCGCGAGGAAGCC
>Ga0068871_100000335_pt1 | contig 32534 bp, 45 predicted proteins | sample KBSMisM72_FD_72750 | JGI IMG/M metagenome (GOLD analysis project Ga0068871, IMG submission 72750) | Miscanthus rhizosphere microbial communities from Kellogg Biological Station, Michigan, USA - KBS Miscanthus M7-2 | ecosystem: Host-associated > Plants > Roots > Rhizosphere > Soil ...
TAACTGAAGTTATGATATCGTTAGCAGTGCCATGACTATTGTTTACCGCAATTTTTGCAATGATTAACTTAAGATATTCTACATCACCTAGGAAACTACTTTCCGCGTATGGATCGCGTTCCCTCCGTATTCTAAATGTATTAAATGGTCTGCCTGCGGCTTGTGATTCAAATCCGAAGTAAGGGATATAGACAGAGTTAGGTATTTCTCTGCCAATACCGACGATACTTCCGACGCCATCAAGTTGTAAGCCGATGGAAGTATCCAGCCATCTAAGACTATATAGGTCATTTTCAGCCTTATCAAGATTGTTCAGAGCAGGATAGAACGAACGAACAAAGGCTTCCGTTAGCTTCTTGCCGACGTGTTGTGCAAGAAAGTTTGACCAAGCAATTTCGGCGTGATCGTTTCTGAATAGATTGCTCAAGGATTAACAACCAACACAGTAATTCTTTCAAACAAGAACCTGGGAACCTCTCTAACAGCTATGGCTTTATTGCCGATGGTATAGGCTCCTGGCGCGGGGACAACCGTAGGATCGCCCGTTAGGGCAGTTGATATAGTAATGGTAGCAATGCCATTTACTTTACTGTAGATCGGGCCATGGAATCTTTGGTGTATAATATCCTTGCCAACATCAAAAGTGCTTCCGGTTTCAAGTATGATAGTGGCGATCTGGGTATCCCCGTTAGCTGGAAATGCTTCTTCATCATATAACGTTATTTGCGCAGACACCCAAACATAAACTGGCACTGGTCTATTGAAACGGATGTCATGGCGGTATCCTCCGACATCACTAACGGTAACTGTCGTTGATCCAAACGTATCAATTCCAGCAGGCTTTACCCTGAATATTTCTTGACCAATAGCAGTAGGATCGCCGCCATAAGCTACCACTTCAATACAATGCGGCGGTCTACCATCTCCATCAGTTACGTCAGAAACATTTTCATAGACAGCGCAGCTAACCAATCCCATTATCGTTTCTATGAGGTTAGCTTTAATAGAGTTGATAGTTGCGGCGCCGAGCCGATAGACGCCAGCAGGATAACGTAGCCTTAACTGATCATCAGTCTCAGTGAACCTTCCTGATTGTCCGGCAGCAACATTGTAAACGCTATCCCATCCATCTTGCATTGTAACGATAGTGGTTATTGTTCCTGCTAGTATCTCCATAGGCCCGAGATTGATCGAAGCAACGAAGCCAGTTGTGCCTAGGAACACAATGGATATACCGTTAGACTTTGTAGCTTTGAAGTTAAGGCCATCGAGCCGATATACCCTAACAGTCGCGCCATCATGAACGATTACAAAGTTAATTCCAAGTAACAATTGCTCAGCAAGCTGCTGGGCGATGAATACATTTGTATCGCCAGTAGCACAGACATAACTAGCATGTATAATCGGCTCACCGGATTTAGTTAGGGTTATAGTATAGGTTTGCCCAAGTGTAGCGTTGTCAACCGCAAACTGAATATCACCACAATCATTAGCATCTATCGTTACATTACTTTGTAGTATGTAATCTCTATTGGTTGTATCTCTTACCGTCGCTCCAGTTTCTATTAAGGTATCTTGTACACCATACAAATTAACCCAAGCATAAGATGGCTGAGCGAATAGACGTGTTACACCGGCAAATGAGACTGAGTGATCAAGGTTAACCCCAAAAGCAGAAATAGGATACATAGCGTGATAAACAAACTGCGCAAGTTCCCATACTGCCGCTTCACGTTCCGCGAATACATCGATGAATTGTCCGGTTATAGAGTCAGGTCTAGTCTCAAATGTAAGCTGGGTCTTAGATTGTAATGAATCAATAATGGCCTGCCTGATTTCTGGCAAGCGCATCCGAGTAAAGCCTGTTGGCAGGACGCCATAAAGAGTTTCAGACATTGGTTACCGTATTCAATTTGACTGAGTCCTTGACAGGGCCATAGTCAGTGTGGGCAGTAAAGTCTACATATAACATTCTGGCAGTATTATTGAATTGCATAGCGAACGATTCAATACGGATAACGTGAGGAACGTTATTGATATGAGCGCGTATTATAGTTTCAACACTAGGCATATGAGGGTTCTTGACGAGGATTTCTTCCAAGTAAGGCATACCAAAAGTGACATCGAGAAACCATTCGCCTAAAAACGCCAGAAGCGTAATTTTGATCTGCTGCGCAACCTTATCCGCGCCATTGATTGGCAGTATAGAGTAGACACGATTTGTTTGAATCGTATGCAAATCCCAAGTCGTTTCACGGAGGTCCCAATTCGTTTCAAGCAAGTCCCAAATCGTAAAGGCAGTATCTTGATCTGATGATATGATCGGAAAGAACATGTCGTGATCTTTCCGAGATAGTGCTAGATCATAATTGCCTTGCGATTCACTCATAGTCTACCAAACAGCAACAGTATAAGCAGCACAATTAGAATAATTCCAATAACACCTATACCACCACCAAAATAAGGATAGTTGGCATGCCAACCTTCACGATAACCATAGCCGCCAAACAATAACACTATTAGTAAAACGATTAAGATAATGCCAAGTAAACTCATAGCAATTACTCTATAGCTGGTGGTTGTGTTGGCTTGGTTGCTTCCATTAGTTGGCGAGTAACTTCCTGTAGTAGTGGTGCGGCAATTTTGAATGGTAGCTCTCTAATACCATCCGTGATCATTGCCCATTGCATAGCTGTCATAGTAACTGCAATTGGAGTATTGGAATCAATATTACGTGGTTCTTCTTGAACATTATCAAACATATTCAAACTCCTGCTATTGGTGTCCATACACTACCAGTAGAACGCACATATAATGTAGCTCCTACCGTTCCATCTGTTCTTGAATACATCGAACCAATTGGTGCAGTGCCAGATGGCGCGCCAGTTCCAGTTGACCAAGTGGGGCCACTTGCACTACCAGCCAAAAATGCTGTAGCAATCATATTACCACTAAGTGTCATTAAACCTGATGCACGACTAATAGTAAATGCAGTTCCAATTAAAGTTCCTGCATCTGCATAACGCTGTAGTATCCAATCCGATCCTGCATTAGAACCACTTTCCACAGCAGTTGTTAAACCTAATCTCCAACGGTCTAACCCAGCCGTTTGAAATCTATTTTGTCTACCGGATGTAGCAGGACCATTGATGATTACTGCACCAGATACTGTATTTGTTCCAGCAGTAAGCCAACCATTAGTAGTCAAATCATTATTGAATACTGTAATTCCTGTAGAGCGGGTGACTGTGAATATTGCTCCTATAAAAGTGCCAGCATCATCAAAACGATACAATGCTAAATCTGTTCCAACATTACCAGTGGATTCTGCTCCTGCTGTTGGCGTTATTAATGACCAACGACTTAAACCACCCGTTAAAAATGCAATTGACCTAGAAGTTGCTGACGCTCCATTAAGTTGCAATGCCATAGCTGACGCGCCATCACCAAATCTAGCAGCAACGCCAGATACTAGCATTCTATCCACGCCACCAATAACAATGGCTACGTTATTAGAGCCGCCGACCAAGTTTAATCTGCCAGATGTATAATTAATACCATAACCAGTCAAAATTTGAATATGCTTAGAAAGATCAGTAACAGAACTGGCAACCGTAGCAGCAAGACTAAGACCACAACTTAAAGTCAATAATCCAGTAGCTCTATTAAGAGTAAATGCATGAGGGGTTAACGCTACACCAACATCAGAAAAACGTTGAATAACAAGATCAGAGCCAACGTTTGAACCAGATTCAGCCGTAGAAGTCAAACCGATTTGCCAACGCATACCACTAGCAAGATCAGCATCTCCAGTTATCCATTGAATCGGACGCCCCTGTCCTGCCGCGCCAACCATCTTAATTGCTTTTTGCGAAGTAGATGTGCCGACTCTAATATCAGATTCAAAATAAACACTCTTTTTGAAACTTGAAAATCCAGTGGAACGATTTATCGTTAGAATATTTCCTAAATTAAGTCCATCATCATCATAGCTATTGATCGTTAGATTAGAGCCTACATTGCCAGTTCCCGTTTCATCATTACCGCCAATGGTTCCACTTTGAATTATCCATCTTCTTTTGTCACCCTTACTAATTACAATTAGTGAACCAGAATCAGTAGGAGAACTATTAAGTTGAATAGTGGGCATAGCATTAAAATCAGTAGATGCCCACACATACGAACCAACTGGATTACCAATATAAAATTCATGGTTAATTGTTAGATTATCAACGATTCCACCTACTATCGGCAAGTAAGAATTAGACAAATTTTGCAATGCAGTTATTTCATTATATGCACGCTGAAAGTTAGTCCGCACAGAGTCAGTTGTCGGACTACCTTGAACTGGTTTGGTAATATCAATTGTAGATACCATTACGGATGGTCCCCATCAACAGTCAAATCGCCAAGTATATGCACATTACCAGCAAGTGTTATTGAAGGCGCATCTATAGTTGCTTTAGTTTGACCTTTAACTGTTACTTCAACTCCATTCAATGAAGCCTTATCTTGCGCAGTAATATCAATCTTTCCATCGCTCGTCATTTTGATTTCGGCTTGATCAGTCTTAATGCTTATTGTTCCATCTTTCTTGATACGCATTTCAGACTTTTCAAACTTCAATACTACATCATCAACATCAGCACTAATGCCGCTCGATTGGAGTCCAGGTATAGCAATACAATCTGATAGATCAAACTGTCGAGGATCATCAGGCATTTCTTTACTACCAGACAACCATCCTTCCAAGGATCGTTGAGTGAACATCAGCATTACCCCATCACCAGCCTTCAAAGGCATAGTGAAAGAAGTCTTTCCACCAGAAGAAGCTGGCCATAATATTGGCACTTCAACGATCTTAGGAGTTGCCAATTCATCATCATCAGCCAACCACTTAGGAATATCAGGCTTAACAATAGCCCGGTTTTTAGCCGCATCATAGGATACTATCACCCCAGGAGTTGATGTATTGATATCCGACAAAATAGACTCAATAATACGCTGAACAGTATATGCTAAATCAGTCAATCGAATAATCCTGCATCTTCAGCAGCATCTTCTAATGCGGCATCTCCACGAGGCGATTTACCACCCTTAGAAGCATTTTTATTTCCAATAGGCTTGGCAGGATCAACCAAAGTTAATTGAGTCTGCCAATCTCCATCCCAGTTATCTCCAGTATGAGTTAACTCTTCAATACGGAATACTCCTTCAACTGTTTTGGTATTCAATATCACTCGATCCCCAGGAAGCAATGTTGGTATTAACAAAGTCTTTACTTCCCAACCATACCAATATTTCTTTGGTTGTTTGCCTTTGCTTTTCTTTGATCCTCCCCCTTTTTGCGCTTCTGCTTCTCGTTTACTTTCAGGAGAACCAACCATTCCTGAATCTTGTGAAATATCAAATCCTTGTCTAGTAGTAACCATACCTCTTTCTAAGACTTGCAAATTACCATTTTGTATTGACCATTCAAGATTAGTTGCTCTAGCAACTTTATCAAGTAATCCCCTAGCAGAACCATGATGGGATAATCCATTTTGCCATTCGCGCGTAGGTGCATCACTTGCTAAGGTTAATGGAACTTCCATCTTCTTTGCCACATCATTAAGAACCTGAGTTGATTTAACGCCTTTGTTATAGCCAACTGATATTGTCGTATCACGTATTTCTTTAAGTCCATCTTTAAGATCAAATTCTGTAATGATATCCGGCCCATCAAACTTACTCCAAGCAAATGCTATATCTCCTTGAAAGATCAATAATGGTCCTGCATCCTCGGCATATCCAGCATACAATAATACCCGAGTATCAGGTTTCTCTAACTCCTCACGCGAGGATTTATTCAAATTCCATATTTGTATTTTGCTATTGTTAGGGTTTTTGTCCCATGTCTTTTGAATGCTGAAATTGATGCGTAGGCTCTCTATCTCAATTCCATTATTGGAACCTTTTTTCCCAATCAACAAACGATATACTCTATCAAAAAGCATTTTTGATTGCCAATATTTCTTCACCAGTTAGATAAATCAATTGATAAGCTTTAGTAGCAAATCCATCACGAGGAGGAGGCCCATTACGATCTGAGTTACATAATACTTGCAAATCACCTATTGGCATATCAGAATACTTGAATCTATTAAGCAACAAATAATTCGGAGCCATACATATTCCATCTACCAAAGTTATAAAAGCAGAATTGCGCAACCCCATCTCCCAGTATTCACCTTCATCATTCCAATCTATAATAAGATAAAATAATTCATCATCAAGTACACATTCCAAAGATTGGCTGTTAAAGTCTGCAACAGGTAGCACTATCACGGTTTACCACCAAGGAATTTAGTAACAAAATCTCCTAAACTCTTTGTTGTTTCAGGAAACATTTGAGAAGCGCCATTTTTAAGCACATGGGCTTTACTCTCCAAATCTGGTGGACCAAATTGTTCTTTACTACTTGTACCAGAACTCTTATCTGTTTTTCCTGTTTTACCATTTTTTGATCTCTCCGACGGTAATTCCGCCTGTTTAAGTGAAACTTTCTTTATCTTGCGTAAATCAGCGTTAATGTCCAGCCAACCACCACCATTAGCACCATTGCTTCGAGTAACAGAAAGACTAGTAAATGCCATATCTTCATATTTGCCTAGGCCAGTAACAACAGTGATTGGTTTCCTTTCTTTGTGCATCGAACGCAATTGATCTACTGCTTTGATCAATTTAGTAGTGCAAGAACCAAACTCAAAAGAAAGTATATCTGAAGATGACACTGATCCAGTTATAGAAAGCTCCTCATTATTACGAGTAATATGATCGCTGATTTCTTCACCACCATCTTCAACAGGATACTTAGTTACATCAGATGGCAATTTGATATTTTCATTAACCAATGCATCAAGTGATAGAAAGCCTACTGTGCTTTTATTTTTGAAAAACATAGTCACAACACTATTAATAGTGCCACTCATTGATGAGAGGTCTCCAACAATGGACTAGCATTTCTAGCATCGCGCATAATTTTATCTAATACATCTTCCATTGTATTTCTAAGCATCTCAGCAATCTGAAGAGTAGGATCAATTTGTATAACAATATTATTCTTTTGATCTCCACCAATGCCTATATTGTTTTGTACTGTCGCTCCTGGCGCGGCTGTAGCTCCAACACCAGGAGTTATTTGGCCAGGAGTTATTTGTGGTGTTACTATACCAGGGCCAAAAGACTTTATCCAACCCAAACCACCTTTGATTTGGTCCATTAACCAACTTCTACCATTATCAGGATACGTCAATGGAGGCGGAGCAATATTGGTATCTGCCGGCTTAACAATTGTTCCTTCTTTACCGCTAGTCAAGGCTTCCCAAGCTGACATCGCAGCAACCGCGGCCATGCCAACTGGCCCTAGCATCATTAGAGTTTTGATTTTCGCAAGTCTTATCATAGCAGCAACTGCTTCAAGAGCGCCACTAGATATCAAAGCAAGGACTTTTACCACGCCAGTTAATGCATCAATAAGACCAAAGAAACGTAGTGTATTCCAGAGCCTAAATCCAATCCAACCAATACCAAGTGCAATAATAATCAAACCAATTTGACCAATAGTATCTCCCATTGCTTGTTTAACTTTTTCCCAAGCAGTAACAAAGTCTCCTTCAAGAAATAATTTGAATGCCTTGAAGGGCGCCATTACTGCTGATTCATCAAATAGCTTGTTAAAATCCTCCATAAATTTATCAAATGGTCCTAAGAAATCTCCTAGAACAGATTTACCGCCACGCATCCATACGCTGATATCTTCAATAGCAAGAAATATACCAGCAACCGCCACTGCCATAGCAAGATAGGATGCTATGATCAAAAGGTTTCTTGCTAACCAACGAGCAGTGCCAATTGCTATTATTTGAAACAGTTTCAAGAGAGCAGGGGTTAATGTTATTGCAACAAGCCAACCGATCGTTTCAAGTGTCTTTGCAAGACCACCAAGCTTATCTGATATTCTTTCAACTTGACTAATAACCCATTTGCTTGCTGCTAGAAACTCTTTGGCCATGAACGTAGTCATGCCCAATAGTTTCTGAATACGTGCTGATAATTTAACAGCAGCATTCCAGGCAAAAGTAAGTGCATCAGCTAACTTTAATGGTCTATTTTCCCATTGTCTATCAAGAGAATCAATTGATCTGCCAAGACTTTTGACAATAAAGTCTGCTGTTAGTTTCCCATCCTTAGCCATCTGTTGCAAGATTTCTCGACCATGTTCGCCGAGATTATTTGCAGAAACAATAGCATCCGCAATCTTTGGAGCTTCATCAACTATCAAACCCCATTGACGAATGCCAATAGCACCGCGCCTAAATCCTAAATTAAATGCGCGTGTAACCTCCTTCATTTGTTCTGCACTAGAAGCAAACAGCTTCATACTTGTAAAAATATTCTCAACTGTATGTAACAGTTGGGTCTGACTTACTTCACTTTCCTTACTTTCATTAAGAAATTCTTTGTATGTATCTAATACATCTGTATACGCAACGCCTGTTTTTTGCGCAATTTCAAATACGCCTTCAGTAGCAGCAGCGGCATCATCGCCACTTCTTGCTAGCTGACCAATTTGATATGTGAGTTTATTAACCTCCTTGCCAGCTTTGAAAATTCCATCAACAACTTCAAAAAGCTTATCTGCAGCAAACACTACGCCAAATATTTTACCAAGGGAAATAAGTGAGGATTTAACCTGGTTAATTGCTGCTTCAAATTGATTGAAACCACTCTTATCAACTTTGAAATCTAATACAGTTGTAAGTTCACGAACAATAGCCATTTATGCTTTGCTCCTGGCGCGCTCGTATTCGCGGCGCTCCGCAGCAGAACGCATATCCATTAGCGCATTCAACTTTAGCAAATCAATAATGTCTACGTCTCCCCGCTTCACTTCGCCAATGCTAACCAAACCTTCAAGTATTGGTCTCCATATTATCAATTCATTAGTGAAGTCTTCACGCAGAACCCCTATTGGATCGTTTGTGCCGACTGGCCCTGTCCAATAAGGATTCTGCCTTGCGTAAAAAGCCTTTCGTAATTATACCTCAATACTTCAATCACTAACTTAATAACATCAGCCACATCTTCACAGGACCGATTTACTGCAGCTTCATCCAATTGTACAGCTGGTTCGGATTGTATTTCAACAGAAACATATAGCGGATTAAGCACAAGTCTAACCATTGCAATTAGCGATTTACCATCTAGGCTGCGCGATACTGCTTCAACTGCTTTCGTTACGGACTCCATTCTAGTTTCAATATCTTGGGTAGGATCATTAGCTTCCATTAACGAAGCCAACGGCGGCAGAAATTTCTTTTGAACTTCGCCCAATATTTCCAAAGACAAGAATGGTTCGTATCTGCGAATGTAAAATTTGTTCCCGTTGTCAAACTCAAATACATGTCTGCCACCAGCCATTTATGCTTGTCCACCTACCATATAAATTGCTGGAGTGCCGGTTTCAATTTGCCACGCGCGCGTAGATACCTCCTTGCTGAACTCTATATCAGCAGGCTTAACTACCCATGCTTGCGGAGCCATAAACAATGTAGTCCCGCACAAATCTTGCACCATGATTGGACCGATAGAGCCTCCACAGGACATCAAATCAAGTTCAAATAGACCAGACAGAAACGCATTGGCTGGACTAGTCTGCTGTAGCGTAACAGTTACTGTACAGCGACGATCTGTGTTTACTGCTCGCGCAATTTCACCATCAGCGCCGACTTGGGTAGTAATGCCATCGGCAGCCATAGTGATATTGAGAAAGGTTCCGTCTGCATAACCAGACATAGGGAACCCATTCATAATAACCATTACGCGCGAGGGATTATAGGTCCGCACCACTGACATTTATATTGCTCCTTTAGGCAATAACTGGGACTTGGGCTACTGGCAGTAGCTCATAGGTTAGTGCGCCCTTGATTTCCACAGCATGGATAGCGCCAGCAAGCCTAGCAGTAAAATATACATCATGTAGAACACGACTAGCTTTTACATTCGGCGAAATGCTAGTGGATAGGGGCACGCTGGTAGTATAGCTTGGAACTAGCTTACCATCTGCAGTAATTTCTGGTGGCGCGATACCGCCGCGATCTCTACCAAACTCAAGAGATGCAATTAGTTCCGAATGAATAACGGCTATCCCAGGATCAGTATAGGGGATGCGTCGATCTACCATCCTCTGGAAGATGCGCACTTTAATTTCTTCACACAACCAATCTCGGAAGCGTATCACATCGATCCATTCGCCACCAGCAGTCTTGCCGTTATAGGTCATCGAGATATTGCGAAACTGTTCAAAAGTATTACCATTCTTATCTTTAATATTCTTTGCAAGTGTTTCACTCAATGGCATAAAGTTAACGCCATCAAGTCTCTGATTCGCCCAAGTCTCACCACCAGGATTAACAGTAAAACTCTTAGAAGTAATACCTACATCAGGGAAGTTGAGTAGGTTAGTATCATACCACCAAGCGGTGCGGAAGTAATTCCCCGCCATTAGGAGGTGCGCTGTCGAGGTAGTATCACCAGCAGCTGCAGAGGAGTTGTTTGTGTTACTCAATGTCGTTACAAATAGCTTGTCATTCGCTTCAGTCCAGATCGCTCCTGGCACTACCTTCGTTTCCAAATGATCGACATTACACCAAGCATACCAGTTATTGTTCTCTGCTTTGATCGCCGTTAGATCACTGGTCGGATCAGCAGTGCCAGTAGAAAGTCCGATGTACAATTGCGGAGGGTGCGGTATCTGACTGAAGAATACCGATGCTGCTTTATAGATTGCCGATGAGGTTAGCACTCCATAATCATCGACAAGATCTTGTACATCAGTAATGATACCCACTTTGGCGCCGCTTATAGGAGTGAACACTCCATACAATAGCAGATCAGAGAATGTTGACTCTGCTACCGCTGCGGTCTGTAGCGAGATTTGGACGTTAACGATACGATCAATATTAGCCATGACTGTTCCTTATGGGTTATGACGAGCCACTAGCGCGTAATGGTCCGAATGTTCCGAGGCCAATAGCAATGTCCCAATGGGGTCCAGTTACTATTTCATCGCAAGTCAAATCAGTTAGACTACCAATATAGTCTCCATGAATTATGGTCTGATCTATCGCGCTGATTACCTCTGTGTATTCTTCAGTATAGAAGAATGAGAATTGGTAAATGCCCCTACCTTCAAACTGCGATAGGTTAATCAATTCGGGGACATAACCTATGAACAATCGTTGCCCAATCGAACAATCCAACTGCTGCTGATATTCTAGCAAATTTTCAGTTTGTAAAACCAGAGATAAAGTATTAACGGTCACCAATGAACTGATACCGTTAAAGATTTGCAGTTCCACTTCAGCTTTACGCCAACCAGAAACGGTTTGTTCTAGATTGGAATTGAGTTTTGAGTAGATAACGTGATCAGGAATATCAACAGACAGAACGTTCAAAGCTATGTAAGGTTTGACTGGACGCGGTGCGTTCTGGTTCGCAAATATTATAGTCCAATCAGGGCCAAGACGCTTTGACGCTTCATTGATCAATGAGTATAGCTTATCTATCAAGGCGCATTGTCCAATGCCATCTGCTCTATCGCTTCACAAGCATAGTATCTCCAATGCGATACTTGAGTGTTACGAGAGCGAGCCAGCATTGTGAAATCTGATTCTCCGAACAACAGATATTGCGACCCATCGTAGATAAACAAGTCTCCCGCGTAACGTTCCCGGCCAGGAGCAATCTCTTGATTAGCACAACGTAGTCTAGTGTTTGTATAAATCTTTATGTATCTACTGGCCCGCCTACCAAAAGATGTAGTTTCGATCTTCATCAGATCGCCAACATTAGGCATTTGGACAGTAGCCATTACAGTAATCAGAACTCCAGTATCCTCCGCAAGCATATACTTGCCATTAATGATCTCTCCGATGTCGCGCTTAATAACAGTGAATGGGCGACGAAACGAAGTGGTCATGTTACTTCATAGCTAACTGAATTGATCATCCTGCCAGTATCAATCAATGGCGAAGATGAACCTTTCCGCTCTATTGTAGAGTCAGCGTTAGGCGCTGCCCAACTCTTAGCATCACGTATTGTTTGCTTTATATACTTCTGATATTGCTCGCCTATGTTCTGTAGAGCCTTTGTCGGTCCAATTTTTCCGTCAATCAAACGACCAGATAGATGCTCAGCAAATTGAATTATATCTTTGGTGTGTAATTCAGCAGTCTTAGACATGAAAGGTCTAGCAGGGATACGCGAGGTTCCAAATTCGTTATACATTGCATAGTCAACCACGGACACCCCATCGACTTGTTGGTTGCCAATAATGCCAACTTTGACTGAACGACCATTCAAACTTTTAACATCAATTTGAATACGCTTCCATCCCTTATCTTTGTCGACAACCTTAACCACCTACTGGTCTGCCAAAACGAGTTGTGATAGCTCCCTTAGCACAGATTTGATATAGTCTATTCCAAGCATCCCAAGGATCAGACGATGGACGTTGACTCACTTGGGTGGTGCCGCCCGGTGATGTCGCATACATAACAGTTATGTCACCTTCCTTTTCAGAAGTGATAGGCCCGGCAACTGGTGTCGTTATTTCGCCAGAAGCAGTTTCCTGTTGAACACTAATCAAGTAAGCCACATACATAGCTTGCGCAAAGTTAGCGCGATCTTCAGGAAGACACCATGGACGGAATTGTTCCGCGATCAATAACAATTGATCAAGCAAAACCGGATCGACATATGATGGATGCTCAGGATCGAAATACTGCGGATAGAAAAGCTGCAGTATTGCCTTAACGTTTATCCAATAGTCCGGTGGGACGAAAGGATCACTCATTCTTTAGTGTCTTGCTCCTGGCGCTGCAACGGCGGCTCCACCACAGTAAATGTAAAGTATTCGCTGTAGTGCGAAGCTTCAATAATACCTTTCTGCTCCTCACTCACTTGCAAAGGAACATGAGGGAGTATAGTCAACTCCCCAAAGATGAAGCTACGACTTGATTGATTCGTAACCTCATACGTTGTTTCTGATCCGCTCATGCCTTAGTATTCACAGTTGCAACAGCAGGCTTAGTTTCTTCAGTCTTAGTGCGAGCCATTCCGCCAGCAAGAGTTTCCGGTGGTGGTGGATCTTGAATCTCGACAACTTCAATATGGCCAGCAGCTGCCCATTCTTGCATCTGCGGGTTCTCCATCGTTACTTCCGAAACTGGAGTTGCTACTCCTGGCGGAAGCATATCGCCGAGATGCGTCGTAATGAGACGCTGGGTTTTGTTCGTGATATTAAACATTACAGTTTCCTCAGGTGGTCAGTGCAGAAAGCAACGCAAGCGGATAGTAAATGTTCACACCGCCGCTACGCGCAACACAATCAGTAACGATTTCCAAGTTGCGGGCCTCGGCAGGTAGCTGCGAGAAAGGCATCACAAACATATGGGAAATGTTATCTGCGTTACGCTCATAGAGCAAACCAAGGTCTTTGGTGCCCGCCGTAGCAGCGTTTGTAAGCTCCCAGATATTCTCTACAGTAATTCCAGGGTAGTTGCCGCGGAACCATTGCAGAGGAGTAATGGGAACTGTGCCGCCCGATGCAGTAATGAACTTTGTAGCCGCAGCATTGTAGGCTTTCGGCGCCAATTCAAGATGCGTCGGATTATGCGTTCCTTTTGCTTGGTTCTGGTAAGCAACGACCCACTGGTTAAGGTTAGCCAGAATCTGATCACCAGTAAGCGAAGCCCAGTCACCAGTATTAGTTAGCACCAATACAGGAACGTTTGGATGGGTAAACAATCCATTCAAACCAAACTGCGCATCGCCATTGAGCTTAATGGACATCATCTTGAGATCCATAGCTCGCCTAGCAGCCGCAGCCTTACGCGCATCGAGTCCAACACCAGTGGCTCTACTGGCCCGCAACTCATTAATGTTGTAACCGTAACTGTCACCCAGCGTCTTTACAGTAACGCTACGCTGAGTTGCGCGAGTGTCCGCGCGCGGGAGATCATCAGCATAGTTGCTGATAACCTTAGCCATACCAACCATATCGTAAGCATACTGAGTTACAGTCTCAGCCCACTCAGGAACGCTAGTATCATCTGGCACTAGCGCATCAGCGTTAGTGGCTGGCAGCTGCCGATCGTAAGTATTGGCGCGCACATAGTCAAGCTGGCGTGCCAGAAAGATTACATCAGCATCTTCGCGGAAATTGTTACGCACGATAGCAGAATTTGAAAGCGTAAATACATCGCTTTCATCGTAATGCTCATGCAACATCGGGTCCATTGTTATGTTCCTCTATCAAACAAACGGATAGTGAAGTTCAACGATAGCAGCGTCAGTTGTCGTTACGCCATCAATGTTCAATAGAGAAATCGCTGGGCTACGAAATACTGCATTCGTTACGGCAAGGGTTCCAGAGTTACTGAACTTGCCAGTGGTCGCATCTGCCTTAGCAGCAGCGCCATCAGCAACGCCTGTTTTATCTGATAGTGCTACCCAGGCGCGACCGCGCGTAAGCGTAGATACAGCATCATACTGCCGATAACCACCATTGTAAGCGACTACATGATCATGTAGAGCTACACCAACTCCAAGAGTAGTGCTATGGCCAGCCTTAATTGTTAAGGCACCAGCAGCAGTTCGCTGCACAGCAATGCCTATATCAATAGTAGTGCTGGCTGCGAACGTATCTACATTGTCGTCCATACTGTCGGCTTTCATACCGACAAAGGCAGGCGCCATATAGTTGCTATATGGAGGATTCATAGTTCCAGACATTACGCAGCATCCTTCTTGTTAGGAGTTTCACCACGGATGCGAGCGATCATTCGCGCTCTTGCATCGAGCGAAGATGAACTGGTCCCGGCGCCAGCAGCACTATCTTTGCGGATCATAACGTCTTTCTGACGCGATGTAGACTTGTTCTTGTCTGCGTCTTGCGCAACCAAAACATCATAGACACTATCTACATATTCGTCAGAACGATCCTTAAACTCAAGCTTATTGCCGAGCTTATTGGCAATAAGCATCTTCAATTCACGATCACTCAAACCATCAAACTTCATGTCAAGCTGCTTGGCCTTTTCTTCAAGGACAAGACGGCTCCTGGCGCTGTCACGCTCCTTGGCCAGAGCCTCAGTATGATCTTTGTTGGCTTTATCCAATGCTGCCTTAGCAGCATCACGCTCACCTTCAGCCTTGTCCAAACGAGTCTGAAGGTCTTTAACACTGTCCTTCAGAACGCCATATTGAACAATCACTTCAGGAGAGGCACTATACTCAAGGCCATTATCAAACCTGAGTTTAGGCAACGTTACTTCAGCCATATCATCCTCCGTGTCAAACGATGCGCATTCGTTACTATCGAGCCTAATACGCGCATTCCCAGCGCGTCCTTTATTGACAACTGCCAAATGGTTGTAGGTAATATCTGTTTGTGTTTGATCGTAACGTTGACCGTTAAACTCTCCTGGAGTTTCGTCTATCATACACTGATAGCCCAGCGACAGTTCGCGTTTCGATCCTATTTTCTTCACGTTATGAATTACAACATCAGCAACTACATTGTTGTCTGCGCGCTCACCAGCAGACATTACACTGCCGACGATAATGCCATCTAGGTTACTGTTGGTATTCAATATGCCTTTATGGCCGTCAGTAATTGGTATCCCACGTAACGTTCTCAGACTATCCTCTTTGAATACTTCAGCTTCAGGGCGATACTCCCTTATCACATTACCTTTACTATCGTGATAGGTGAATATCCCCGCGCGCGTAATGACTGGTTTATCAACAATCCAACCGTCTTTGGATAGCTCTGCCTTGATTGTTATATTGTCATAACGAGCTACCATTACGCATTTGCCTCTTCAAGTAATGAAGCTTGGAAATCTACAAACTCAGGCAGTATCGGTTCAGCCCAACAGCGACATTGATAATCTTCGCCAGGATGACCAGTGGCTGGTGGTGAATCCCAACTAAAAGTTTCTCCATCATTATCATCATGCTCATCTCTAACGCGCTCATCTCCAACTGTTCGCCAAACATAACTTTCAACACCGAGGTCTGTCTGTCGCTCCATCGTTAATTGGCCGTTCAACTTTGAAACTTGATCTCTAGCGATTAGCTTTGCGCGGCTCTCTTGTACACTGGTTCGTTCTGACATTATATCAAATATCTCATTCGTAACATCTGTTAGGTTAGTGCCATCGATCAATGATTTTCTCGTCAACTCAGCTATTTGATTGCTTGTCTTAAACGGAATGTCTTTAATCAGCAGGCTATTACTACGACTCCAATTTGTTAGTAGATTTGTGTAGCGTTCCTTATCTTCTTGCATAATAGGATCGACAGCGTATTGAGAACGCACCAGAGCGCGCCACTGATCTTTATTATATTGGTTTACATGCGGCCCAATAACATTCATCTGACGAATGGCAACGTTAGTAGGTCCAGCCATATCTCTTGTGATACGAACCATTACTTGTCGTAGTTCATCCTCCCACCCTGTCGCATCATGACGAGTAATTTCTCCCGTTGGTAGATGGAAAGCTGTCGCTTCAGTCGCCATCGAAACAACATGCTGTGACATATTGTTCTTGAGCACTCTACTATAAGTGCGAGTAAGGTTGAGCAATATTTTACGATATGCATACTCCTGGCCCACGGGATATTTCATAGGTTTCATTGGTTTACGTTTAGGCATTTACGTTAGCTGGTCTGCGTGGACGTGGTTGCGGAGGCTGAGGCTGTGGATTATTGGGGTCGTTAGGCACATCGAGTTGCGTTGTATCTATACCAGCAGCATAGTCCATTGCGCTAACGGCAGTGTCGGGTATCTCCTCTGGGAATTCATATTCGTCGTATTTGTTAACAAATATCTTGCGCACTTCCTCAGGGCTGATTATTCCATCGCTCATTAGCGAAGTCAGCATAGTCATTTCAGCAGCATTAGCTTCTTGTTTTGTTTTGTTTGTAGTTGCTTCCTCTGCTTCGCTCGGAACCCACAGAGGGCAGAATTCAATATTCCAATCGTCAGGTATCTTATCAGTAAAGGTGCGTTGGATGTAGATTAGAGCTACAAGTTTCTCAAGTACAGGTTTAGCTATTACTTGTTGGATATGAGCAACCATACCATAGTAAGATTCAAGATCGCCAGCACCAGTAGCGTTAAGCCCGGTCGTGCTCTTTCCAAATAGTATGACCACCGGAATATTGCTACTAGCAGATAATGCTGTTTGATACTCTTGTAGAACAGATTGAACACCATCCAGTCCTAGGTTCTCAATGCTGTAGCTATCATTAGCATCAACAACAACGCTATTGAGATTACCTCTAACAAGATCAACTAGATTGATACGCCGCGAAACTACATCATCTGCTTCCTGAGCGAATAGATCACCCAGACCCTCCATCTTATAAATGCCCTGTTGTTTACGTTCAAGTAACCTTAGTGTCCATTGTAGTGCTTGATCATAACGCGACAGATCATCTAAACAACCTTCAAGAACCGGCCTGCCTGCGAATGCTAGTCCTTGCCTAGCAATTTGTTTTAGTGGAAGCGGCTCACCACCCATAAACAACAGTCGAGTTTCATGTACACGAAAGGTCTCAACTCCTGGCGCCTGAATGTCGTAGTATTCCAACTGACCATACTTCAATAAGTCAGTCTCATCGAGGTACACTATATCAGTGGGCTTTATACATGTTAGGTCATACACCTTCAACTCTATGATCTGATCTATACTGTCATAGAGCAATGGCGCAGAAAAGTCACCGCCATCCTTAATGACTAGCAGTATAGCTGCACCACCGTGTAGACGGCTCCACCTAACACAATCAGACATTTTGGTATATACTGATAGTCGATCAAACTCATCGAAGATCATACTGTCTTCGTCACCCTCAATTTCTATTCCCCGTTGGAAACAATCATCAGAGGGTCTGTCGATGATCTTCTGAGCTACACCACTACCGATATATACTTCAGCATAGTCATAGTATGAGAAACGACTAGCCCAGAAACGTTCTAGGCCACGTCGCCAATTGCTACTCTTGAAGTATGTGTTTGCTGTCCTATCAAGGCCAACAGTATTCAACCCTGATAGGACATTACCAAACCCATCGCTGCGTAACGAAACGTTCATTACCTACACAGGCTCTTGATTGTTCCGAGACCGAGTAGACCAAGACCAATCAATGCAATAGACGCTGGTTCTGGAATACCGGGAGGCGGTGGCGGTGGACTAACGGTAGTGTAGATCGGCAACGATACGAGATCGTAGTTGTTCTTTGTTCCAACCCAATCAATCTTAAAGGCAGGGTTGTAAGGAGCAGTCCACGACCCACCAGCGCCAAGAGTTACAGTATAACTGAAGCTGAGAGTGCTGCCCAGTAGAGTGTTTGGAGTCGGCGGAATTGACGTATTATCAAAACAATAAAAGTTGCCAGTGCCGTCGCAACCAGTAGCGTTTAGACCGCCATCTACAAAGACAAAGCCAGCAAGACTACCAGATACAGCATCCCCAGTCGTAGGGTTATTGAACGCGATAGCATTAACCCCTGTACGACCACCCTCAGTATCAGTAGCAGTATTGATACCGCTAATACTGAGGATAAACTGTTCAGTCAACGGATCAGCAGTGGCCGACATCGACAAGTTATAGGTAATGCCATCGGCCACCAGAGGAGCAGCGTATGCTCCTGGCGCGAGAGCCATTACCAAAGCAGAAACAAATCCAAGCAGAAACGTTTTCATCTATGTTCCTTTATACTTTGGGTTCTGGAACTGGTTCTGGCGGGAGAGTATTGTCCACAACTAGACTAGGATCAACACAAATATAACGCCAGCCATATCCTGGGATACCAGCTACAACCCAGAATTTACCGGATGGCAGAGCATTGCCTGGGCGAACTGGTTGGCCAGGCAATTCGTTACTTGGGCGATCTGGACTGCCCGGCGGCGGCCAAATAGCGCCAGGAGGCGTAGTTGGCGGAGCAGGAACAATTGGCAGAGTAGCATTGGGTGGCGGCCATACTCCTGGTGGTGGCTGCGGAAGATCATGACCAGGAATACCACCACTAGGCAATTCGTTTCCTGGCCGAACTGGTTGGCCAGGAAGCTCATTGCCGGGATGACCAGGGCTCACTTCTACAAAGTAACCAAATGGCATTACTGTCTCCTATGATGCGAGTGCTAGTCTGCGATTATAGTCTGATACTTTGCCGGCCAATTCTAGGAAGGCACCGCTACTGGCGTCTACATAGTCATCGTGTTCTGACTCTGGGAACGAACTCATTTCGCGCAAGTAATCTCTGTTCCAAGGGCCATCGACAATATCAACGTTCCCTGCCTGCCACTGGGCCGATAGGGGTTCGGCTCGCGTTTCTTTCGGGCCTGTCTCACGAATGGCCATTACTTTATGACCAATCAAATGAGCGGTAAGCGAAGCTGCTTGGTCTTTACCTGCTTGACCAGGGTCTTGCGGTATGATTGTAGTAATGCCCCTATATTGGGCACGGTCTTGCGAAGCAACGTTACTAATGATCTCTCGAACAACATTAGCATTCTTGCGAACGTTTATTCCGTCAGCAATTACAATCCTGCCGTTAGCTCGCCTACCCATCAATACAGAAGCAGTAGCGTCGGGCGATGGGTTAGCTTCACTCGGTTCGGTAGCAGCCAAGTCCCATTTACGAACCCAAGCAGTAACGTCTGTCGGAATACCAGCAATAATCTGAACAGATGTAGTAGGAAAGTATGAGCCTATACTTGGCTTGATCTTCCAATTGCCGCGTAACAATCTCTCACGCTCAACTCTATTGAGCATATTGAGATTGGCTCTGTAGTCAGGGTCAGCATTGTTCAGTATTGCATTGTCATCGAGAGTAGCAGGAACGAACGTGAAAGACTTAGCAGGCAAGTGTGGAAATTGAAGCTCAAGCTCCTGGCGCGTATTACCCCAGATGATCTTCTCATCATACCTGACGAAGTAACGAACCACACCTGATCTTTCTTGTATCGGATAGCCTGTGTCTTGATCAATATACCACTCAATCAATTCAGCTACCCAACTGTCTGCGTCGGGGTTACATGTCGCGCGTATATACGGTCTCACACCACAGGTCGATCTGTTACGAGATAGCATATACCAGAACTGTTGTTCTGTGAAATGCGTTAGCTCATCGTAACCAATCAGCGGTATCTGGCTGCCTTGCCAGTCATTGACATCTTTGTCGTTATGTAAATGACTGAAGGTTATATTAGCACCAGACGGAAATATCCATGTAATGCGAGGAGACATCTTAGGCGAGCCGTCAATTCTTCCGTATATACCAAAGCTGGTATCGAACAATCCACCCTTACTTGTTATCTGGATGGCCTCTCGACGGAATATTACGGCCCCAAAATCTTTGACATCCTCTACATATCTACACGCCTCAAGTAACAAAGCATAGGTCTTACCACCTCCGGCTGCACCTCCATATATTGCAATATCTGCAGGCGTAGACAAGAACTCTTGCTGTGGACCTGGTTGCGGTCCCAAATCATTATCAGGATCGAAACCATCATACATTATTTAGCCACCCCTTCTATTGTGGGTGGACTCGACAGCGCCGCGCGACCGTTATCTGGCATGAATACTCTGACTCGCTTATCCTCGATGGACCCTCCATCAATTGTTACTTCAACAGACTGCTTGGGTTTGCCATGCGCACGGTTGAGCAGTATTTCCCAAAGCTTCATCCGATCTCCTGGTGGCAGGAGCGGATTATCCACTGGGATACTGAGCATTGCTTCTGCTTGCTCAAGTATAGTAGGTGTGAACCTACGACAGCCGATCACCAAATCTCGCAATGTGGCGATCTTGTCTATACTGACATGAGGATCGAAACCATCAGGCATAGCGTATATACCCACGCAGCTACTATAGCCGGGTAACGCTCTAGCGCCTAACGAAAGTAAAGCCCGAAATCGCTATGATGTGGTAACGATCGCGTTATCGCTCGCTTTTGCGGCTCTCGCAGCGTTACTTGGACGACCACCTACTTTCGTTTGCGGTATGAATGTGTCCTTAAACCATATCATTATATCGCCACGATTGTCAAACATCAATATTTGATCGAGTCTGACTGGTTGATATGGAACCTTCAACCATGTATTCCAACTCCCGCAGCGTAGCACTCCATACTTTACAAATTGGCTTCGTTGCGGATCAGTAATGCCCAGAAACAAAAAGCAATAGCCTCCTCGCATTTGCCATTTGGCTAACCACGCTGCTTGTTCTTTCTCAAGCGTATTGATCAGTATTGTTGCTCCTGGCCGCTCAGGCAGCATTTTCAATTCAAACCATACAATTTTCGATCCACTGATTTGCACTCCTCTGTCTGGCCAGCCTGCGGAGCGATTACTCGGAACCCATATTTGATACTCTCTGAATATGTCCATGAACACCTTTGCAAGGTCTTTTTCAAGCATCGTATTACTCCAATGATGGTGCTACTGGCCCGCAGTTATCTATTTGTTTCGATCCAGTAAGTTACCGGTTACCGTCGTTACCGTCTTTTCTATATTAATATCGGCCGTTAAAAATATGTGAAATCCACTTTTTACCCACCCCTCTATTAGAACCGACGGTAACTACGATAACCAGTAACTTATCTAACGATTTCAAAGACTTACACACGTTACCGTAGAAACTACCTACAGTAACGACGGTAACTATCTGCAATAAACCACGACAGTTTTACCATTGACCTTCTTGCGTATTGTTTCATATCCCATCTTCCTCAATACTTGACCGTAACGATTGCGCATCGCTTGGTTTACTTGCATCTCAGATACACCCTTAGCAGTACAGACATAAGTAACAATCTCCTTGATGGTTATTTCGTTCTCATACTGAGGATTCAGACTGACCATTTCCTCTACATGCTCATACTCCATCCATTCTTGGATCGCATCACGTGTTTCGATTTGTTCTTGCTGTAAACCATTTTCTTCCTCTGTCAGAAATGGCCTAATGCCTTTCAAATAATACTGCTCTTTGATCTGTGCAAGTATTTGTGGATATTCCAATCGAAATGCCTTGTGGTCTATAAAGTGGTTTCGGGCCAGGAGCGACTTGATAGGCAATGCTCGCGTTTCTCCTGTCGGATCACGCATGTATCTATGTTCGTTTGTAGTAACGATAGGTATGCTACGTTTGAAATGTTTAACAATTAGCCTACCGTAAGGAGGCCTGAACACCACTTCTGTATCGGTTATCAAACGTTTCCAATCATTCAGATTGTAACGATTCATATCCAAATCAGAAAACTCAATAACAGCAGCGAGAGCTATGAGTTGCTGAAAGTCCTTGTCAATCGTTTTGATAGTAGTGCTAACATACCAATATGAAGTATCCAACTCAGTTGGGCTCTGAGGAAGCAATGCTTTACAAAACGATGTCTTGCCGATATTTTGATCGCCTTCCAAAGCAAAATAGTAACGTTGCATACAACCGGGTTCAAAACATCGCCATACTTGAGATAACGGCAACATTCGCGACCATGCAGCAGACCATGGCCCAGGAGCACACTTCAAGTAACGCACAGCCCAATTCGTTTGCGGATCAGTAATTCGATCTACACCATCCCAAGCAGGTAGGCTGATCATCCATTCCTTATACATATCAATTTTATCATGATACGATACTAGCTCGACTGCATCATCTAAATCAGACCAGCCTTTCTCTGCACGAAACACATTATCATTCAATGCTTTCTTCAATTTCGTTCTGTTAACATTATCATATAAATAATATACATGGTTATCACCATTCGTCATCAGCGGCAATCGAAATTCAGTGGTCAAAGAAAGCCAAGGCATCTTTACGAAATAGGATTGTTCCGTCATAGTATCCATGACCAGTTTTATCTCATAGGCCCCCAGGAGTATATCAGTAATGTGAGAGATCGTATATATGATGTTACCTTTCGCATCCATCATACTTGAAAGGTCAGCGGATGTAAACTCGCTGACCCTTGATTTCGTTTCTTTCGCATTTTGATTAGCAATTGCAGCTTCAATGTATCTACGTATCACACCCTTCATTCGGGTTCCTTCAAACGCTGCCAATATTCGCTCAATATAATGTGGTCTTTCCTCCTCCTCTTGACCTAGTATTTCATCAATTATCTCTTGCCTGTGATCATACAAATATTGTTTCTTATCATCAGCATCCGCGAACGTATTGAGCTCTAACAGTATTTCTTTCAGCGTTGCCACTACTCGCTCTCCTCCATCTTACGTTTGCCTTGTTCAATACCATCAAGTATCGTTTGCATGTCTTTCTTCCTATTTCCCTTCCATTCATCAGTAGCCAAATATAGTGTTTCAACTACATCCTCTTCATCAAGCAGTTCTTGGTATATCCATTTACCTAATGAGATTGAAACATATATCAACCAACGATGTCGTTCTCCATCAGAAACATCGAACGATTTCACAATCATATTTTGAAAGAAACGTTCTGCTTGTTTCTTGGTATACAACTCCTCTTTGCGTCCTTGGAGGCCAGTAGCATTAATCACTTCACGTATTTCAGTATGTTGTCGTTCTCCTGGCGCCCAGGCCAGTAATGTTTTACACGGATCGGTGATAGAGTTAAAGATCGGGCGCGCGATATAGATAGGCTGTATCGGGTGAAACAGCGCTGGGTCCGCTACATTACTCACAGAAGCAAAATGTTTCTTCAGCGAACCACAACTCACACGAGTAGCGTTCCAAAGAAAAAGCCTGATACGAATACCAGGCTTTCTCAAATAACCGGATGATGGTATTGCAAAGGCTTCAGTATTACCCAGACCGAGCGCCAGTAGCACTGTCTGAGCATCACGTTTCAAATCACCAGAACATTCTCCATAGTTATCAATATCCAACGCGAACCAATTCTGCGGTTGTTCAATAATGGTAGGTGACGCGCCATCTTTACTCTCATATAACAATCGGCGCTGCCGCGGCACTGTGTCATCTTTGCATACGCCGCGTAACAAACAGCACTGTGGCCGCCCCAGGAGCACCTTGACAAGCTCAAGTATGTCTCCGAGGCTATGTACATCTCTATTGAAGAATTTGTAGTGATAGGCTTGATCGTATGCCTTCTCACCGCCAGGATAGATTGTTTTGGTTAGTAACTTATTACCAAGAGCCAATGCCACAGTAATGTTATTTTGGCTCGCGTAATAATTACTAGACGCAGCGTCCGAACTATCGTATATACCCTCTGACATCGCGTTTCCTCCCTCAAAGGATTGATGTCCGCTGCCTGGTAACGTTCCAATGATACCTTGCCAGTATCAGTTATCAGGCAGCGTTTCTTTTAGAAGGGAGGTAGGCTACCTTACGCTCGCGCGATCGTAAACCTTTTATTACTACCAATGATTCGATCTAGACATCACAACGTTACTGCAGTGGACAAAGCCTTATACTTGTGGACGTTGTGTACGATTGATTGGATGAATGAGCGCCAGGAGCCCATCTCCAATATCAATGTCGAGAGATTGTTCGGACCAGATAACAAACGCCGCTTCAATACCTATCGTGAGATTGCCATTGAGTATAAGCATCTCAATCCCGATGGCATTACTCTCACAAAACAAGGCCACAAGATCGTTGCCAACTGGAAACGATTTGAACAACGTATATACGATGTGTAAAAGCCCCAGGATCGCTCCTGTCCCGACGTATCTGGTAACGAAAAGGTTACTCCTCAGCTTCGATTGTTACAGTAATCAATTCAGGCCAATCATCAAATTGTTCTTTGCTGAGATACCACTTCAATACCTTAGCATCAGTATCATCAATCACAGTCTGTCCGTCTTCAGTCTGTCCATACACCAAGAAATTGCGCGTCTCTTTCACAAGCATCATATTAGTCTTGAACTTCACAGCCGCTCTCCTGTTTCTTCAAAGTAATTTTCGATAGCATCGAGTAACCATTGCCACGATTTCTGTCCTTCAGCATTGAGTCCTGGATACCATTTGTTATACACCCATCGCAAGTAGTCAGGCTCAATATCGTCTAGCTCCTTGCCTCTATGCTTTCCAAATGGCATTGTGATACCAGGCGACTGCTGCTGTTGTTTTGGTCTAGCAGTATTCACAGACCCAGGCTTACTACTGGCGCCAGGAGCAAAGCCTTCAAAGGTTACACCACGTTTCCGCAATGAACTGAAGAACATTATTGAAGCATTTTGTACTTCACCGATTTGCGCTGACGGATCAAGCGCCAATCGTATCAACTTGATCTCCATCTCCGTTAGCATTGTTCATCCTTATCCTTTCTACGTTGTTCAAACCCTAACCAAACTTCATGTAACTGTCTTGATAACTCCCAAGGAACCTTCAATTTAGTTAGCGGCATGTGATTTTGGGTGCTACCGCACATATCACATTTTAAGTTAGGGTATAATACTTTTTCAGTAGAAGGATCACAAGATACCCAGTTAATACCACATTCTACACAACTTCCTGTTACATGAAATCTACTCATTTATCTATCCTTCATCTTCACACAACGCTATCAGTAACGGATTGTTCATTTGTTCATCTCCGGTTTAAGGAAGGAACGATAAGCGCACAGTAAATCCTCGACTTGATCTGCCGGCAATACTTGCAGTGCTCCTGGCCAGTAGATGCGCCTCACCCTAAATGGCCATTTTTCATTATACCCAAATAACAACTTCCAACCATCCAATACACCAGCATGTAAGTACAATTGTTCCGGCTCCAGTTTGAGATAGGCTCCAATACGAGTAGCCACATCATAATGAGTAACTGGGCCAATGCCCTTAATGATTAACTGTTCAAGACGATCAAACAGTTGATCAAACGATTTCATTTCGTTAGGCAACACATTACCGACAATGACCTTACACCATTCCATCAATACAACATCGCGCACTTTCGATTGGTGATTATGTTTCTTACCCAATTCATTCCTACAATGGCAGGCTCGCTCTACAGCCTCTTCAAACGAGCCAGCCTTTACACAATAATCCACTACAGTATCTCTGAATTTCTTGGCATCGCCCTCGATGAAGCGCATCTGCCAATCTTCAACTATAGCCTCCAAGCTGTCCAATGGACGTTTCGGAGGTAGCCCACCAAACAAACGATCAGGTCGCATCTACGTCTCCATATGCGCAAGCATATACGGCGCTATCCGAATCAGGGAATAGCGCCGTATATACGCTAGTATAGATTACTCAGCTTTCGGTTCTTCAGTCTTAGCAACAGTTTTTACACTGTTATTGATAACCCAAAAGTTAGGATTTGGGCTACCATCTTCAAGAAGCTCAGACTCATTCTCACGATACAAACCAATGTATCCGTGCATCAAGTCCCAATCCCAATGGTTACGTCCGGGACCACGGAACCGTTCCTGTGTCCGCTTGGAGATAGACTCAGGGTAGTCTTTATTGGACATATACTCTTTGTAAGTCATACCATCCTTGTACAACTGCCAGGAGTAATAGCCCATAGTGCCCTCTTCACGAGGGTTCTCAGCCAACTTGCGCATACGCAATCCGGCAAATGCACTCGTTGATCGACCGCCAGGAGCACGCGGAGTTCCATCAGCTTTTGTAGTGCTCTTCTGCTTCGATGGCCCTATCTTCTTGTTAGTGTAAAGATGGAGCGCCATCTCAGTGATGCTGATCGTATCGTATTGCTTCGTCTCAGTATTGATATTGAGCTTTACGATACCGCGCTGAGCAAGGTTCCGAGTTGAACCGGGCTCAAAGAACGACTTACGCATTTCTTCCGGCAGAGACTCCAGTGGAATTGGAGTGTCTATCGGCACAGACTCACCTTCAGGCAGAAGCTTGAGCAATAGTGCCATACTCAGCATTTCTTGCGAAGACAGACGTTTCGGACTGGAAACGCTCTTTGCGCGTTCAACACGCTCCTCTGCCGCTTTCTCCTCGGCAGCCTTGTGTTCCGCTTCATCAACAATCGTTACGGCAGGATAATCCGACGGCGATGCCGGATCAGGCGCGCCAGGAGGCAAGAAGGTATTATCTGGCGCTGTGCTTTGGGTAGTAGACATAGTTGGGTTCCTACGCTTGTTGTGTTTCGCGGACATTGAATCCCCTATGTTTCTGTCAAAGAACATCGCGCTAGGCGCGAACCACCTATCGCTCTATAAACCTAGCGCGGTCGTGGGGCCGCGTCTACCTTGTGATTCATCTATCCGTGATCGGAACATATGTATACCTATGATTTCCAGCCTAAGAACGTATCCAGACACAAACAGCTTACCATTCCGAATTCAGACCAATAAGTCATTGAAATAGCTCCACAATTTGACTGAAGAATGTAACGAGAACAGGCAGAGAACAAACGCGAACGCAATCAGGGCGCTATCCTAGGAGCCGGCAGCCGCTCGCGCACGCCTAGCACCCATCCTAGGCCATTCTCATGGCAGGTCCATTCAGGCTCCTGGCCAGGGGCACCGCCGCTCAGTCTATTTTTTTAGACTCGGCCCAGACGTTTGTGCTTTACTTTTCCATCACGATGGTCTAGGGTATAGATACTAAATCGAACTAAGCCGGCTCCTCGGAGCCGGGGTGCCCCCCTCGGGCGCCGCTCTTTGACAAGGGAATCAGGATACCTCGGGGCACCTAGGCGCTACGCGCGCCTAGGGATGCCCCTAGGAGCGTTCCTAGGGCGGGTTCCACTCCGCCCTACCGGACCGCTCCTAAGCCGCTAGGCCCATATATCGCGCCCTACGGGGTGCGGTAGCCTCGGACGAAGCTAGAAACTGCCCCATAGCTCTCAGAGCGGGATTAGGGTGGATTGTACTAGATCGTTCGCGTTGGGTAGCCTTCCGGCCGCAGGTATCTCTAGACTTCTCGCACTCTTTTACAGCGGAATAGGATAAAAACGGAAACGAAATGGAACCTAGGGCGTGTTCGCGCCGACCAGAAAGGTAGGGTTCCAGAGTAGGTTCCGCCAGTAGTCCTTACTCCAGTGAATCTGGTCTACTCGCAAAACGATAACAGCCGCGTCTAGCGTTTGGTTGTTCATAACGATTGCGAGATAATCCATTGTTCCTTTCTAGGACGGTGCCTGTAGCTCTCAGAGCGGGATTAGGCACCGGTAATGCAGCGGTATATGCATTCGTATATACCAAGGTGGCAAGCCCTAAAATGCAGAGCCAATTCCCTAGAAAGGCTACACTACAATGCAAAACATTGACAAAGTAAACGTCAACGCTCTCAAGGCTTTCGAGGCGGGCAACGAGTTTCTCGTGCTCATCGTCGTTTGCAAAAAGACTGGTGGCCGTTTCGTTTCTGTGCGGAGCGTTACGCCATACGCTTTCGATACCGGACTGCGCGCCTGTGCAAAAGACAAGAATTTCGGCGCCTACAATTCGCCGATTTTGGAGTCGTTTCGCAAGTATGGCAGTGACGGCCATTCGATTTCTCTGCACGGTTCCTACAAGACGCGCAAACTGGCCAATCTCGCCAAGAAGCTGCTTGTGGAAGACAATGCGCTGAAGTCTGATCCGAAGGTGCTCAACTATAACCGTCCAGTGAAGAACATGCCGGTGTCTGACTTCTACTGGAAGTCAGAGGATGAACTGAAGGAAATGGCCAAGGCGAAGCGTGCCAGGGGCGCCAAGAAGCAGCCGATTGCGGAACAGCCTATTGCCTGACTAATCGGGGCCAGTAGCGATGCTATTGGCCCCGCTGTAGCGGAATGTGTATTCCGCCTGATGATTCCGAAAGGATGAAACAGCATCTAGGAAGGATTGGAACAATGATCAATAGAATTGGAAACGTCATAGTTGGCTTAGCCATTTTTGTTGTTATGGTATGGGTTCTCATAGCATTTACACATTTGTTTGAGAGGCCAAAAGCCAATACAGATATGCCAAAAGCCAATACAGAACAGTATGGCCCACCAACAGCTGCATTAGCAAAACAATTAGCATTTGAACTCCAAGAAAAGAAACGATTAGAGAACATGAAACCTATCGATGAAATTGATGCTCATGCTAAATGCGAAATAGCTGCTAAGCTATCGTCACGGCACCCCAGCACTGTTCATTATTACATATGGGGTAGCGATTTCACATATGTAGGTGACAAGGCCAAGATTGTGACAACCTTCACTGCCAAGAACAGTTTTGGTGCAAAACTCACATTTGATATTGTCTGTAATTTCAAAGGTGACAAAATTGTTGGTGTAAAGGTCAATGAGTCATTTTGACTTGTCTTGATATTTGCTACTGGCGCCGCCAGTAGCATTTACCAGAACAAGTAGCCGGGGTCTGGCCGAACATCTAGCAATAAAGGAACATGGAATGACTGTCAATGAGGTGCTTGCTGTACTGATGGATCAACCATTGAGGATGCCTATCATGCACAACAAATGGGGTATTCCCAAGACATCAGTTGCACAGATGATCGTTGCATTGAAAGATGTACCAGGCGATACTGCAGTGGTCATTGAAGTGAATGGTAGTGAGCATGCGTTGAAGCGCATCAATGTCAGAGATGACATTGTGGTCTTCATCATCTGAGTAATGTCCTCCTGGCTCGCGCCAGGAGGATACTCATACCCCAGTTGTTCCGTGATCAATATAATAACGCTCGACAATCTAACTGGCTGAGCTAGACGCAAGGGCCGGAGCCGGAGTAAGATTTACGAAAGAAACAAAGTTTCTTTCGCCAGTCTTACATCGAGGCTGGATCTAGAAAGGATGATTGATGCCCGAGTACAAAGTGACTTGGAGCGGCATCTTCACAAGGATTGTGGATTTGCCTGATGGTCTCGAAACCTATCAAGCCATAGAATACATCAAGAATAACATCGGATTGTTTGATCTCTTTCACAGTGCCGCGACAGTAAAGATACCCTACAACGAGGAGTACATTCCAGATGATATTGTTCGGCAGTACACTGCAAAAGAACTTGAGCAAATGCCGCTGAAGCGCAAGGAGCGCAGATAAACTTGATCTGATACTTGCTCCTGGCCCGGCCAGGAGCCTTTACCAGAACAAGTATAGTCTTGGACTGGACCTAGAAAGGATAAGGAACATGGAAGACAGATACAGCTTGTACATCTTCGATCAAGATGGGCACTGGATACGACCATATCAATTCATTGGATTGAATGAAATAATGGCATCGACTATGTCGCTCATTCTAAATCCTATCGCCAATACTGGTATGTTCCATCGTATCATTGTGACTGATGGGGGCGATAGCACTATACTTGAATGGAAGTATGGTAAAGGCATTGTACATCCTGAAGTAAAGGATGTGCTATAATGGAATACAAAGTGATCACGTTTATTGGCGACTATACAGTTGATGATCAGCCATTGTGGGATGCCATCTTTACTGATCTTGCAAGAGCTAAGGCTGCTGCTCGGGGTCAAAACGAACTGATAAAAATGAACAAGCCTATTCTACATGCGTATATATATACTGTAGTGTGTGACACCTCCGGTGACAATGAGGAATGTTACTTCATCGTATACAGCGAGGGTGAAGAACACGATCCAAAATTGGCGACTGAACTTGCAGATAGCCTAGGAGAAATGATCGTTCCTTAAAAGTAACGCTTGATCTGATACTTGCTCCTGGCGCGCGGCCAGGAGCCTTTACCAGAACAAGTAGCATGGGTCTGGCCGAAATATAGAAAGGATAAAGGAACATATGGAATGTGGTTACCTAGCAACATAGTCTCTGCTGTTGATGAAATAGCACGTATCTACTACATCAATGGTTTCGAGGCACAGGCTTGGAATGCAGTTCGCCATGAGAACGAATTACGCATGCTGTCGGGCTGGTGTTGGACAACAAAGAAAGGCAATCGTCATCGTTACGGCTTCAAGACCATAACTGTGGCGTATCGTGATGCTTGGTATGAGCTTGTCCAAGAAACCAGCACTCCAATAGTGCGTCGTATTAGGGCAGTGTCATGACGGGCGGTAGCAGAGCACCAAGACCTGAGCTATTGCACATAGCTACGTTTCTGCGGGCTGAATTGGACCGCAGAGAGTGGAATGTGAAGGCTTTCAATGAAGCTATGGGCTATGTTCGAACAGCAACGAACATATATCCTTGGTTGAATGCGACCGGGGTGCCGAATGCAGATGCTGTTAGGCGTATGACGAATTTGTTTGGTGTACCTGCAGAAACATTCGCTCCAAAGGATCCAGTAACGATGTCCAACTATGAAGATCAGCCGCAAAACAATATTGTTTCGTGGCGCCGTGCGACTGTGGCTAACAATCCTCTGCAGTTCAGCGTATCTCCTGATGGAACTGCTCGACTACAATTGGACGTTACTGGTCAGATTGAATCGATGTCAGCGCTATTGCGTATGATACTCGATCAGAATGTAATGAACAAGTAACCTTGCATTGATACTTGCTCCTGGCCGATGCGGGCCAGGAGCCTTTACCAGTGCAAGCTGGATCTAGAAAGGAATGGAACAATGGCAAATTGGTTGAGAGATAAAAGCGGCAGACTTGTGTATGGCATCGAAACGACAGTGAACGACATGGGGCCTTGGTCTCCTACTGTCGCTCAGATACGCAATACTATACTGAGCTACAAGATTGTAGGTCCGCAGCTATCACTATCTGTAGACTGCGAGCCTATCGCCAAGACATTCGAACCTACCAATGAAGATGTCGATCAAGTAAGCGCACTTGCTTACAATGCAGTAATGAAAGGCTGCATGATTGATTTCGGTATGCTACCGAATGATGTATTGATCAAGTGCGCAAGTAGAGCCGGACCATTGTGGAATAAGGGAGCATTTGTTCAGCCTTTCACTACATGGGTGTTTCTCCATACTTGGGAGGATGGACAATCGGTCTACCTAGTTCACAATATAGACGATGCTTGCTTTGAAGTTTGTGAGCTTAACCCAATATGGTTGGGCGCTAACGGAGGGTGTTTGTCTATCGGCGATCGTGGTCATTTCACTCGTGACCCTGATACGCACTTGAAGTATAACTGCAAGGTAGCGCCAGCAGCGCCACGTTTCGCAACCGACTTGAATATGCGGAATGAAATCAATAACGGCGGCTCTCCTGAGAATGCTGCTGCCGGTAATATTGGTGACCCCATTTTGACTGCTCTGCTTATACTGAGCACGAAGAATGTGGTGCGCGAAACAATACCTGCGCCGGAACGTTTGAATCGACAAAGGTTACGCAAGAAACGTTTTCCAATACCACCCTATGATATCGTTCACACTAAGCCTTATATTACTGCTATACAAAACATCAAGGCAACGAGCAAGGGCGAATGGCAAGGCGGAACCCACAACACTCCCGTTCCGCATATTCGTCGGGCGCATATCCGACATTATGAGTCCGGTGGAACGGCAATGATTGACGAAACGTTAGTGAACGTGCCTGAAGAACAACGGCGCCAGTTCAAGTTTACTCGCTCACACTAT
>Ga0068871_100000336_pt1 | contig 32525 bp, 28 predicted proteins | sample KBSMisM72_FD_72750 | JGI IMG/M metagenome (GOLD analysis project Ga0068871, IMG submission 72750) | Miscanthus rhizosphere microbial communities from Kellogg Biological Station, Michigan, USA - KBS Miscanthus M7-2 | ecosystem: Host-associated > Plants > Roots > Rhizosphere > Soil ...
AAGGCGTTCGCGTGAAAGCGGTCCTCGACCACGTCGGCATCGCCATCAACGATCTGTCCGCGGCGCTGGCGTTCTATCGCGACGCGCTCGGTCTCCATGTCGACGTGCCCGAGGAGGTCACGTCGCAGCGGGTTCGCGCCCACTTCATTCCGACCGGACAAGCTGCACTCGAGTTGCTGGAAGCGACGGCGACGGACTCCGCGATTGCGAAGTACATCGAGAAGCGCGGCCCCGGACTGCACCACATCACCTTGCGGGTGGAGGACATCCGCGCGGCGCTCGATCAGCTCAAGGCCCGCGGTGTTCGCCTCGTCGACGAACAGCCTCGGGCCGGCGCCGAAGGTGCGCTCGTCGCGTTCATTCACCCCTCCAGTGCGCACGGCGTGCTGGTTGAACTAAAGCAGGCGGGCGTCGTCCCCAGTCACCAGTCCCCAGTCGCCAGTCAGGTTCGACGATATCGGATCGGCGACGTGGAACTCATTTCGCTCTTCGACGGCTATATCCGCCTCGACGGTGGCGCGATGTTCGGCGTCGTCCCGAGGACCTTGTGGGAGAAGCAGGCGCCTCCGGACGACCGTGGACGCATCCTGCTCGGCATGCGTCCCCTCGTGGTGCGCGGGATGCGGACGATGCTGATCGACGCGGGTCTCGGCGACAAAGACGACGCGAAGTTTCACGACATCTACGGCGTGGATCGCCGCCGCAACCTCGACACGACACTTGCCGAGGCCGGCCTCCGACCCGAAGACATCGACATCGTGCTCGCGTCGCATCTGCATTTCGATCATTGCGGCGGCTTCACCTACAGAGCCGCCGACGGCACGGTCCGGCCGAAGTTCCCGCGCGCGCAGTACGTCGTGCGGCGCGGCGAATGGGACGATGCGACGCACCCGCACGAGCGCAACCGCGCGAGCTACCTGGCCGACAACTTCGTGCCGCTGGCCGACGCGGGTGTGCTGCAACTCGTCGACGACGATCAGACGATCATGCCCGGCGTTCGGGTGAAGCGGACCGGCGGCCACTGCATGCATCATCAAATCATCTACATCGAGAGCGCGGGAAAGACCGCCGTGTTCGCGGCGGACCTCGTGCCGACGACGGCGCATCTGCCGAATCCATGGATCATGGGCTACGACCTGTATCCCATGGACACGCTCGCGGCCAAGAAAACGTTCTTTGCGGACGTCGCGCAAAAGGACGCGCTCGTGTTCTTCGAGCACGATCCGGACGTGGCGGCGGCCTACATCAGAGAGGACAAGGGAAGACGGCGGTATGAACGAGCAGATTGAGATCGGAATCGTCGGCGGCAGCGGCCTGTACGAGATGGCGGAACTCACGGATCGCAGCGAACGGACGGTCGAAACACCGTTCGGCCACCCGTCAGGACCCTATGTGGTCGGCACGTTGCGAGGGAAGCGCGTCGCCTTTCTCGCGCGTCACGGCAAAGGGCACGTGCTGCTCCCGTCGGAGATTAACTACCGCGCGAACATCTACGGATTCAAGGTGCTCGGCGTCGAACGCATTCTGTCGGCGAGCGCCGTCGGCAGTCTGAAAGAGGAGTACAGGCCGCTCGATATTCTTGTCCCCGATCAGTTGTTCGATCGCACGAAGGGCCGCATCAGCACATTTTTTGGCCGCGGCCTCGTGGCGCACGTCGGCTTTGCGCATCCTTTCTGCGGCGTGCTGTCGTCCATTGCCGCCGATTCGGTCGAGGCCGTGGGCGCCACGCTGCATCGCGGCGGGACGTATGTGAACATGGAAGGCCCGCAGTTCTCGACCCTCGCCGAGTCGAGGCTGTATCGCTCGTGGGGGATGGACGTGATCGGGATGACGAACCTGCAGGAAGCGAAGCTCGCGCGCGAGGCCGAGATCTGCTACACGACGCTGGCGCTCGTGACCGACTACGACTGCTGGCATCCGGACCACGACTCGGTGACCGTGGATCTCATCGTCGCCAACCTGCTGCAGAACGCGAAGACAGCGCAGCGCGCGATTGCAGAGGCCGTCGGCCGGATCGCTGGAGCGAGAACCTGCGGCTGCAAGGACGCCCTGGCCACCGCGATTATCACCAGACCCGAGAATGTTCCGGAGCAGACGAAGAGAGAGCTGGCGCCAATCGTCGCCAAGTATCTGAAATAGGATGCTGCTCGACTGGCTCGTCGGCGAGATTCGAAGGCGGAAATCCCGGACGCGGCCGTTGAAGGTGGGCATCGACGGACGATGCGCGTCGGGCAAAACCTTCCTCGCCGATTCCCTCGCCCCGCGATTGCGCGCACATGGATTCGACGTCCTGCGTCCGTCGGTCGACGGCTTCCACCATCCGAAGGCACATCGATACAGAAAGGGCGAGTATTCGGCCATCGGGTATTACGAAGACGCCTTCGACTACGCGGCTGTCGTCTCGCATGTGTTGCAACCGTTGTCGGGTTCCGCGTTTCCGGTCACGTGTCGTCGAGCCAGTCACGACGTGCGCACGGACGTCGCGATCGACGATCCGATCGAGGTGTCGGCCGATGCGGTGTTGCTGTTCGACGGCGTTTTCCTGTTCAGGAGCGAGTTGAATCCGTATTGGGATCTTCGAGTGCTCGTCCATGTGGATCCGGCGACATCCGTGTCTCGGGCTGTCGAGCGCGACCAGGGGCCCGACGCTCCGGCTGACGTCGTGCGCCGCAAGTACGAGTTGCGCTATGAACCAGCATGGCTGATGTACTGCGAGCTCGAGTTACCCGAGGCCAAGGCCGACGTGGTGATCGACAATACTGATTTTCGACAGCCCCTGATTCGGAAGAGTGCGTGATGGGATCAGAGATAGGGCTTCTGGGAATGCGATAGGGATGGGCTATCATTACGGGGCCCCTCACGCACCTTGGAACCGTGGCCTCATAGCACTCTACTTATTAACCGACTAGCGCTTTAGAGAGAGCAACGATGAAGATCGTAGTGACCGGATCGATTGCGTACGACTACTTGATGTCATTCCCCGGGAAGTTTACCGAGCAGATTCTCCCGGAGCATCTGCATCGGCTCAGCGTGAGCTTTCTCGTCGACTCCATGGACAAGCGCCGCGGCGGCTGTGCGCCGAACATCGCGTACACGCTTGCGTTGCTCGGCGAAAAGCCATACCTGATGGGGACCGCGGGCGAAGATTTCGGCGACTACAAGCAGTGGCTCGAAGCGGCTGGCGTCGATACGACACTCTGCCGTCAAGTTCCAGGGAAGTTCACCGCGTCGTTCTTCTGCAGCACCGACACCGCGAACAACCAGATCGCCTCGTTCTACACGGGCGCGATGGCCGACGCCGGACAGCTGTCGTTCCGCAACGCCAAGGACGCCAGGCTCGCGATCATCTCGCCCAACGATCCCGGCGCGATGGTGACCTACGCGGAAGAGTGCCGCACGCTGAAGATTCCGTACATTTTCGATCCAGGCCAGCAGTGCGCGCGCATGTCGGGCGACGAGCTGAAGGACGGCATTTCCGGCGCGCACATTCTGATCTGCAACGACTACGAGTTCGAGTTGATCCGCGAGAAAACCGGCATGGGGGAACAGGACGTGCTCGGCGAAGTCGACATCCTCATCGTCACGAAAGGCGAGAACGGATCGTCGGTGATCACGAAGCAGGGACAGACGGATGTCGCCGCCGTCCCGCCGCATCGCGTGGCCGATCCCACCGGCGTCGGCGACGCGTTCCGCGGAGGACTGATGAAGGGATTCGCAATGGGGCTGCCGGCAGACGCGGCTGCGCGCATCGGAAGCGTCGCGGCGACGTACTGCCTCGAGCACCTCGGCGGCACCTACCATTCGTATACGTGGGACGAGTTCGAGGCGCGCTATCGACAGCACTTCGGCACGCTGACGGCGGCTCGCTAGGGGCTTTCGTACAGCAAAACGGGCACCGGTCTTTCGGCCGGTGCCCGTTTTGTGTTTCTAGCCGGGTTGCGCGGTTAGTTGCCCGATCCGCGCTGCGAGCGATTCAGCGACAGCTCGGCGCCGACGTAGAACGTGCGGCCGCGATTCACCGGAATCGTGTCGCCCGTGCCGCCGCCGAGGTCCGGCAGCCACAGCGAGTTGTTCGTCAGGTTCTCGATGTTGGCGACGAACGACAGCCCGGTGGAGCCCATGTTCTGGAAGTAGTGCGCGACGTCGAACCGGATCTGCGCGTTGACGAGATGCGACGCATCCACCACCGGATTCACGGTCAACTGATATCCAGGAACGACGCCGCGATACGTGTCGAACACGCCGATCGTGAGGCCCTCGTCGCCCTGATAGCTGGCGCCCGCCTTGACCGAGTTGTTCGGAATCGGCGTGATGTTCGAGACGCCGCCGCTCTCGTTTGTCTGGTGCAGCACCGATCCGAGCAGGAACACCTGCTTGGTCACGTAGTACTTGCTTTCGACCTCGACGCCGTGGAACGTGGCCTCACCGAGGTTCGCGTAGTGCCACGGGGCGGTCGTGGTGTCGATCGTGATGCTGTCCGTCTGGCGGCTGTGGAAGAAGTTCACGCTGCCCTGGACGCGATCACGCTGGTACGCAAGCTCGACGTCGAACGTGCCGACTTTCTCCCCCAGCAGATTGGGATTGCCTGACAACGCGGGATGCGCCAGCGTCGTCTCGTTGATGCTCGGCGCGCGGAAGGCCTCGCCGTAGAGCGCCTTCACGCTGAACGCGCCATTCGGCACCCAGATGATGCCGCCGCGCGGAACCACGCTGGTGTCGAGGCTGCCGATCTTGTTCGCCTGCAGGCCGACGATGCCCTTCACGCCGTTGACGATCAGGTGATCGAGCTGCACGTACCCGCCCGAGCCGTTGCGCGTGCCGATCGAGATCGGAATGGGGAAGCCGAGGCCGTAGAACGTCTCGCCGCCCTGCTGGTGCGTGTAGAGAGCACCGACCGTCACCTGGTCGCGGTTCGTCGGGTGCACGATGTTCGTCCATTCGAGCAACTGCTCGCTGGAGTCGCGCTTGATGTCGGGGAACTCGATCGTGCCGAACGTGTTGCGGGTGTAGGTGTAGTTCACCGTCGACGACCAACGGCTCGACGGGTTGAAATCGTAGCTGACGTCCGCGAATCCACGCTTCCACCGCGGCTGGCCGACGTTGCCCTGCACGAACGAGGCGGTTTGCCAGTCGGTGAACGACGACATGGCGTTGAAGCCGCGATAGGACGCGCCGACGTAGCCACCCTGGCTGCGATTGACGATGTTGATGTTCTGCGCGATCGGCGAGGACGACATCGTCAGATCGACTGACGGGTACTGATAGGACGTCTTCCAGTCGGGCACCTGGTGCAACTGCGCCGCGCCCGTGAGGCTGAACGCGCCGCAGCTGTATGTGCCTTCGCCCGACGCCGCCAGCGTGTTGTTTCTACCGGGACGCGCGCTCGCGCTGAAGCCGTTCAGATCGTGCTTCTTGGTGATCAGGTTGATGACGGCCGAGAATGCGTTCGACCCGTAGAGCACCGACCCCGGCCCTTTGATGACCTCGATGTGATCGAGCGACGCGACCGGGAACGACTCGAGCAGGTCGCTGACGAGCCCGCCTTCGAGAATCTCCCGCGTCGGACGGCCGTTGATCAGAAACAGTACGTGGCCGCCGTTGATCTTCGTTTGATCTCCGCGCGCGGCGACGATGCTGCGATCGGTGAAGTACGCGCTCGTGAGATTCAGGCCGGGAACGCGGTCCAGAATCTCTGCGAGCGTGACGCCGCCCCAGCGCTGAAGTTCGTCATGGCTGATGACGGACATGACGCCCGGGGCGTCCGAAATCGACTCAGCGAACTTCGACGCGGTGACGACTTTGATTTCGAGCGGTGATTCGTCCGACGCCGCACTCGTCGCGGGTGACGTACGGTTCCCGCATTGCGGTGCCGCGGCATACGCGGGCGCGCTCGCCAACAACACGCTGGCGGCGAGAACTCTCAGAGCGGTGGTCATGTAACGCATTCGCAGCTCCAGAAAAATTGACAACTCCACAAAAGACAGCCCAGCCATTGCGGGTTTGATGCCGGTGTTGGAGCGTGCAGCGCCGCGCAGCGAGCGACAGAAACGCGGGGCCGGTGTCTTATCCCGTCATGTGGACGGACACGAGCGTCCAGACTTCAGACACGCCGCACGACGTGGGGACTCGGCTCCTGCGGACGCTAGAGCGCGAGGAGGTAGTTGGCGAAGCGATCGTTGTACAGCGCGCCGGGGCGGCGTTCGCGAATGCGGGACACCGCGACGTGGCCGGGCATGCCGAGCGACATGAGGATCAACCCGGCGACGAGCCCCGAACGATTGAACCCCATGTTGCAATGCGTGAGGACACGATGGCCGTCGCGAATCAGCGACGCGGCGAGGCCGGCAACCGCGTGCAGTTTGGTCAGATTCGGCAGCAACTCATCGTCGTCGTCGAACGGGAAGTACACGTACAAACAATTGTTCGTCTGCGTCGGAATGCACGCGTCGAGCCCGCCATCGAGATCGATGACCACGTCGATGCCGTGCGGGACCACGCAGTCCCAGCTGTCGAGATCGCCGGAGATGTAGAGGCGGCGATCGTCGTCAATGGGGAACAACTCCATTGGCGCAATCCTACCGCTGCTGAACCTTGGTTCGGAAGTACTCGAGCGTCGTGACGAGACCCTGTTCGAGCGCGACTTTCGGTTCCCAGCCGAGCAGCGTGCGGGCGAGGGTGATGTCGGGCTTGCGCTGCTTGGGATCGTCGCCGGGGAGCGGACGGTAGACGAGTTTCGACTTCGAGCCAGTCATCTTGATGATCAGCTGGGCGATCGCTTTCATCGTCATCTCGCCCTCGGGATTGCCGATGTTGATCGGCCCGTGTTCTTTGGACAGCATCAGCTTGATGATGCCGTCGACGAGATCGCTGACGTAGGTGAAGCTGCGCGTCTGACTGCCGTCGCCGAAGAGCGTCACGTCCTGGTTGCGCAGCGCCTGCGAGGCAAACGCGGGTACGGCGCGACCGTCGTTGACGCGCATCCGCGGGCCGTACGTGTTGAAGATGCGGACGATCTTTGTGTCGATCTTGTGCTCGCGATGGTAGGCGAACGTGATCGCTTCGGCGAAGCGCTTCGCCTCGTCGTACACCGACCGAGGGCCGATCGGGTTCACGTTGCCCCAGTAGCTTTCTTTCTGCGGATGGTGCTCCGCGGGAGGATCGCCGTACACCTCCGACGTGGACGCCAACACGAAGGCCGCGCCTTTGGCCTTCGCCAGACCAAGCGCGTTGTGCGTGCCGAGCGAGCCGACCTTCAGCGTCGGAATCTTGAGCTTGTCGTAGTCGATCGGGCTCGCCGGACTGGCCCAGTGCAGGACGTAGTCCACGCGCCCGGCGACCTTGATGTGGTCGCTGACGTTCTGCTTGAGGAACGTGAAGTCGCGCTTCTTCAGGTGCGCGATGTTGGCCCGGTCGCCCGTGACGAGGTTGTCGATGCCGACGACGGAGAAGCCCATGTCGAGGAGCGTCTCGGCCAGGTGCGAACCGAGAAATCCGGCCGCACCGGTAATGACCACTCGACCTTTAGTAGGCATGCTTGTGGAAGAAGCCTTTGACGATCGTGAGCCACATGATCTTGAGATCGAGCCGCACCGACCAGTTCTCGATGTAATAGAGGTCGTACTCGATGCGCTTGTCGAGCGCCGTGTTGCCGCGCCAGCCGTTCACCTGCGCCCATCCGGTCATGCCCGACTTCACCTTGTGGCGGAGCATGTACTGCGGGATGCGGTGCTTGAACTGCTCGACGAAGTGCGGACGCTCGGGACGCGGGCCGACGATCGACATGTCGCCGCGGAAGACATTCCATAGCTGCGGCAACTCGTCGAGATTCGAGCGCCGCAGAAACTTGCCGAACGCCGTGACGCGCGCGTCGTTCTCGCGCGTCCACACCGGTCCGCTGTCGCGCTCGGCGTCGTCGACCATCGAGCGGAACTTGACGATCGAGAACGGCCGTCCGTCCAGGCCCATGCGCTCTTGGCGAAAGACCGCCGGACCTTTCGACGTCAGGCGCACGAGCAGTGCGATGACCGCCAGCGGAATCGCGAGCACGGCAAGCAGCAGGGAGGAGATGACGACGTCGAGGACGCGCTTGACGATCGAATTGAAGCCCTGAAGCGGGACGTCGTTGACGTCGATGACCGGCACGCCGTCGAGATCCCACAGGCGGGCCTTCAGCGCGATCACCTGCAGAAGATCGGGTACGACCTTGACGTCGATGCACTCGCGCGAGGTCGCGTCGAGCAGGTCGATCGTCTTCAGATGCTGTTCGGGTGGCAGCGCGACGTACAGATGATCGATTTGCTCGCGCGCCGCGATTTCCGTCGTCTCCTCGATGGCGCCGAGGAGCGGCAAGCCGCGATAGCCGAGATGGTCGCCGGGCTTGTCGTCGACGAAGCCGACGATCTGATACCCGAGCTCGCGGTGTTCGATGATCTTGTCCGCGACGAGACGCCCCAGCTCGCCGGATCCCGCGATGAGAATGCGGCGCAGGCCGATGCCGGACCGCCACCGCCGCTCGAAGACCTCGCGCATCAACTGACGCAGCGAGAACGTGAGCGCGACGTTCAGCACCAGAAAGATGCCCCAGACCGCCTGCGATACCTCGTAGGCGCCCTTGTCGTTCGGCGCGATATAGATTTGCACGTACGTCGTGACGATGACCCCGAAGAGGACGGCCAGGATGCTGCCGACGAACACCGCGAAGAAGTCGTCGACCCGCGATCGCCCGCGCCGGAGACGATAGAGATTCTGCAGGTGGAAGCCCAAGGGCACGACGACGGCGACGAACGGCAGCAGGTCGATGTACTGTCGCAGCGGCGGAATGCCCTTGGTGATCGGAATCAGCCCGGTGTGGAACCGGATGGTGTAGGCGATGATGAACGCGGACAGGCCGAGGATCGCATCCGATGCGATGTAGAACGCGATGAGCAGCCGGTTGTAGCGCCGGAGCATCAGCGGGATTCCACCTGCGCCGCGATTTCGCGGACGAACCGCTCGCGGCTGAATTGTTCGGCGTGACGGCGGATGGCGGTCCGGTCGAACGACGCGGACATCGCCCGCGAGATGCCGTCGGCGAATGCCGCGGCCGACAGTTCCTCGACGAGGACGCCGGTCTGGCCGTCGACGACCGTCTCGGTGGCACCTCCGCGGCCCAAGGCGACGACCGGACGTCCACAGGCTTGCGCTTCGACTGGAACGATGCCGAAGTCTTCTTCGCCCGGAAGGAGCGTGACCGCCGCGTGGCGATAGAGCTCGCGGATCTGATCGTCGGAGACCCGGCCAAGGAACGTCGTGTTCGCGCCGGCGCCGCGGGCCAAACGGTCGCGGTCCGGGCCATCGCCGGCGATCTTCAACGGCACCCCGGCGATCCGAGCCGCCTCAATCGCGATGTCGAGACGCTTGTACGGCACGAGCGCGGACACGACGAGTGCGTATGGTTCGCTGCCGTTTGACTGAGCCGCCGGAGTGAAAAAGGTAGTGTCGACGGGCGGATAAACCACGATCGCGTCCCGATTATAGTATCGGCGGATCCTGCCGGCAACATAGTGAGAGATAGCGACATAGCGGTCCGCTCGACTCGCCGTCTCGCGGTCCCAGTTCGCCATGTGGTCCATGAGGCGCCGCATGATTCCGCTGCCCACGCGGCCCGCCCGTTCCGGCCCGAAGTAGGCGTCGAACTGATCCCACGCGTAGCGCATCGGCGTCAGGCAGTAGCACACGTGCGTGGCGCCGCGAGCCTTGATGACCGACTTGACGGCGCAATGGCTGATCGAGAGCACGACATCGAACCCGTCGAGATCGATCTGCTCGACGGCGGCGGGGAAGAGCGGCAGGTACGCGCGATACAGCCGCTTGACCATCGGCAGGTTCTGCACGAACGAGGTGCGCGGCTGCAGCCGCTCGATAGTAGGCGAGACGGATCCGCGGACATGCACGAGGGTGAACAACGCGGCGTCCGGGAAACGTTCACAGACCGCGTCGAGCACTTTTTCGCCGCCGCGCATGCCCGTGAGCCAGTCGTGGACGATGGCGAGCCGGCGGCTCACGGCAGAACCTGTCCGTAGATTTCGCGCACGCGACGAACCGACGACTCCCACGAAAACTGGCCGGCGCGTTCCGGCCCACGCCGCCGCAATTCGCTGCGAAGGCTGTTGTCCGTCAGGACGCGGTACATGCCGTCGGCGATGGCATTCGCGTCGTACGGATCGACCAGGACGGCCGCGTCGCCCGCCACTTCCGGCAGCGACGACACGTTCGAGGTGACGACCGGCGTCCCGCTCGCCATGGCTTCGAGTGGGGGCAGACCGAAGCCTTCGTACAGCGAGGGAAACACGAACACGCCCGCAAGGCGATACATCACCGCGAGCGTCTCTTCGGGAAGGTAGCCGAGAAATCGCACGTAGTTGTGCAACTGGTGGCGATGGACGGCCCGGCGCAGTGCCGTGTACTTCGAGATTTCATCACCGATGAGCACGAGCTTCAGGTTCTCGAGACCGCGCTTGCGGACGATTTGGAACGCGTCGATGAGCCGCTCCAGATTCTTGTGCGGCTTCACGTTGCCGGCGTACAACACGAAGTCGGTGTGGAGCTGGTACCGCTCGCGAACACGATGGACCGTCTCTTCGTCAGGCTCGATGCCGAAGCGTGGATCGAACGAGTTGTAGATGACGTCGATCTTCCCGGAAGGGATGTCCACGAACCGTTGGATGTCGCGCTTGGAGCTCTCCGACACCGTCAGCACGCGCGTCGCCCGCTTGGCAGCCAGCGAGATCGACGTCCGTGCGTAGGCGAGCGCCCACCTGTTGGGCAAGTACTGTGGAAACATCAGGTGAATGCAGTCGTGAATCGTCACGACGGACGGACAGCGCACGAGCGGCGGCAGCACGTAATGCGGTGCGTGGAACAGGTCGACCTTCTCGCGTTTGAGGTCTTGCGGGATGCGAATCTGTTCCAACAGCGAGTAGTTTCCCGCCGTCTCCTTCACTGGCCGGAAGTTTTCACCGAGCGCCCGCACCGCCGCGTCGTCTTCGGAGCGGCTGAGGATCACGTACTCCGTCTCGTGATCCATGTTCGCGAGCTCGCGAAGAAGATTGCGGATGTAGGTGCCGATGCCGAAGTCGTGCAGCTTGCGGGCGTCGATGCCGATGCGCACTTCGGTGCGATCATATCAAGGCGGGTAGGGCAGGTAGGGCGGGTAGGGCAGGTGAGGCGGGTGAGGCAAGTCCCGCCCAGCCCTACCTGCCCCACCCGCCTTACCTGCCCTACCTGCCTACCGATCCCAGCCCGAGTAATCCAAGTGATAGCGCTGCCGGAGATCGCGGCGGACGCCGGGGTAGACGTCGCCCTTGCGTGCCGCCTCTTCGGCGGCCTGCACGGTGCGTTTGATGTTGGTCGCCTCGGTCACCACGGTCGAAAACGCAGTGGTGCACCCTGGATTGACCACGCCGTGCATCTTGTCGCGTTCGAAGACGGAGAACCACTCGCGATCGAAGCTGCCAGAGATCTTGCCTTCGTAGCAGTCCGACTTGAAGCGGCGCCAATAGGTGTCCAGCTGGTCCGCGTGGGTTGAGGCGGCGGCGAGGGCCGAATCGTAGGCGTGCGTGGCCTTGGCGCGGTTGGCGTCCGCATCCGTAGTCGGAGTGATCTGCAACGAGTCGTTCAACGCCCGAATCGGCGTGCTGTCGGTCGTCGCGACGTGCTGCCCCGACAACAGCTCGCGCGCGTGATCGACGCCGACGGCAAACGAGATCCCCTGGGCGTTGCGAATGCCCATCGTGTTGATGCCGATGACGACGCCGTGGCGATCCATCAGCGGTCCGCCGCTGTTCCCGGGATTGATGGCGGCGTCGGTCTGAATCAGCGTCAACGGTCCGCTCGGACGAACGGCGCTGACGATGCCGCGCGTCACTGAGTTTTGAAACACGCCCAACGGCGATCCGATCGCGACGACGTCTTCGCCGGCACGAACGCCGGTCACCTGGCCGAGCTCGACGACTGCCTGGTCGGCGATCGGAAACGGCAGCTTCAGAATTGCGAGATCGAGATCGGCGGCCACGCGATCGACACGCGCGCTGATCGTGTCGCCAGAGGCGCGACGGATCCGGACCGAGAGATCGTTGCCGGCGACGTGCGCGTTGGTGACGATCGTGTCCTTCTGAACGAAGAACCCGCTGCCGCGGCCCGAGGACGTCTCGATGGCGACGACGGCGGGACCGACGCGAGCGACGAGATCTTCCAACGGAATGCTTCCGGCGTCCTTCGTCTCCGGCGGCGTGTTCTTCGGCGGCTCGTCGGCCGGCGTCGTCGGCGTGTCTCGCGGCTCGTCGCGATTCTCCTCCGGCGGGGAAGCCGTCCTGGCCACCACCAGTGCGGAAGGCGCAGAGCGCGACCGGGCTTGCAGCGCAGGCTGAAAAGCAGGCGCCGTGGCACGGCGATATATAAGGTACGCTCCCGCGCCAACACACGCAGAGACGAGCACTATCGCCGCGATACGGAGCGGCGACACGGCGACGGTCAGGCTCTGAAGCGAGGTGGGCTCGGGAATGGCGGCAGGTACTGGCGGCGGTTGCCGCTCGTATCCGCATCGGCACGTCGTGACACTCGCGGGTACGCGCCGGTCGCACGTCGGGCAAGTCCAGATAGGCGCCGGTGTAGCGTTCACGCCTCTAGGTATCGGCGCCGCGCACCTTCAAATACAGCTTGAGCAGAGGCGCCCAGATCGGATGATGTTTCACGTAGAACGCAATCTGACTCTGACGATACGCGCGCTGAGTGGCCGCTGGCGCAGCAAGACGTGAACGTCCGCGCAGATGTGTGATCTCCACGTCGGGAGTGAAGAGGATTCTCCGGCCGCGGGCGCGAATGGCCGCGCAGAAGTCGACGTCTTCGAGGTACATGACGTACCGCTCGTCCAGAAGGCCAACCGCGTCCGCGTCGGCACGACGAACAAGCAGACAGGCGCCGCTGACCCAGTCTGGATACTGCTGCCGCCTCGTCAACGCATCGACATCGCCCTTGGCGATCTGTTTCTGCCGCAACTCCGCGAACGGACCGATCATCTTTCCAAACGACAACTCGGCCCTGCCGTTGGCGTCGACGACGCGCGGTCCGGCGACCGCGACTTCAGGATGACCGTCGAGCGTCGAGAGCAGCCTGTCAATCGCGCCGGCTGGCACGAGGGTGTCGCTGTTGAGCAGCAAGAGGTTCGTGCCGCGGCTCGCACGAATCCCGACGTTGTTGCCGCGCGAAAACCCGAGGTTGGCGCCGGTCTCGATGACGCGCACGGTTGGCCACCGCCGAACCGCGTCGACGCTTCCGTCGCTCGACGCGTTGTCGACGACGATGATTTCATGCGGCCGGGACGGCGGAGCGTCGTGAAGCGATTGCAGGCAACGCTCCAGATCAGCCCGCGCGTTGAACGACACGATGACGATGGAGAGGTCCAGCTTCGCGTTCATCGCTGCGCCTCGAGAAGACGGAGCGTCGCCGCGGCGGCCCGCGGCCAACTGTACTTCGCGAGGACCGCCGGCGCCGCCGCGAGCAATCCTTTGCGCGTGGCCTCGTCCAACAGCAGCGCTTCAATCGCTCGGGTGGTCGCGGAGTGATCGCCAGGCGCGACGTACAGGGCGGCGTCGCCGCAACTTTCGCGGGCAATGGCGGTGTCGTACAACACAGACGGCACATCGGCTGAAAGCGCTTCGAGCGGCGTCAACCCGAGCCCCTCGTAGTCCGAGAGGAACGCGAACGCTCGCGCGCGGCTGTAGAGATCGGCGAGCTGTTCGTCGCTCGCATATCGATGCCAGCGAACGCGGTCGCCAAGCTCCTCACGTGCGATGGCGAACGCGATGTCCTCGAAGGGATAGCTGCGATTGTCGCCGACGATGTCGAGCGACGCGTCAGGCCGCGCACGCGCAATAGGCGCGAACGCCCGGATCAGATCGAGAACGTGCCGCCGGTTGAACACCGAGCCGACATAGAGCAGACGAGCCTCTCGTCGCGCGCCGTTCATGATGGACCGCTTGGGGATGCCGGGCGGAATGACGTGAACGCGCCGAGCGTCGACGTTGAGGTGCTCACCGATTTCGCGACGTGAGAACTCCGAGATCGTGATGACGTCCCGCGCACGGCGCGCGGACCAGCGCGCCAGCGTTCGCAGACGCACGCCTTCGCGCGTGCGAAACCATTCGGGATGCGCCGCAAACGAGACGTCGAAGATCACGACGACTGTCGGCACGTTCAAGAAGACGGGCGCGGTGTACTGCGGCGCGAAGAACACGTCGAGCGAGTCTTTCCGCGCCGCTGCCGGAAGCGCCGTCTGCTGCCACCATGTCCCAGGCGTGCCGTCGACGACGCGGACGTCGAATGCTTTGAGATGGGGCGGCAACGCCGCGGGCGCATAGAGCACGAAGTGATGCCGCGCCGACGCGCCGTTCGACGTCCACTCATGAAGGAGGCCGGCGAGATATTTCCCGACGCCCGTCACGTGGCCGGCCAGTTCCCGAGCGTCTATGCCGATGCGCATCGTCTCGCGACAGCTTGTTGATAGACCGCGTACGTGCGCTCTGCGGCGCGATCCCAACGGTATTCGCGGGAGCGCGCCAGTCCCTTCGACACGCATGCCGACGCGTACGCCTCGTCGCGGAGGACGCGCTCGATGGCGTCGGCCAGCGCCTGCGGGTCGTTCGCGTCGACAATCGCGCCAGCGTCGCCGACCACCTCCGGCAGCGAGCCGCGGTTCGAGACGACGACGGGAACGCCGAGTGTCATCGCTTCGAGCACCGGCAGGCCGAAGCCTTCATCGAGCGAGGGCAGCACCAGCACGCTCGCGCCTTCGTATAACCCGCGCCGTTGGTCGGCATCGACGTACCCGAGGTGTCGCACTCGTCCCGCAAGCGGAGGCTTCCGCGTTCGTTCGAGCCACCGCTCCGCCGCCGGAGTCGACTTGCCGGCCAGGACGAGTTCCACTCGTGTCCGTGTCACGAGGTGTTCAAACGCATCCAGCAGCACGCCGACATTCTTGCGCGGTTCGAGTGTGCCCACGAAGAGCACGTGCCCGTGTGGCGGCGGCGCGGGTCTCGCGGTCCATGCCGGTGCGCCGGGTTCGACCACGGCAATACGCGAGGGGTCGATGTTCAGAACGCGCTCCACTTCGCCGGCGACATATCGCGACATCACCACGATCGCGTCCGCGCGCCGAGCGTGCGAATGAATGAGCGTGGGATAGTCGCGGCGGACCTCGGCGCGCGTCCACGTCGAATCCCTGAGAAAGCTCAGGTCGGCAATCGTGATCACCTGGGCCGCGCGCCGCGTCGGCACGAGCAGCGGCGTCATCGACTGCACGACGTCGAAGTCCTCTCCCGTCAGTATTTCGACCGCCGGCCACTCGAGCCGATGCCAGGCCGCGTTGAGCGTGCGCACGGGCCAACGGCGATCGACCCGGCCCACGCGGTCGAAGCCGGCCTCGCGAATCTCCAGACGGTCTTTCCAGGAGCTTGAAAAGACGGAAATGTCGAGGTCGGACGGCGCAATCCCGGAGGCCAGTGCCCGGACGAGCTCGTGCGTGTATTCGCCGATGCCCGTGCGCTCGCGCAGGGCGGGGCGGTAGTCGATCAGCGCGCGCACTTGTTTAAGTCTTTCGGCCTCAGTATCTTATATCGCATATGAAAATCGCCGTGGTCGGGACTGGGTACGTGGGACTTGTACTTGGCGCGTGTTTGGCTGAGAACGGCAACACGGTCGCGTGCGTGGACAAGGATGCGTCGAAAGTGACGACGCTGACTGCCGGCAAGATGCCAATCTACGAGCCGGGGTTGGAAGAGATTGTCCGGCGAAACGTGGCGGAAGAGCGCTTGAGCTTCACCACCGAGCTGCCGGCGTCGGTTCGGGCATCGGACATCGTCTTCATCGCCGTCGGGACGCCTCAAGGTGAAGATGGCTCGGCCGATTTGACGCACGTACTGAACGTCGCGCGAGCCATCGGCCAGGTCATCAACAAGTACACGGTCGTCGTCGACAAGAGCACGGTTCCAGTGGGAACGGCGAAGAAGGTCCAGGCGACGATCGCGAAGGAGACATCGCAGCCGTTCAGCGTCGTCAGCAATCCTGAATTCCTGAAACAGGGCGCGGCCGTCGAAGACTTCATGAAACCCGATCGCGTCGTGATTGGCGTCGATCCGGACGATGAGCGGGCGGCAGCGTTGATGCGCGAGCTCTACGCGCCGTTCACGCGAACCGGCGCGCCGATCATGATGACCGACACGGCCAGCGCCGAACTCTGCAAGTACGCCGCGAATTCGATTCTTGCGACGCGCATCTCGTTCATGAACGAGATTGCGAACGTCTGCGAGCTGGTCGGCGCCAACGTCGACCACGTGCGCCGCGCGATTGGCGCCGACCGCCGTATCGGCATGCCTTTTCTGTTTCCCGGCATCGGCTACGGCGGCAGCTGCTTTCCGAAAGACGTCAAGGCGATGGTGAAGTCCGCCGACGATCACGGCTACGACTTCAAGATTCTGCGCGCGGTCGAATCGGTGAACGTCGGGCAAAAGCAGCGGCTCGTGGACAAGATGATCGCGCACTTCGGCGGCGAAAAACACGTGGCGGGAAAAACCATCGCCGTCTGGGGGCTCGCGTTCAAGCCGCGGACCGACGACATGCGCGAAGCTCCCGCGATTACGATCATCGAGCGCCTGCTGTCCCTCGGTGCGAGCGTGCGCGCCTATGACCCCGAGGCCAACGACACGGCGCGGAGTCTATTCGGCGATCGCATCGTGCTGTGCGACAAGAGCTACGACTCGCTTTCCGGCGCCGACGCGCTCGCAGTGCTGACCGAATGGAACAACTTCCGCGAACCGGACTTCGCGAAAATCCGCACGCTGCTCCGGGCGCCCGTCATCTTCGACGGACGCAACGTCTATTCGCCTGAGCACATGCGCGCGCTCGGCTTCACCTATTTCTCCATTGGCCGGTAAGCCGCTGACGGTGCTCGTCACCGGCGGCGCGGGCTACATCGGCAGCCACGCGGCGAAGGCGCTCGCCCGCGCCGGGCATCGCGTCGTCGTGTACGACAACCTGGTGGCCGGACATCGCGAGGCGGTGAAGTACGGCGAGTTCGTTCGGGGCGACATCCTCGATCCGGCGACGCTGCGGTCGACGATGGAAAAGCACGGCGTGGAAGCCGTCATGCATTTCGCGGCGTTCCTCGACGTCGGCGAATCGGTCCGCGAGCCAGTCAAGTACTACAGGAACAACGTCGGCGGCGTCGTGAACGTCCTCGAAGCGATGGCGGCCCTCGAGGTCGGCACGCTCGTGTTTTCCTCGACGTGCGCGACGTACGGCGAGCCGACGGAAACGCCGATTACCGAATCGCATCCGCAGCGGCCGATCAACAGCTACGGCGAGTCGAAGCTCGTGGCCGAACGCGCGTTTCCGCATTACGAACGCGCGTATGGCATCCACGCGATCGCGCTGCGCTACTTCAATGCGGCCGGCGCCGATCCTGAGGGCGAGCTCGGTGAGGATCACTCGCCCGAGATTCACGTCATTCCTCGCGCGCTCGACGCCTCCACCGGCGGGGAGGGGCTGAAGGTGTTCGGCGACGACTACGCGACGCCGGACGGCACGTGCTTACGGGATTACATACACGTGACCGATTTGGCGGACGCGCACGTCCGCGCCCTCGACGTGCTCGCGCGGACCGGGAAATCGGGCGCCTATAACCTCGGCACCGGCACTCCGCAGTCCGTGAAAGACGTCATCGCCGCAGTCGAACGCGTGACCGGCCGAAAAGTACCCTGGACGCTCGCGCCGCGCCGTCCGGGCGACCCGGCGATTCTGTACGCGTCGGCCGACAAGGCGCGGGCCGAGCTCGGCTGGACGCCGGCGTATCCGTCGCTCGACGACATCGTGCGGACTGCGTGGGCATGGCGTCAGACGCATCCGCGTGGTTATCGCGAGTGACACCGGGCCTCCGTTCGCCACTTCGCGATCCGAAACTGTCCGTCGTCATGGCGGCTTACAACGAGCGGCCGACGATCGAGGAAATCGTCCGCCGAGTGCTCTCGGTGCCGCTCAGAATCGAGCTGATTGTCGTCGATGACTGCTCCACAGACGGAACGCGCGAACAGCTCGTGGGCTTGCAACGCGAGCTCGGGTTCACGCTCATGCAGCAGCCGAGGAACGCAGGGAAGGGGGCGGCCCTTCGCTCGGCGTTTCCCCGTGTCACCGGCGACATCGTGGTGATTCAGGATGCCGACCTCGAATACTCGCCGGAAGAATATCCGGAGCTCATTGAGCTCATCTGTTCTGGGCGCGCCGATGTCGTCTACGGCTCACGGTTTCTTGGACGGCACCGCGTGTTTCTGTTCAGTCACTATCTCGGAAACCGTCTGCTGACGATGCTGACGAATGTGTTGTACAACACGATGCTCACCGACATGGAAACCTGCTTCAAGGCCATGCGGGTCGCCGTGGTGCGATCGATGACGCTCCGATCGAATCGCTTCGGCATCGAGCCTGAGCTCACCGCGAAGATCTTCAAAAGCGGCTATCGCGTGTACGAGATTCCGATCACGTATGACGGCCGCGGGTATGACGACGGCAAGAAGATCACGTGGCGTGACGGCGTATCCGCGATCTGGACGCTGTTGAAATTCCGGTTCATCGACTGATGCATCCGCTGAAGCGTCTTTTTGGGTACTCCAAGCCGTATCGATGGCGCCTGGGCGGAGCCGTCGTGGCGATGGCGGTCTACGCAGCAGGCGACGCGGGACAGGCGATTCTCGTCAAGCCGATCGTCGATCGCACGTTGCTCTTCGGCGACAGCCTTGCGCTGATGGCCTGGGGAATCGTCGGCGTGTACGTCCTCAAGGGCATCGGGTCGTACATATCGTCGTACGTGATGGTTGGTGTTGGACAGCGAGTGGTGATGGATCTGCGCAACGCGCTGTATCGCCACATCCTCGGTCAATCGGCCGGATTCTTCGCGCAACGCACGACGGGCCAGTTGATGTCGCGAATCGGCAACGACGTCGGGCAAGTACAGCAGGCCGTGTCGGAGACGATCGGCGATCTCGCCCGCGAGTCGATCACCGCGGTCGTGCTCGGCGGCTACCTTCTGTATATCGATCCTCGCCTGACGCTCTCGTGTTTGATCGTCGCGCCGCTCATCGTCTATCCGCTGGTCAGGCTGGGATGGCGTGTCCGGCGGACGACGCGGCGGAGCCAGGAGGCGCTCGAGCAACTGTCGCATCTCACGGTGGAAGCATTCACCGGCCACCGCATTGTGAAAGCGTTCGGGACCGAAGCGCACGAGAGCGACAAGTTCGGACGTGCCGCCCACAACTTGTACCGCACGAACATGAAAGTCACGGCAGCGCTCTCGAGCTTGCCGCCGTTGATGGAGCTGATTGGCGGCGCGGGCATGGCGATCGCGCTCGTGTACGGCGCGCGTCAAGTGTCGACCCACCAGATGACCGAAGGATCGTTCTTCTCGTTCATGGCGGCGCTGCTGCTGATGTACGGGCCGGCCAAGAAGCTCAGTCGCGTCAACGCCAACCTTCAGCAGACGATGGCCGCGTCCGAACGCATCTTCGACATGCTCGACACGCACACGGAAGTGAAGGAACGCGCCGGCGCCCCGGTCATGGCGCCGTTTGAGTCGGTCATCGAGTTCCGCGACGTCGGGTTCGGGTACCAGGACGGCCACACGCACATCCTCAAGGACGTCTCGCTGAACGTCAACGCGGGCCAGATGATCGCTATCGTCGGCCGCAGCGGCGCCGGCAAGACGACGATGGTGAATCTGCTGCCGCGGTTCTACGACGTGACCCACGGCGCCATTCTCATCGACGGCGTCGACATCCGCGATGTGACGCTGAAATCGCTCCGCGAGCAGATCGGCATCGTGACGCAGGAGACCGTACTGTTTGACGACACCATCGCGACCAACATCGCCTACGGCTCGCCGACCTCGTCGCCTCACGCGATCGAAGCCGCGGCGCGTGCGGCGAACGCGCACGACTTCGTGACGGCGCTCCCGCAGGGGTATGCCACGATGATCGGCGAGCGTGGACAGCGGCTGTCGGGCGGGCAGCGGCAGCGGATTGCGATTGCGCGCGCGCTTCTCAAGAACGCCCCGATTCTCGTGCTCGACGAAGCGACCTCCGCGTTGGATACCGAATCGGAGCAGCTGGTGCAGGCCGCGTTGGCCAATCTGATGATGAACCGCACGTCGTTCGTCATCGCGCACCGGCTGTCGACGATTCGCCGGGCCGATGCGATCGTCGTGCTCGATCACGGCCGCATCGCCGAGATCGGCAGGCACGACGACCTGCTGGCGCGTCCCGACGGCACCTACGCGATGCTGTACCAGATGCAGCTGCTGGAGGGACGCAAGATGGAGCGCCGCGCGGCGACGCCGGTGTCGTCATGATTCGATCCATGACGGGCTTCGCGTCCGTCAACAGCGAGGACGATCGCGCGACGATCAGCGTCACGATTCGCGCGCTGAACCACAGGCACCTCGACCTGCAGCTCCGCATTCCGCAGTCGCTGGCGTCCATTGAGAGCGACGTGCGCGCGACCGTGGCGAAGTTCGTCGCCCGCGGACGCGTGGAGCTCGGGTTGTCCTTGCAGCTTCGCCAGCAGCCGGGCGTCGAGGTGGAGTTCAACGACGCGTTCGGCACCGCGCTCGAGAAGGCGCTCGATCAGGCCCGCGCGCGCGGCCTCGTCACCGGCACGCTGACGCCAGGCGACATCCTCCGGCTGCCGCAGGCGTTGACGATCAGGGAGCGGCCGGTCGAGGCGGATGAAGCGGCGCAGGCGGAAGTCGCCGCGCGGGCGCGCGCGGCCATCGAGCGCGCCTTGATCGATCTCGACACGATGCGGACGCGCGAGGGGAATCACCTGCGCGCAGACCTCGACGAGCGGCGGATTCTCGTCGCCGATCTCGTCGAGCGCATTGCGGTCGCGGCCGACGCGGGCCGCGTCGGCGTCGAAGAGCGGCTGCGCGAACGCGTACGCCAGCTGCGGGAAGAGCTGCAGGCGGACGAGAACGCCGTCGCCTCGGAAATCGTGCGCGCGGCTGCACGGTCCGACATCAGCGAAGAGCTCGCGCGATTCCGCGCGCACGTGTCGCATTGGGTGACGCTCTCCGACAGCCCAGAGCCGTGCGGCCGCAAGCTCGACTTCCTGCTGCAGGAAATGAATCGCGAAGTGAATACGATGGGCAGCAAGGCCGACGGACTGCGCGTGTCGGAGCTCGTCATCGCGGCGAAGGCGGAGCTCGAGAAGATGCGCGAACAAGTCCAGAATGTCGAGTAAAATGGAAGAGAAATGATTGACAGAAGCAAACTTCCCAACTCGTTCGAGTTCGTGGTCACCGCCGGCGCCCGCGCGCGCCAGCTCTTGAATGGCTCCCGGCCGCGCGTCGACGTCGGGGAAAACAAGGAAACGACCGTCGCGCAGCGCGAAGTCATCACGAAGCAGGTCGAGAAGGTCAAAGAGGGTGAATCTGGTAGTTGAGTAATTTGGTAATCGGGTAATCGCCGCCTCTGGCAATTACTCATCCAATTACCAAATCACCAAGTTACCAATCACCAAATCATCATGCTCGTCGCCCTTGGGGTGACCGGGGGAATCGGCGCTTACAAAGCCGTCGAAGTCGCGCGCGGCCTGCAGAAGCGCGGACACGACGTCGTCGCGATCATGACCGCGACGGCGACGAAGTTCGTCGGTCCGGTTACGTTCGAAGCCATCACCCGCCGTCCTGTCATTACCGATCAGTTCGAGCCTGGCGCCAATTCCGACATCGAGCACATCGCGCTCGCGTCGACCATCGATCTCCTGCTCGTCGCGCCCGCGACGGCCAACATCCTTGGAAAATTCGCCAACGGCATCGCCGACGACTTCCTGTCGACGCTGTTCATCGCCACGCGCGCGCCGGTGCTCGTCGCGCCCGCGATGAACACGCAGATGTTCGCGCACGACGCCGTCCGCGCGAATCTCGACACGCTGGCGAAGCGCGGTGTGCGGTTCGTCGAGCCGGGCGAGGGATACCTGGCGTGCGGCTGGATCGGCAAAGGAAGGCTCGCCGAGCCGGACGAAATCGTCACGGCCGCGGAGTCGGTGCTTCGCCCGGAGGGGCCGTTGCGCGGCAAGCGCGTCCTCGTCACCGCGGGGCCGACCTACGAGGATCTCGATCCGGTCCGCTACATCGGCAACCGATCGAGCGGGCGCATGGGATTCGCGATTGCGGCGGAAGCGATGCGCCGCGGCGCCGACGTGACCCTCGTGGCCGGTCCGGCGTCGCTCGAGCCGCCTGCGGTACGTGAACTGGTGCGCGTCCGCAGCGCCGCCGAAATGCATCGGGCCGTGCTGGAGCGGAGCGATCGCATGGACCTCGTCGTCATGGCCGCGGCCGTGGCCGACTACGCGCCGGAGCGGCGCGCGCCGCAAAAGGTCGCGAAGCAGGACGACACCGTCACGCTGACGCTGAAGAGGAACCCCGATATCCTCGCCGACCTCGGACAGCGGCGTCTCGCTGCCGGCCGCGGGCCCGTACTCGTCGGTTTCGCCGCCGAAACGGAAGACGTCGTCGCGCATGCGCGGGCCAAACGGGAGCGCAAGCACGTCGACGTCATCGTCGCCAACGACGTGTCGCGTGCGGACGCCGGCTTCGACGTCGACAGCAACGCGGTCACGATTGTCGACGCGAACGGCGTGGAAGCCGTGCCGCTGCAGAGCAAGTCCGGTGTCGCGTCCGCCATTCTCACTCACCTCGAACGACTGTTCACGTGGACCGCGACGACCTCGTCGAACATCTGAAGTTCGCGAAAGCACTCGGTGTCGCCGGCGTCAGCGGTGATCCGGCGTGGCGCGAGCGCGAATCGGGAAAACGCGAACCGGTAGTGGCCGGCTTTAGCCGGCCCGATGAGGTCCGCCTGAAGGCGGACACGACGAGTGTTATGGCGCTCGCCGAGGTGCGAGCGGACATCGGCGACTGCACACGCTGTAAGCTCCACGGGCTTGGCCGCTCGCAGATCGTGTTCGGCGTCGGCAATCCAGAGGCCGACCTGATGTTTGTCGGTGAAGCGCCGGGCGCCGATGAAGATATTCAGGGCGTGCCGTTCGTGGGCCGGGCAGGGCAGTTGCTGACGAAAATCATCGAGGCGATCGGCATGAAGCGCGAGGACGTGTACATCGCGAACGTCATCAAGTGCCGGCCGCCCCAGAACCGGAACCCGGAGCCGGACGAAGTCGAGACATGCGAGCCGTTCCTGTTCCGGCAGATCGACAGCATCAAACCGAAAGTCATCGTGGCGCTCGGCAAGTTCGGCGCGCAGACGCTGTTGCGGACGCTCGAGCCGATTTCGCGGCTGCGCGGCCGCGTGTTCGAGTACCGCGGCGCCAAACTGATTCCCACCTTCCACCCGGCATATCTGCTGCGGAATCCCTCCTCGAAGCGCGACGTCTGGGAAGACATGAAGCTTGTACGCAGACTGCTTACTGAAAGTTAGAACTTAGAACTTAGAAGTAAGAACTTAGAACTTTCAGTTTCGGAAAATGACCTAGCCTGTCACCTCGTAGTTCTAAGTTCTTAGTTCTCAGTTCTAACTTCTAACCAGTGATAGTTCACGTCGCTGTTCCGGTGCCAGGGCTCGGCCTGCTGACATACCGGGTCCCCGCCGGCCTGGCGCGTCCTGTCGTCGGCTCGCGCGTCGTCGTCCCGCTCGGGAATCGCATTGTGACCGGCATCGTGATGGACGACGCGTCCGCGACGTCGATGGCGGACGAGGCGGTCAAGCCGGTCAAGGACGTGCTCGACGTCGAGGCGTTCGTGCCGCCGGACGTCGTCGCGCTCGCGCAGTGGACCGCCGAGTACTACGCCGCGGGTCCCGGCGACACCATCACCGCCGTCCTGCCGCCGATGGCGCGAGGCGGCCGTCAGGACTCACACAAGACGGTCCGCGTCGCCGCGATTACGACGGCGGGCCTCGAAGCGCTGCATTCGGCATCACCAAAGCAGCTCGAAGCCCTCCAGCTCCTCGCCGGCACTCCAACAGGCATCGCCACGCCCGAGCTCGCGTCGCGAGGCGTCGGCCCCGCCGCCGTTGCCCGGCTCGCCAAATCCGGCTTCGTCAGCGTGCGGTCCGACCGCGTGGACCGCGATCCGTTTGAAACCGCGGCGGCGCGTGCCGTCGAGGTCGATCTCTCACGCCCGCTCACGCGCGAACAGGAATCAGCGCTGACGCGGTTGCGCGGATTCGTCGATGGACGTCAGTTCAAGGTCGCGTTGCTCCACGGCGTCACGGGCAGCGGCAAGACGGAAATCTACGTGCGGCTGGCGATGTACGTCCGCGACGCGGGCCGGCGCACGCTGATGCTCGTCCCGGAGATTGCGCTCACGCCAGTCGTCACGTCTCTTTTTCGACAGGCGTTTGGCGCTCGCGTGGCCATCCAGCACAGCGGTCTCTCGGACGGCGAGCGGCACGATCAGTGGCAGCGGATCCGTCGCGGCGACGTGGACGTGGTGGTGGGTACCCGTTCCGCGGTGTTCGCGCCGCTCGAAGAAGTCGGCGTCGTAATCGTCGACGAAGAGCATGATGGCTCGTACAAACAGGAAGAGAGCCCGAGGTACAACGGACGCGACGTCGGCATCGTCCGCGGCCAGCGTGCGGACGCGCTCGTCGTGCTGGGATCGGCGACGCCGTCGATGGAGAGCTATCACAACGCGATGTCCGGGCGTTACGAGCGCCTCGTGCTCGAACGGCGCGTGCTCGATCGTCCGCTGGCCGCCGTGACCGTGGTCGACATGCGCGAGGAGTACGCGGAGCGCGGCCCCGAGGCCGTGATCAGCCGCGCGCTGGCGGAGGCGCTCAGCGCCCGGCTCGATCGGAAAGAGCAGGCGCTCGTGCTGCTCAACCGGCGCGGCTTTGCGACGGCGATTTTCTGCCGGCAGTGCGCGGCGACCATGGATTGTCCGAACTGCAGCGTGTCGTTGGTCGTGCACGGCGAAGGGCCGTCGCGGCGGGCGCGCTGCCACTACTGCAACTACACGATGCGCGTGCCGGCGGCCTGTCCGAAATGTGCGGGGCCGTATCTCGAGCAGGCGGGCTTCGGCACCGAGCGCGTGGAAGCCGAAGTCAAACGCGTCGTGCCGTCGGCGAGAGTCGCGCGTCTGGATCGCGACGCCATTCGCCGCAAAGGCGCGCTGACGGCGATTCTCGCAAAATTTCGCGCCGGCGAGATCGACGTCCTTGTCGGCACGCAGATGATCGCGAAGGGGCACGACTTTCCGCGCGTCACGCTTGTCGGCGTCGTGTCGGCCGACGTCGGGCTCGGCCTTGCGGATTTCCGCGCCTCCGAGCGGACGTTCCAACTCCTCACGCAAGTGGTGGGGCGGGCCGGACGCGGAGAGGCGCTGGGAGAAGCCATCGTCCAGACGATCTATCCCGATCACTACAGCATCCAACTCGCGCGCGACCAGAACTACCGCGCGTTTTTCGAGAAGGAAATCGCTTTTCGAAAAACGATGCGCTATCCGCCGCTCGTCTCGATGATCAACACCATCGTTCGCTCGCGGACGTTCGGAGGCGCCATGGACGACGCGGGCGATTTGGTGCAGCGGCTGCGGACGCATGCCGACCAGGCGGGTTTGAGGATTCTCGGGCCGGCCCCGGCGCCGCTTGGGAAGCTGCGCGGCGAGTACCGCACGCAAGTGCTGATCAAGGGCACCAACCGCCGCACGATGCGCGAAGCGCTGCTTGCCGCGCTGGCGACGCGCCCCGATCTCGAGCGCCGCGTCGTCGTCGACGTCGATCCGATTTCGGTTCTTTAGGCTGACCTCACGAACCCCGCGAATCTATCGGCCCGTGAACAGTTCCTGGATCGGCACCGGCGTGAAGCAGAGCGCGAACATCACCAGGGCGAACACCGCGAGAAGTTTTCGCGAGCCGTCGAGGGGCACGTCTTCGTCGAGGACCGGCGGGTGGTTGACGCCGAAAGCGAACAGCATCGCCGTGACGACGATCGTCCAGACAATCCACGTCGCGGATCGATAGGACAGCGCAATCGCGACGACGATCATGGCGAGCGTGACGGATGTCGACCGCTTGCCGAAGACGGTGTACGAAATGTGCCCGCCGTCCAGCTGGCCGATTGGAAACAGATTGAGCGCCGTCACGAGCAGGCCGAACCACGCACCGAGGCCGATTGGATGAAGAACCAGGATTTCGCTGTCGGGCGCCGTCCCCCAGATGAGCCACGAGAAAAACTTCACCAGCAGCGGATCACCGAGAAGCACGCCCTGCGCGGCGCGGAACGGTTCGAAGTGCGACAACGCGATGCCGATGAACAACGCGGGCACGGCGATCACGAATCCGGCAATTGGTCCGGCAATCCCGATGTCGAATAACCAGCGCTTGTAACGAATCGGCTCCCGAATCCGAATGAACGCTCCGAGCGTGCCGCTCAGCGTGAGCTGCGGTGGAAGCGGAAGGAAGAAGGGCAGGCTCGCATCGACGTCATAATGTCGGCAGGCGATATAGTGACCGAGCTCGTGAGAGCCGAGGATGGCGATGATCGTCGCGCTGTACGCCCAGCCCCATCGGAGCGTCGTGCTCCCAATGGTGAGGACGAACAGCAGGACATGCAGCCAGTCCCTGTCCTGAAATTTCTTCGGAGGTTGCCAGACGGGATCCACTTACCCGATATTTTGCAGGTCTTTACCCGGCTTGAAACGAATGGTGCGTCCCGGAGGGATGCGAACTTCTTTGCCGGTTCTCGGGTTGCGTCCGATGCCGCGCTTGCGCGGCTTGACCTGGAATACGCCGAAGCCGCGAAGTTCGATGCGCTCGCCCCGCTGCATGGAAGTCCGCATCGCGTCGAACACTGCGTCGACAGCCACCTCGGCCTTGACCTTGGTGATGTCGGCAATCTTCGACACTTCGTTGACGATGTCGACCTTGATCATGCTTAGGGTCTCCTGACCGGCGATAAATACTATAAATACCGGGACTTACACTGTCAAGGCAAAGGCTAAGTGTCAAATCGTAAAAGCCCATCGGTCGTGCTGGTCGGACGCCCAAACGTCGGCAAATCCACGTTGTTTAACCGCATCACGGGCTCCCGCCGGGCGATCGTCGCTCCAGTTGCCGGTACCACGCGTGATTCTCTGGCGCGTCCGGTCAGCTGGCAGGGCGCCGCTTTTCAGCTCTTTGATACCGGAGGGCTGTACGGCGCCAGCGAGGATCCGCTTCACGAACTCGTCGTCAAGCAGGGCCAGCGCGCGATCGACGGCGCGGACGCGATTGTGTTTGTGGTCGACGGCCGAGAGGGCCTCGTCAGCGGCGATCAGACCGTCGCGCAAGAGCTGCGTGCGACGGGAAAGCCGCTGCTGCTGGCGATCAACAAGACCGACGACAAGCGCGCCCAGGGGACGGCGTCGGACTTTTATGAGCTCGGCATCGATCCGGTGTTGGAGATCTCCGCGGAACACGGCACCGGCGTCGCGGAATTGCTGGACGCGCTGGTGGAGCTCCTGGGGACGAGGGGCTGGAGGCTAGGGGCGAGGAAAGAAAACGCCGAGGACGCAGACGACGGCGAGGACGCGGAGGACGCTGTAGCCCCTACTCCCGAGCCACCAGGCCCTCGTGAGACTAACGTCGCGATCGTGGGCAGGCCCAACGTCGGCAAGTCGTCGCTGGTCAACCGGCTGCTCCACGAAGAGCGTGTGCTCGTCAGCGACATGCCCGGTACGACGCGCGATGCGATCGACAGCCTCTTGACGTGGCATCGGCGGCGGTTCCGGATTGTGGACACCGCGGGCATGCGGCGTCCAGGGCGCGTGGCGACGGGCGGCCAGGTCGAGTGGGTGAGCGTCGCGAACGCCAAGAAGTCGATCGCCGACGCGGACGTCGTCGCGCTCGTCATCGATGCGAGCACCGGCCCCACCGAGCAGGACGCCGCCATCGGCGGAGAAGCCGATCGCGCCGGCCGCGGCATCGTGATCGTCGCGAACAAATGGGACCTGGTGAAGGACCGCGGGCCGAAATACTCGCAAGTGTTCGACGAGGAAACGCGTCACCGCATGCGCTTTCTCGACTACGCGCCGATTCTGCATGTGTCGGCGATGACCGGCGAGCGCGCGCCGAAGATCGTCGAGACGATCGACAAGATCGGCGAGACGCGGCGCACGCGCATCCCGACGCCGAAGCTGAACAAGTTTCTCGAAGAGATCACGGCGGCGAATCCTCCGATCAGTCCTGGCCGAAAACACGTCCGTATTCTGTACGGCGCGCAGATCGGCGTCGCGCCGCCGTCGTTCGTCTTCTTCACCAACGTCGCGACGACGTTTCACTTTTCGTACGAGCGGTTTCTGCTCAATCAGCTTCGCGAGAAGTTCGGCTTTGTCGGGACGCCGATTCGGCTCCAAGTGCGGCGCCGCGTGAAAAAAGGACGCCGACGCGAGCCGTCCTAGTGTTCTCTGATGCCGGAGTAACCCCGTTTGGCCAGGGCCACTTGGAGTGCCCGCAGGCTGTCCTGACACGCCACCGTGAGCTTGCGCTTTTCGTCGAGTGACAGCATGAGCGAGCGGACATTGGTGTTGCGCCGAGACAGCGCGATGAGCTGCGTGTTGAGCTCGAGGAAGCGGTTCAACGCGGCGCCAGCGGCGTCGACCTTGGACCGCGACGAAGGGGCCGACAGTTGGCGAAGCTCGTCGAGCGCTTTCCGCGCCCCCGCCTGAGACGTCGACATCTGCTGTTCCATCCTCGTCATCACCGCTTCGTCGGCGTTGGCGATGTGCGGCGCTTGCAGCACCTGAATCTCTCGGACGGTGAGCAGCGCCGTCGCGATGAGCGCCTCGACGTGCCGCGCGTCGCCGGCATTCGCGGGCGTAACCGCTTGGAGCGCGTCGCGAAACGCGTTGGCGGCGTCTAGTGCGGGACCGAACGCCAGGCGCTGCGCCTTCAGGTTGGTGTTTTCGACCGCGAGGCCGAGGATGCTGTCGTCGAGTTTCCGGTACTCCGCAAAGTTATTGGCAAACTCCGTCAGCAGTTTTTCCTCCGGCGCGTAACCGAGCGTGTGCAGCGTCTCGCCGAGTCGGACGACGTCGCGCTGGACGGCGGCCGTCGACTCGCGCGATTCCTTGGCAAATTCGACCGACGCGTCATCCGTTTCGGCCATGACGGAACGATTGGCGGCGTCCGACGCCATGGTGAACTGCACGGTCAAGTCGGCCGCGAGTTCGCGCGCACGGGCAACCTTCTCGAGCGTGGTGTTCACATCTTCATGTCCGCAGCCCGCCGCGACGGCGATCGCAGCCACGATCAGGAACGTTCGACCTAAGCGCATGCGTGCAGAACGGTAGCACAACGTCGCGCGAGCAGTTCCCGACGGCAAAGTGAGCAGATCTTTCGAGAGGTACGGCCGCCGCAGGCCGCCTGGCCGCCGGCGCACGCCGCTGGATGCGGTGCGCGACCGCCTGGAGCGGCTGCGCAACCAGCCGGAACGGCGGTGCGATGCCCGGATGGCCCGCGCAACACCGCGGACTGCCAGCGCAGCGCGCCGGAAGGGCGGCGCCGTCATGTGGAACAGCCGTAGACGGCATCGGGACGGCGGAGCGACGCGTCTGTCCGCTCGTACGGGTCAGCTGTGCCCTTGCGCGACCGAGCTGTGCAGGGCGGAGAGCTTGGAAGTCGCGGAGACGACGTAGATATGCTGGATCCTGCCGGCCATATCGACGTCGACCTGCATCACCGAGCGCGGCGCGACACGCGGAGGCACGATGGCAGTGTCGATGACGACCGCCGGCAGGCCGTTGAGCATCATCACACGCGCCGTGTGGCCCTGACCGATGCTGTAGACGGCGAGATAGAACCGGGCAACCTTGTCACGGCCGACGATAGTCCGCAATGCCGAGCGGAATTCGCCGCCCCCGTCGGTCGTCGTCTTCACGTCGTCGGCCAGCAGCGCTTCGACACCAGCCACGTCGTTGGCCTGCAGCCGCTGAAGGAATTGAAACAGCGCGCGCCGGCTGGCATCCTGCACTAACGGCGTCGGCCGAACGCGTTGGCCATCGTAAGACGCCATCACCTGCCGCGCCCGATGGTGCGTGGTCTTGACGTTCGGCTCGGACAAGTCCAGCGCGTCGGCCGTTTCCTTCACCGAGTAGTCGAACACGTCGCGCAACAGAAGGACGGCTCGTTGACGCGGAGTGAGCTGTTCGAGCGCGACGAGAAACGCGAGCGAGACGCTCTCGAGCAAGTCGTATCGCTCCTCGAGGGTCTCGCGGCCGTCGACCATCGGTTCGTGCGACGGCGGCGCCGCCTCCTCGCTCGTGTCGATGGGCGACGGCAGCCACGGACCGACATATTCGCGCCGCTTGCGGCGGCGCAGGATATCGCGCGACAGGTTGAGCGCCACCTTGACGAGCCATGGCCGCAGCGGCTCGTCGGTCCGCTGCGGCGGATGCTCCATCGCACGAACGAACGTCTCCTGGACGATGTCGTCGGCGTCGGCGGCGCTGCCTGTCATGCGGTAGCTGACGCCCCACAGGAACCGGCGATGCTCGTCGAACAGTTGAGCGAGCGGAAGCGTCATGACGCCAGCGCCGGCTCGCGACCTTCCACCCTGCAGGACACCGCTGCGGCAGCCGCCGCCGCGTCGAGCGCACTGGCGGCAGCGGCGTCCGACAGTTGACCCTTCGCGCCAACCCAATCGCCCGCGATGAATACGTTGTCCACGCCTGGCAGCCGCGGAGACGGCCGGCCTGCCGTGCCGCCCGTTGCCGCGGTCAGCATCGTGTGCGTCACGGTGAGGTTCGGAAGGAACTGTCTGCTGTCCACCACATCGCGCCATCCCGGCTGAAGCTCGTCGACGAGCCGCTCGAGCTCCTGTTCGGTTTCGCGGCCAGCTGTCTCGTCGACGCGGAGGTACTTCGACACGTGCAGCACCGCACCGCCAGCGGGCGCGAGCTTCGCGACCGCTGAATGGACCGAGAAGTACAGCGGCCGATCGACGCCAAACGCGACGAGCCGTCGTGGGTTGGGAAGCATGCGCAAGCCGATGTCGAGTGTCGCATGACGGACCGGCGGGGGCAGCATGGCCGCGAACGACGTGCCGGCGAGCGCGTCGACGTCTGAAGGGCTTCCCGTCACGACGATTGTCGACGCCGGCAGCGTCGTCCCATCGCCGAGGCGGATCCCTGTCGCCGTCCGTCCATTCCGCCCGATCGCGATCGCCGGGGCACCCGTGGTGATCCGAACGCCCGCGGCAGTGGCGGCGCGGCGCAGCGACTCGACGATCGTCTGCCAGCCACCGTCGAGATACAACACGTTGCCGCGTGTGCCGAGTTGCAGCTGCTCGATTGCCGCGCCCGCGCTCTGCTGGTCTGGCGCGTTGGTGAACGTCGTCACTCGGACGAGCATCCTGATCACATCGCGCACCTGCTGGTGACGGAGGTTCGCCGACAGCCAGCGCTCGAGCGTCTCGTGCTGAATGCGCGACGCGTCGATCGATCCGACGCGTGAGAGCAGCGTCGCGAACTCGAACTTCGCAGACAGGGGCAACAGGTCCGTCGTCAGCAAAGAAAGCAAGCCGGTGGGCAGCGTGTGAAGACGCCCGTCGTAAATGGCAAACCCGCCGTTGCCTCCTGGAACGCCACCGCGCGGATCGATGCCGAACGAACGAAGCGCGTGACGGAATGCGCCCTCACGGTAGAGCGCGTGAGGGCCGAGGTTGAATGAGAAGCCGTGCTTCTCTCGAGTGGCGGCGCGCCCGCCGAGCGACGCCTTTTCGAGCAGCACGACTTTTTGGCCGGCTTTCGCGAGTGAGGTCGCGGCGACGAGCCCGGCAACGCCGCCTCCAATGACGATGTGTGGGTGTGTCATACCGGCATCACGTTTGGGAAGGTGGAAACGTTACAGAACTGATGTAGTGCAGACCTTCAGGTCTGCAATTGGGCAGGCCTAAAGGCCTGCGCTGCATCAGCTTTTAGTGACTTCTTAGGTACATGGGCCTAGACTAAAGACGGCCTAAGTTTCGCGCCACTCGCGAAACGCGGGGGACCCAAGCTCCTGGGGCGTACCGGCGGGAAACCGCCGGCGGACACTTCCGAGTCCGAGCCCGTCAGCTAACCTCGTAGGCATTTTTACGGAAGCGCCTGTGGAGATCACCTCCCGTTCGGGCGACACACGCGTTCGCGTGGTTGTCGCCACCACCGTACTTCTTACGTTCATTTCGTTCTGGCGGGCCGCGGCCATCGTGCTCAACGACCTCGGGTCGAGCGCGTTCTATGTCGGCGGCATTGCCGAGCAGGCGATGGGCAAAGCCGCGCCGTGGTTCATTCTCGGCGTCATGTGTTTTTCATACACGGTCCGGGCCGTGTACATCGAAAGCTCGGCGATGTTCGTGCGAGGCGGCGTTTACCGGGTCGTCAAGGAGGCGATGGGCGGGACGCTGGCAAAGCTGTCGGTCTCGGCGCTGCTGTTCGACTACGTGCTCACCGGGCCAATCAGCGGCGTGTCTGC
>Ga0068871_100000337_pt1 | contig 32470 bp, 35 predicted proteins | sample KBSMisM72_FD_72750 | JGI IMG/M metagenome (GOLD analysis project Ga0068871, IMG submission 72750) | Miscanthus rhizosphere microbial communities from Kellogg Biological Station, Michigan, USA - KBS Miscanthus M7-2 | ecosystem: Host-associated > Plants > Roots > Rhizosphere > Soil ...
GGGAACCAGCTTCTTCCTTCCGAGCGGCCTCGTCATCAGCGGCAAGCCGATGACCGTGGCCGGCGGCGGCAACCCGCTGCTATGGCAGCACCTGTTCTGGTTCCTCGCGCATCCCGAGGTGTACGTCCTGATCCTTCCCGCGATGGGCATCGTGTCGGAAATCATCGCGAACAACACGCGCAAGCCGTTGTGGGGATATAAGGCGCTCGTCTACTCCGCCATCTTTCTCGGCTTCATGTCGTTCATCGTCTGGGCGCACCACATGTTCATGACCGGCATGGGGACGACCATCAGCGCGTTCTTCCAGACGACGACGATGATCATCTCGATTCCATCGGTGATCATCCTGACGGCGCTGCTGCTGTCGCTGTGGGGCGCGTCGATTCGGTTCACGACGCCGATGCTGTTCGCGCTGGCGTTTCTGCCGATGTTCGGCATCGGCGGGCTGACGGGCCTGCCGCTCGGCCTCGCCCCGTCGGACATCCATCTGCACGACACGTACTACGTCATCGGCCACTTCCACTACGTCGTCGCGCCCGGCACGATCTTCGGCCTGTTCGCCGGCGTGTACTACTGGTTCCCGAAAGCCACTGGACGCCAGATGAACGAGCTCCTCGGAAAGATTCATTTCTGGGGCTCGATTGTCTGCATCAACCTCGTGTTCATGCCGATGTTCATCCAGGGCCTCGGCGGCATGAACCGGCGCATGTATGACGGCGGCATGCAGTACGCGCACAACGCCGGCCTGCTGCACTGGAACGTCGTCATCGGCATCGCAGCCTGGGGCCTCGGTCTGTTCCAGCTGCCGTTCATCATCAACTTCTTCTCGAGCATCAAGTGGGGCGCGCTCGCCGACAAGAATCCGTGGCACGCCACGACGCTCGAGTGGTCGGCGCCGTCGCCGCCCGGACACGGCAACTTCATTACGGAGCCGATCGTGTATCGCGGGCCGTACGAGTACAGCGTGCCGGGCGCCGCCGCGGACTTCACGCCGCAATTCGAACCGGAGCGCGTCTAGCATGGAAATTCCGTACACAGTCGAACCTCGGCCCGATTCCGGGCTGGCCAACGGCAAGCTCGGCATCTGGCTATTCCTGGCCTCGGAAGTGATGCTGTTCGGCGCGCTGTTCTCGACCTACATCCTGCTGCGGGTGGGCGCCGTCGAGTGGCCGCACGGCGAATTGAACGTGTGGCTCGGCGCCATCAACACGGTGATCCTCATCTGCTCGTCGGTGACGATGGTGGTCGCGTGGGCGCAGCTGAAGATGGGGAACTTCTCGAAAGGCCGGCTCTACGTCGCGGTGACGGCCGTGCTGGCGCTCGTCTTCCTCGTCAACAAGTACTTCGAGTACGCCTCCCACTTTGCGCGCGGTGAGGGGCCGTGGCACAGCACGTTCCTGGCGATCTATTTCACGTTGACGGGGCTCCACGGTCTCCACATCCTCGGCGGCGTCGTCGTGATGGCCTATCTCGTGGGCCCTGGCGCCGGGCTGTGGCGGCGCAATGCGGAGCAGTACACCAATCGCGTCGAGTACACGGGCTTGTACTGGCACTTCGTCGACCTGGTGTGGATTTTCCTCTTCCCCGTGTTGTACCTGCTGTAGGGAGATTCGAATGCACGGAACCGATCCGGCCGTCATGAAGAAAGCGATTCGTACCTACGGCGTCATCGGCGGACTGCTCCTCTTGTTCACGGTGATTACGGTCGCCGTCAATCAGGTGCATCTCGCCGTGCCGCTCGCGATTACCGTGGCGTTGATCATCGCGACGATCAAAGGCTCGATGGTGGCGTCGATATTCATGCACCTGAGCCACGAGAAGAAGTGGATCTACGGCTCCTTGATTCTCACGGTCCTTTTTTTCATCGTGCTGATCCTCCTGCCGAATCTCACTGTGTCGGACACCATTGGCAAGGTGAGCCCGTATACGGCCGCGGCGGAACACGCGACGGAGAAAGCGGAGAAGTAGGATGTCGCTCCGCGCGTTTCACTTGTTCTTCATTGCGTTGTCGGCCGTGATGGCGGCGTTCTGTACCGCGTGGGCGTTCTCCCAGTACCGCATCGATCACGAGTTGATTTACGGTGCAGGCGCCGCGGCGTCCGCGTTGTCGGTTGCGGGCCTGGCGATGTACGGCGTGGCGTTTCAGCGGAAGACAAGGAACCTGTGATGCTGCTGCTGGCGTGTTCGGTGTGCTTCGGACAGAGCGACTCTCCGCTCGCGCAAGGCACCAACATGGCGATTTTCTTCATGCTCGCCGTGACCGGCGTCATGCTTGCCTCCTTCGCCGGTTTCTTCATCTATCTCATTCGTCGGAAGCGCTTGTTCGCTGACGACAACATGCCTGAGCACGAGAGGACCGTTTGATGGCGAACTTCCTGGGGATACCGGCGGCTGCGTCCGCGCATGCGGGCGAACTCGACCAGATGCTTGTGCTCGTGCACTGGCTGATGTTTGTTCTCTTCATCGGTTGGGGCGCCTTCTTCGTGTTCGTGCTCGTGAAATTCCGCCGCGGCGCCAACCCGAACGCGAGCTACGTCGGCGCGAAAGGCAAGTTCGCGAAGAGCACCGAGGTCGCCGTCGCGTTGATCGAAGTCATCCTCCTCGTCTTCTACGCCATTCCGGCCTGGGCGAAACGAGTGACGCAGTTCCCGAGCGGCAGCGATGCCGTCGTGGTGCGTGTCGTCGCTGAACAGTTCGCGTGGAACATCCAGTATCCCGGCGCCGACGGAAAGTTTGGACGTACCGACCCCAAGCTCGTGTCCGCGGACAACCCGCTCGGCCTCGACCGCAAGGATCCGGACGCGAAAGACGACGTCACGACGATTAACCAGCTGAACCTTCCCGTCGGCCATCCGATTCTGGTGCATCTCTCGAGCAAGGACGTCATCCACAGCTTCGGCCTCTACGAGATGCGCATCAAACAGGACGCCGTGCCTGGTCTCGAAATGCCGGTCTGGTTCGTGCCGACCGTCACGACGGCCGACATGCGCACGCAGTTGAAGAACCCAACCTTCGAGTACGAAATCACCTGCTCCCAGCTCTGCGGCCTCGGTCACTACCGGATGCGCGGCTTTATCACCGTGATGTCCGATGCCGACTATCAGAAGTGGATGGCGGAGCAGGTGAAGGCGCTCACCAGGTAGGCAGGACTGGCGGGAGGGGCAAGGATAGGCAGGACGGGAAAAGCTCTTTTCCTTCCTGCCCATCCCGCCTATCCTGCCCATCCTGCCAATGATCCTCCGCACAATCGACGCTCATGCAGCCGGCGGATCGGTTCGCCTCGTAGTCGACGGTTTTCCTGCGCCGCGCGGGAAGACGATGCTCGACAAGCGCGAGTGGGCGAGCCGACACGCCGACGACGTGCGCCGTGTGCTCATTCTCGAGCCGCGCGGGCACGCCCACTTGTTGGGTGCGGTGCTCACGGAGCCGTCGTCGCCTGCCGCCCATGCGGGTGTGCTTTTCTTCCACAACGACGGCTACAGTTCGTTGAGCGGACACGGTGTGATTGCCGTCGCGACACTCGCGATCGAACGTGGGCTCGTCATGCCGGGTGGCGACGGGACCACGATTGTGTTCGACACACCGGCGGGCACGGTACGGACGCTCGCGACCATGGACGGATCGAAGGTCGCGCGCGTGACGTTCACCAACGTCCCCTCGTTCGTGCTGCACGCGGGACTGCCGGTGCAGCTTGGCCCGCGTCATCTGCGCGCGGACGTCGCCTACGGCGGCGCGTTTTACGCCATCGTCGACGCCGAGGCCGCCGGACTGTCGATTGACATCGCGCACGTGCCGGAACTGCGGCGCGCAGGTCTCGCAATCCGGGAGGCGGTCGAACGCGCGATCACGGTCGCGCATCCGTCTCAACCGTCCCCGACCGGTCTTGACGGCACCGTTTTTACCGGCCCTCCGCACGACGACGGCGCGGACCTGCGCAATGCCGTTGTCTTTGCCGACGGCGCCGTCGATCGTTCTCCGGGCGGGACGAGCACGTCGGCCGTCATGGCCGTCATCGACGCGATGGGACTTCTCGGCGAGGACCGTCCGTTCGTCCACGAGAGCCTGCTCGGCACGCGGTTCAGCGGCCGCGTGAACGGACGCACCGTGGTGGGCGACTATTCCGCGCTTGTCACCGACATCGAAGGGTCCGCCTGGATCACCGGTGAGCACACGTTCATCATCGACGACCGTGATCCGTTGAAGTGGGGCTTCAGGAGTTGAGGAATTCCTGCGTGAGCCGAACGAGGAAGGCTGACAGCGCCTCGCCGTTGAGCGCGAACGTTCCGGACTCCGGCGACCACGGCAGCTTATAGCCGCGCGCCATCGCCGATACCCAGATCTGTTTCATCGGTGCGTTCGGGCTGACGACGAAGCGCGCTTCGGACGGTTCGTCGAACAGCAGGTTGAGCGTGCCGTCCGAGAACTCGATCTCGAAGCCTTCGTTATCGGCGAGCGGCAGGAGCGCCCGGCGCGCCTGTTCCAGCGCCTCGTCGCTTTTGACTCTGAAATCCTGCTCGGACAGCGTCGTCATTGATTCAGTTTTTCAGCAGCGGCGGCGAGATAGCTCTTGCGCGCACGAGCCGTCATCCCCGGTTGCTTCACGCGCACCGCCAGTTTGTGCACCTTGCCGTCCAGCACGGTCGGCGTGAAGCCGAGCACGTACTGGCTGTGGAGTTCCTGGGCGACGCGGGTGAACGTCGGCGCGAGTTCGGCGGTCTTGTTCAATTCGAAGTATCCGCCTCCTGTCTCGTCCGCGATCTTCCGGAGTCCGCCATCAGGTCTGCTGCGCACGGTCCGCTGTCCGTTGAAATACTGACTCTCCAGGCCGATCGCGTAAATCATCACTTCTTCGGCGCGCGCGCGATCGATGACTTTTCCGAGACTCGCGTTGTGGCTTTCGGTGTCGTCCCCGTCTGTGAAGACGAGGATCACTTTGCGGCCCTCGACGCCCTTGAGTTCATCCTCGCTGACCGCGAGCGCGTCCCATAGCCGCGTGCCATTGCCGTAATCGAGGTCTCTGATGTCAGTGACCAACTGATCGCGGTCGTTGATGAACTCCCGACCTTTGACCTGGATCTTGTCGTTGAAGGCGCCGACCTTCGCCTTGTCGGCGGGCAGCAGCCGCAGCACGAACTGTTCGGCGGCTGCGCGCAGCAAATCCAGCGTCAGCGTCATGCTGCCGCTGGTGTCGAGCATGACGACGACAGTAATGGGCTGCGTCTCGTTCTGGAAGAAAACGAGGGGCTGCGGCTTCTCGTTGTCGAAGACCTCGAAGTCACTCTCCTGCAGGTCGGGCACGAGGCGCTTTTGGGCGTCCAGAACGGTCGCGAAAACCGAGACGATTTGCGTTCCTGCCCGGAACGTCGGCTGTTGTGCGACGAGGAACGCGGACCAGCCGATGACGGCAGACGCGACGAGTACCGCAGGAACCCAAACGCGACCAGGATAAACCCTCATAGCCCCCAGCTTATCCCAAGATAGAAAGGGGACTTGACCGGTCGGATTTGGCGGAAGTAAACTCACGATTGAATCATGAGACTCAGTCTCACTTTCTGAGAAGGTGTTCCGGGCACCATGCTGCAAGCGTTCGTCATCACTCTGCGAGAAGGGCTCGAAGCGTTCCTCATCGTCGCCATCAGCCTGGCATATCTGCGTAAGAGCGGCCGGCTCGAGCTGGCCAAAGCCGTGCACTGGGGCATTGTCGTCGCGGTCGCCGTCAGCGCCGCGGGCGGGTATCTGCTCTTCAGGTCCGCCAACCAGGAGTGGATCGAGGGCCCGCTCGCACTCATCGCCGCGGTATCGGTGCTGACCCTGACCGTCCATATGTGGCGTGCGGGCCGGCAGATCAAGGGCGAAATCGAAGGACATCTCAGGACGTCGGCGCAGCGGGCCGGGATCGCCGCAGCCATTGGCGTGTTTCTCTTTACGCTGCTCATGGTCGGGCGGGAAGGCATCGAGACCGCGCTGCTGCTGATGCAGCTGCACACGACGCCGTACCTCGCTGCAGGCGCGATCGTCGGCGCGCTTTCTGCCGCCTTTGTCGCGTGGCTCTGGTCGCGCTTCGGCCATCGGCTGAACCTCGGGTTGTTCTTCCAGACGACTGCGATCTTTCTGTTCGTCTTCGTGGTTCAACTGCTCATCAGCGGCGTCCATGAGACATCGGAGCAGGGCTATTTCGGATCGGTGAGCAATGCGATCCACGGCGCGACCGAAGCGTGGGGACCTGACAGCCCCTTCGGTCATCTCCTGACGTATCTTCTGGTGATTCTGCCGGTCGGCTGGCTTCTGCTCAGAGGTCTGACGTCGACGTTCAAGGCACCGAAGCCGCCGACATCGTCGAGTGTTCCGCAGCACAGCTCAGTCCGCTGAGCGGCGCGCCGCCTACATCGATTGGACGCGCGGCATCGCCGTGCTCCTGATGATCGAGGCGCACACGCTCGACGCGTGGACGCACCCGTCGTCTCGGGGCTCGGCGGCGTTCGCATACGCGACGATGGCAGCAGGCTTTGCGGCGCCGCTGTTTCTCTGGCTCGCAGGGCTCGCCATTCCGCTCGCCGCCGCCTCGGCGCTGCGCCGAGGCGCGTCGCGCCGCGCGGCCGCGGAACACGTCTGCAAACGCGGGCTCGAAATCTTCATCCTCGCATTTCTGTTTCGCCTCCAGGCGTTTACGCTGACGCCAGGCGCTCATCCGATCACGTTGTTCCGCGTCGATATTCTCAACATCATGGGCCCCGCGATCGTCGGGTGCGGCCTGCTGTGGATGTGTTTCGAGTCCACGCCCGCACTCGTCGTCGCGTACTCCGCCTGTGCGACCGCGGTCGCGATGACGACGCCGCTCGTCAGAACCACGGCATTCGTTTCAGTGCTGCCCGTTTGGATGCAGTGGTACGTCCGTCCTGCGGCAGACAACACGACGTTCACCGCGTTTCCCTGGATCGGATTCGCGTTCGCCGGCGCTGCTGTCGGAGTTCTGATCGCGAAGGCCCGTGACCGCGCGAAAGAATGGCGGCTGTTTGCGATGGTCGGCATCATCGGCGTCGCTCTGGTCGGCTTAGGATTCTTGGCGGCGTCGTGGCCGTCGATCTATCTCGACTCGTCGTTCTGGACGACGTCACCGACGTATTTTGCGATTCGCGCCGGGGCGATGATGGCCGCGATCGCGCTGATCTATGCAGTCGATCGGGGCGCCTCGCACGACAGCCTCGCCGTCCGCCTGGTGGGGCGGCTTGGCCGCAGCTCGCTGTTCGTCTATTGGATTCATGTCGAACTGGTGTACGGCTATGCGTCCTGGCCGATTCGCCGGCGGCTGCCGCTGTGGGGGACGGCTGCGGCCTATGTGGCGTTCGCCGCGCTGATGATCGCGGCCGTCACGCTGCGAGATCGTGCGGCCGACGCCTGGCGGAAGCGGCGCAAACAAATGACTTTCCAATACAAAGTCGAGACGGTATGATGCGCCGGTGCGCATCCTTCTGAACATCCTTTGCAGCTTCACCGCCGTCGCATGTCTCTGGCTCGGGATCATGTTTCTCGTGCTTCACCGGCCGGGCTTCGAAGGCGGGCTGCTGATGTCGGCTCTCTTTCTATCTCAAACCCTCCTGACGCTGGCTGTCCTGAACGGGTGGCTGCCAGGCGGCGTCTGGCGAGCGCTTGTCCTCGCAGGCGCCGCCGGCATCGTCTGGACCGGCGGCAGAGCCATCACCAACACGCTGAACGGCCGGCATTTCGAAGGATTCGCGCTCATCATCGGCGCTGCGCTGCTTCTCCAGGGGCTCCTCACCGCAGGGCAACTCATCACTACGCGTTTCACCTCATCATCAAAAGTGCACCAATTCGGCAACTGACCTATCGGAACGACTTGTTCGTTAAATGTAAGATTAGTAGTAAGTTAGGTCTGATAGGCCGTTCCGTAAGTGGCAATCTGCCTACTGAAAAAACCATTGAGCTAGCTGGCGCTCGGTCGATACAATTCGCCTCTTAATATGATCAACGTCGCCGCCATCCGCATGCAGCAATTTGGAGTGCAGTTCTACCAGGCGTCCCTGACCGCCAGCGACATCGACAAACTGGTCCGGTTTGAAGTCTTGAATTACGGGGAATCGCAAGGTGGCGTCCGCGGCGGCAAAGCGAAGCCCGGCGCGGGTCAGCCCTCGAAAGTGAATTGGGACCTTCTGGAACGCCGGATTGCCTCGAACGAAAAGGCGTACCAGCGTCAGATCATCCGGCGCAAGATCGACGAGCTGGTGCAGTACTACGAACAGTGCCGCCAGGCGCACGACCTTCCGTCGATTCCCGGCGCCGTCATCATCTCGTGCGACGAGAAGCTCTCGTTCCACGCCGCGACCGACGATGGGCGGTTGGGGACGTTGAAGGTGCCTGAGCGTGAGGGCATCCTGAGGGCGATCGACGGCCAGCACCGGCTGCTCGCACTGCACGCGGACATCGATCGGTTCGAGGGCGAGGACTTCAGCGTCCCTGCGATCATCTTCGATCGGCTTCCCGAAGATCATATCGTGCAGATGTTCGTCACGATCAACGCGAAGCACACACGGCTGAATGCGTCGCATCTCGTCAGCCTGTCTGGCCGGCAGCTGTATCGCGACGAGAATCTCGCGACCGCTCACGACGTCGTCCGCGCGCTGAACGACCGTGAAGATTCGCCGCTCTACGACGAGATCAAGCTCCTGGGCGTCGGCCGCGGTCGCGTGGCGCAGGCGCCTCTGGCGCAGGAACTGAAGAAGCTGTTTTCCTCGGGAACGTTCTCGGGCAAGAAAGACGGGCACGAAGAGGCGAAGAAGTTCTTCGTGAACTACTTCAAGCAAATCGCTCTCGTCTTCGGCGGCGCGTGGAACGGACGGAAGTACAGCATTCGATCGGCGTCCGCCCTTCGCGCGTTCATCCGCGTCGCTCCCGACGTCGTGCGCCGTCTGGATCAGGAACATGCGGACCGCGGCGACTTCCGCGCCATTGGCCGCGTCATCGCGCCGTGGGGCCGGCGCATCGGCGACCTGCGGTTCGAGACCGACGGCGCTTGGAAACGCGCCGGCACGACCGTCGACTCGTTGGCCAAAGAGCTGCGGCTCGCGCTGCAGTATCCGGAGGGAGCTTCCGTCTAGCAGGTGGCGACGCTTCTCATCACCGGGGGAGCCGGTTTCATCGGCTCCAATCTGGTCCACCACGCGCTCGCGCATACCGCCGATCGCCTCGTCATCGTCGACAAACTGACTTATGCCGGAAGCCTTCTGAATCTGGAGGGCGCACTCGGCAACCCGCGGGTGGTGTTCGTGCAAGCCGACATCGCCGACGATCGGGCGATGGACCGTGTGTTCGCGGACACCAGGCCGGACGCTGTGATGAATCTGGCCGCCGAAACGCATGTGGACCGGTCCATCGACAGCCCCCGTCCGTTCGTCGACACGAACGTCGTTGGAACGTTTGTGCTGCTCGAAGCGGCGAGGAAATTCAAGACCAGCCGATTTCTCCACGTGTCGACCGACGAGGTGTACGGGACGCTCGGGTCTGACGGCCTGTTCAGCGAGGACACGCCGTACGCGCCGAACTCGCCGTATGCGGCCAGCAAGGCGTCGGCGGATCATCTGGTCCGTGCCTACTTCCACACCTATCAGCTGCCGGTGCTCATCACCAACTGCTCGAACAATTACGGGCCGCGGCAGTTTCCCGAAAAGCTGATCCCTTTGATGGTGCTGCAGGCCCTCGACGGACGTCCGCTGCCCATCTACGGCGATGGCGGCAACGTCCGCGACTGGCTGCATGTGGACGACCACTGCCGTGGTCTGCTGCTGGTGCTCGCGAAGGGACGCGCCGGCGAGAAATACAACATCGGCGGCGGCAACGAGCGCACCAATCTCCAGGTCGTCGATGCGATCTGCGACGCGCTGGACGCGCTGCGGCCGAGGGACGGCAGCTATCGCTCGCTGAAGACCTTCGTGCAGGATCGGCCTGGACACGACCGCAGGTATGCGATCGACGCGGCGAAGATTCGTCGCGAGCTCGGTTGGTCGCCTCGCCGCACCTTTGAAGACGGGTTGCGAGAGACTGTCCAGTGGTATCTCGAACACCAGCCGTGGTGTGACGGCGTGCAGGCCGGCCGCTACGACCGCGGCCGCCTCGGGCTGGGAAGCTGACCCACATGCTGAAGGGCATCGTCCTCGCCGGCGGGACAGGTTCGCGGCTGCATCCGTTGACGCGCGCCGTCAGCAAGCAGCTGATGCCCATCTACAACAAGCCGATGATCTACTACCCGCTGTCGACGTTGATGCTCGCCGGCATCCGCGACATCCTGATCGTCACGACGCCGCATGAGCAGGAAGGCTTCCGCCGCCTGCTGGGTACTGGAGCCGAGATTGGGCTGAGGATCAGCTACGCCGTGCAGCCAAGTCCGGACGGGCTCGCGCAGGCGTTTATCATCGGACGAGAATTCATCGGCCACGATCGCGTGGCGCTTGCGCTCGGCGACAACATTTTTTACGGCGCGCACTTCACCGACTATCTTCGCAACGCCGCCGCTCGCGACGCGGGCGCAACCGTGTTCGGCTACCAGGTGCGCGACCCTCAGCGGTACGGCGTCGTGAAGCTCGACAAGAACTCGCGTCCCGTCAGCCTCGAGGAAAAGCCGAAGAAGCCGAAGTCGTCGCTCGCCGTCACGGGTTTGTACTTCTACGACAACCGGGTGGTCGACATCTCCACGTCGCTGAAGCCGTCTGCGCGCGGCGAGCTCGAAATCACCGATGTGAATCGTGATTACCTCGATCGAGGACAACTGTCCGTCGAAGTATTGGGCCGCGGCATCGCGTGGCTCGACACGGGTACGCATGAATCCCTGATGCAGGCGGCGAACTACATCCAGGCCGTTGAGGACCGGCAAGGATTGATGGTGGCGTGCCTCGAAGAAATCGCATTCCGCCTCGGCTACATCGGAGCAGACGACGTGCTGCGGCTCGCCGGGCCGATGTCGTCGAGCACATACGGCGAGTATCTAAGGCGCCTCGTTGAGCAGGAGCCCTGAAGTGCGGTGCGTGCCCTCCGCCATTCCAGGCGTGATGATCATTGAACCTGACGTCCACGCCGACGTCCGAGGGTTCTTTCTCGAAACCTATCACGCGGAGAAGTACCGCGCCGCCGGCATCGCCGACGTGTTCGTGCAGGACAACCACTCGCGTTCGGCCGGCGCCACCATTCGCGGGCTGCACCTGCAGCTCGGACGGCCGCAGGGCAAGCTGATTCGCGTCATCGAAGGCGAGATCTTCGACGTGGCGGTCGACGTCCGGCGCGGATCGCCGACGTTCGGCAAGTGGGTCGGCGTGATGCTGTCCGCGGACAACTTCAAGCAGTGCTACATCCCGAAGGGATTCGCGCACGGCTTCGCCGTCACCAGTGCCCTCGCGCAGGTCGAATACAAGTGCACGGACACTTACGACGCGGCGAGCGAAGTCGGCATCGCGTGGGACGATCCCGACATCGGGATTGCCTGGCCGGTGTTGGACCCCATCCTGTCGGACCGCGACAAGCGGCATCCACGTCTCGCCGACATCGTGGAACTCCCCATGTTCCGCTGACCCGCCGTCCACGTGGCCGCGACAACCGTTGAGGTGGCCGCGATTTTATTCGCGGCGACATTCGTGCGCTCTGCGCTCGGGTTCGGCGAGGCACTCGTGGCGGTCCCGCTGCTCGCGCTCGTCATGCCCGTTACAGTGGCGGCGCCGATTGCCGCGCTCGTCTCCATCACCGTCGCTGCGGTTGTCGTCGTGCAGGATTGGCGGCAGGTTCACTGGAGCAGTGCCGCGCGCCTCGTGCTGGCCACGCTTGCCGGGATTCCGATTGGTCTAATGCTGCTGACCCGTGCACCGGAACCGCTCGTCAAGAGCGTTCTGGCACTCGTCATCATCGTGTTCTCAATGCAGGCCCTCCGCGGACCTGCCGGATGGCGCCTCGCCGGCGAAGGAGGGGCGTGGATCTTCGGCTTGGCCGCGGGCGTCCTCGGCGGCGCGTACGGCATGAACGGTCCGCCACTCGCCGTTTACGGATCGGCGCGGCAGTGGTCGCCGTCACAGTTTCGCGCGACGCTTCAAGGCTACTTCCTGCCCGCCAGTGCCGCCGGCATGATCGGCTATTGGTCGATAGGGCTGTGGACGAGCTCGGTTACGCGCCTGTATCTGACATCACTTCCGGTTGTCGTCGTCGCCATCGTGCTCGGACGAATGGTCAACAAACGGATGAGCGGACGCCGGTTCGCCGTCGCGGTGTACATGAGTTTGCTCGCCATCGCCCTTCTTCTCTTGATTCAATCTGCACGTTCGATACAACGGCTGACGATTCTGTAATCCCGCTGACAGTGTCGTGATCGGAATCAGTGCGGCCTTACGAGAGCACGCGAATTTTCCTAAGGTTTTCGCGCGCGCTGCCGGGGCACACACATTGCGATATCTGCGGGCGAATCGTTTGTCTGATTACGGCAGGGCGCCGTAAATTGCTGGGGGAGCCAGACAAGCGGAGCAGGGGGGCACCGTAATAACGCGGTGCCCTTTTGTTTTGTACACTGCACGTCTTGCGCATCGATCTCAACGCTGACGTCGGGGAATCGTTCGGCGCGTACGCCATCGGACACGACCCCGGTCTCATGAAATCGATCACGTCGGCGAACGTCGCCGCGGGGTTCCACGCGGGCGACCCCAGCGTCCTGCGCGCGACTATCCGGCGCGCAAAAGCCCACGGCGTGGCCGTCGGCGCCCATCCCAGCTTTCCCGACCTCGCCGGATTCGGACGCCGGGAAATGAACGTGTCGCCGCGCGAGGCCGAGGATCTCGTCCTTTACCAAATCGCGGCCGTCGCCGGCGTCGCGCATGTCGAAGGCGTCCAACTGCAGCACGTCAAGCCGCACGGAGCGCTCTACAACATGGCCGCGCGTGACGTCGCGCTGGCGGGGGCAATTGCCCGCGCCGTCGCCGCGTTCAGCCATACGCTGATTCTTATGGGACCGCCGGATTCAGAGCTGCTGAAGGCCGGGCGCGCCGCCGGGCTGCGGGTTGTCGGAGAAGTGTTCGCCGATCGCGCGTACGAGGCGGACGGCTCGCTCGTCGCACGCAAGAAACTCGGCGCGATCATTCATGACGTCGATACGGTCATCGCACGCAGCGTGAGGATGGCGAAGGAGGGCACCGTCACCGCGATCGACGGGTCCATCGTCCGGCTCAGGGCCGAGACGATCTGCGTCCACGGCGATACACCTGGCGCCGATGAGATCGCCGCGAAAATGCGCGCCGCGCTCGAAAACGCCGGCATCGCCGTTAAGCCGCTGGCGGCCGCGTAGCCGACTCCCTCAACGCGCGCCGCAGCACCTTTCCGACCATGGTCTTCGGCAGCTCGGTCCGGAACTCGACGCGCGCCGGAACCTTGTAGGGCGCGAGCTGAGTGCGGCAGAACGACCGCAGCTCGTCTTCGGTGGCCGCGTGCCCTTTTCTGACGACGACCCACGCGTGCACGACTTCGCCCTTGATCGGATCGCTGACGCCCGCGACGCCGACTTCGGCGACGGCCGGATGCGCGGCCAGTACTTCCTCGATTTCGCGCGGCCACACCTGGAAGCCGCTCGTCTTTATCATGTCTTTCTTGCGATCGACGATGAAGAGGTAGCCGTCCTCGTCGAGATACCCGAGGTCGCCCGTGTGCAGCCAGCGTCTGGTGCCATCGGCATCGGTATGATCGCGCAGCACGAGCGCGGTTTCGTCCGGACGCCGCCAGTAGCCCTCCATCAGCTGCGGTCCGGAGATCGCGATTTCGCCGACGTCCTTCGGGGCGAGCACGCGCGTGCCCTCCTCGGCGTCGTAGATGCGGACGAGAACGTCCGGCAGCGGCATGCCAACCGACCCGAGCTTGTTCTGGCCAGTGACGGGATTGACGCACAGCGCCATCATCGCTTCCGTCAGCGAATAGCCTTCGATGATGCGGCCGCCGGTGAGGGTCTCGAAACGGCGTTTCGTGTCCGCGAGGAGCGCGGACGCGCCGGAAAAGCAGACGCGAATCGACGTGAAGTCGACCTTTCCCTTCTGCACGTCGCGATGGCTCATGATCGCGATGAAGAGCGTCGGCACCGCGCTGAAGAATGCCGGCTTGACGCGACGGATGGTCGCGAGCAGATCGTCCAAATCGCGCGGGTTGGGCACGAGCGCCAGCGTGCTGCCGTTCACGAACGCGAGCGCCTGAATGCCGACGTTGGCATAGACGTGAAACAGCGGCAGCGGGACGAAGCAGACGTCTTCCGGTCCTCGGAGCACGGCGGCGTTCCAGTTCTTGATCTGGACGCCGGTGTACGTATAAACGCGATGCGCGCCCAGTGCCGCCTTCGGCGTTCCAGTCGTGCCGCCGCTCATCAGAAGTACGGCTGGATCGTCGGGCGTGATCGACGCCCGCGGAGCCGCCGCGCGAGCGTGCCGGTTCAGGAGCGACAGCAGATTGTGATCGCCCGCCGTCAGCGTGACGCGATCGCCGTCCCGCTTCTCGCGCACGAGCGTGAACAGCAGTTTCAGGATCGGCGGGAAGTGATCTTTGATGTTCGTCGCGATGACGTGACGGACTGCCGTGCGCGGCTGAACATTTTTGATGCGGTGGTAGAAGCGCGTGAGGCTGACGATGGCCGTGGCCCCGCTCTCGCGAAGCGCCGTCTCGAGCTCGGCCTCGGGGTAGAGCGGATTCAGCGGCGCGACGATCGCGCCGATCTTCCACGCGCCCAGCTCGGCGACGACGAATTGCGGACAGTTCGGCAACAGCAGGGCGACGCGATCGCCGCGTGCGATGCCAAGCGAGGCAAACGCCGCCGCGCATGCGTTGCTGAGCTGCTCGAGCTGCTCGTAGCTGAGGGTCGATCCCTTGAACAGAATCGCGGGATGGCGTGGATCTCGCGCCGCCCACTCCGACACATACTCGAGGAGCGTGCGCTGTGGATACGGCGCCAGCGTGGCGTTGACGCCTGGGTCGTAGTGCCCCAGCCACGGCGTCTCTCGCGTCATCTTTCCATGCGGCCGGGCGCGATTATACGCGGCCCGGCGCAAGCAGCATCAGCAGGAGGGCTTTCTGGCAGTGCAGGCGGTTTTCCGCCTGGTCGAACACCACCGCCGCAGGCGATTCGAACACCTCGGTCGTCACTTCTTCGCCTTGGTGCGCCGGAAGACAGTGCATGAACAGGGCGTCGGGCCGCGCGTGCGCCATGAGCGCCTCGTTCACCTGGTAGCGCGCAAACGTCGCCCGGCGTACATCCGCTTCCGCCTCCTGGCCCATTGACGTCCACGTGTCCGTGTAGATGGCATCCACGCCCGCGACGGCATCGACCGCATCGGTGAACAGCCGCAGCCGCGCACCGTGGCGCGCGACACCGGTTGCCTGCTGCACGACAGAGTGCGGGAGCTGATAGCCGTCGGGACTGGCGACGTGCACGTTGACGCCCAGCATCGCGCCGGCGTGAGCGACAGAGGAGGCGACGTTGTTGCCGTCGCCGATGAACGCGATCGTCCGTCCTCGAAGCGAGCCCCAGCGTTCCTGCAGGGTCAGGAAATCGGCGATCGCCTGACAGGGATGCTGCTCGTCGGTCAGCGCGTTGATCACGTGGAGCGTCTTCGCCGACGCCGCGAATTGTTCGAGCGTCTTCTGGGCGAACGTCCGAATGACGACAGCGTCGACCCAGCGTTCGAGATTCCGCGCCACGTCCTGTACGGGTTCGCGGCTGCCCAGCGCGACGTCCGCTTGAAGCGCCATGACGTGGCCGCCGAGCTCGCGCGCCGCGATTTCGAACGTGGAGCGCGTGCGAAGCGACGGCTTTTCGAACAGCAGCGCGACGTGCCGGCCCTCGAGCGCGTCTGCCGTCGGCGCCTGGCGGCCCAAGGAACGCTCGGCCTTTAGACGTGACGACAGTTGGAGACAGCGCTCGAGGTCGGTGGCGTCGAAATCGAGGATCGACAGGAAGTCTTTTCGTGTGCTGGTGGCTGGCATCTCTACGTCCTGTAATCCGCGTTGATTCGTACGTATTCGGCCGACAGGTCGCACGTCCACACCGTCGACGCGGCGGTTCCGGCACCAAGATCGACGCCGACCGCGATGTCCGAGCCTTTCAGATAGACCGCCGCTTCGGGCGCGCGATCGTCGTACGGCCGGCCGTCGGCAAACAACACGGTCGACCCGATAGTGACCTTCGCTCGATCCGCGTTGAACGCGACGCCCGCGCGGCCGGCGACAGCGAGCAGCCGTCCCCAGTTGGGGTCGCCTCCATGGATGGCGGTTTTCACGAGCAGGGAATTCGCGATCGCCTTCGCCGTCTTCCGAGCCTCCGCGGACGACGCGGCGCCCGAGACAGTGATTGTCACCAGTTTGGTCGCGCCTTCGCCGCCGCGCACGATCCCGAGCGCCAGCTCGAGGCACACGGCATTCAGCGCCTTCACGAAGGCCGGGTACTCGGCGTCGCCAATCGTCGCGCCGCTCGCGCCGTTGGCCATGAATACAACCGCGTCGTTGGTCGACGTGTCGCCGTCGACGGTGATCGCGTTGAACGTGTTGTCCACCACTTCGACCAGGGCACGATGCAGCAACGGCTGCGAAACGGCGGCGTCGGTTGTGACGAAGGCGAGCATGGTGGCGGAGGGAACCATATCCGGGCCGATCATCCCCGAGCCCTTCGCCATGCCTCCGATCGTCACCGTTTTCCCGCCGACGGCGACCGTCGCGCACGATTCCTTCGGGAACGGATCGGTGGTCATGATCGCTTGCGCCGCTTGCGAGCCGTGCGCGATCGACAACGCGGCAAACGCCTGAGGGATGCCGCTCTTCAGCTTGTCCATCGGCAGGTTGACACCGATTACGCCGGTCGACGCGACGAGTACCTGCTCGGCGGGACAGCCGACGAGCGTCGCCGTCTCAGCGGCCATCGTCCGCGCGTCGGTCATTCCGAGGTCGCCAGTACAGGCATTCGCACATCCGCTGTTCACGACGACAGCGCGAACCACGCCGCCGGACGACGCGAGATGTTCCTTCGACACGAGTACTGGCGCCGCCTGAACCTTGTTGAGCGTGAACATCGCCGCGGCCGTTGCCGGTGTGTCGGAAACGATGAGGGCGAGATCCAACTTGTTCGTGGGCTTGATGCCGGCGCTGATGCCGGCCGCGCGGAACCCTTTCGCCGTGGCGACGCCGCCGGTGACGGCCGGACTCGACGAGACGCTCATGCGCGCGCCTGGCCGTAACCCTGGCGCAGTCGGTCGAGGGCAATCGTCGTCACCGCCGGCTCGGCAGCCGCACTGCCGTCGAGCGGCGCGACCATCGCATACTGTCCGCAACGACGGAAGCTCGGGCACTTCACGCAGTCGGTGAAGATCTTCTCCTGCATCCAGACGTGGGGAACAATCGAAAACCCCATCTGGCTGAAGTAGCCGGGCGCGTGCGTGAACGCCGACAGCTTGTCGAACCCTTCCTCCTGGGCCCTGTGACGCAGTTCGTCGACGAGCATGGTGCCGACGCCGTTTCCACGTTCGGCGGCGTTGACGGCGAGCGATCGGACCTCCGCGACCTGAGCGCTCAGCGGCGCAAGCTCGGCGCAGCCGACCATTTTCTTGCCGCGCAGCGCGATCGTGAACCGATCGGCGTGTACAGCGATCTCGTCGAGCGTCCGCGGCAGCAACCTGCCTTCTTCGAGATTCGCCAGGATGAGCGCGTGCAGCGCGGGCGCATGCCTCTCGTCCGCCCGGGTGATCGTCAGCTTCGGACCCTTTCGGTTTCGTCTCACGCCCATCAGGCAGCTCCCATAGCGCCAAGCGCCGCATCGAGACGGTCGATGGCCTCGTTGGCTTCGGCTTCGGTGATGTTGAGCGGCGGCAGCAAACGTACGACCGTCTCTGCCGTCCTGTTGACGATGACGCCGTTCGCGATGCCTGCAGGGACGATCGGCCCCGCGTCGCGCGTCAGATCGAGGCCCCAGATCAGGCCGAGGCCCCGAACTTCTTTGATCAGCTGCGGATGCTTTTTCGCAAGCGCGCCCAGGCGCTGCTCGAACACCTTGCCGACCCGCTTCACGCTGTCCATGACGCCGCCCTCGACGAGCTCCGTCAAGAACGTCAACGCGGCGCGGCAGGCCAGAAGGTTTCCGCCGTAGGTCGTCCCGTGATCGCCGTACGAGAGAGTTGTCGCGACCTCGTCGCTGACGAGCGCCGCGCCGATCGGCACGCCGGCGCCGAGCGCCTTGCCGAGCGAGACGACGTGGGGCTTCAAGCCCAGCGTCGCGAAGTGGAACGGCACGCCGGTGCGGCCCAAGCCGCCCTGCACTTCGTCCGCGATGAACAACGCGCCGGTCTTCGCGCAGGCTTCGTTGATTGCCGCTGCGAACGCGGGCGTCAGCGGGCGGACGCCGCCTTCTCCCTGAATCGGCTCCGCGATGATCGCGGCCGTCTTCGTCGACACCGCGGCGAGAAGCGCCGACGGGTCGCTGTTCGAGACGAACTTGACTGACGGCAGCAACGGCTCGAACGGAGCACGATAGTGTTCATCCGACGTGACCGAAAGCGCGCCGAAGGTGCGGCCGTGAAACGATTCTTCGAGCGCGACGAACTCCGCGCGCGGCTCGCCCTTCGTGTACCAGTAGCGGCGCGTGAATTTCAGACAGGCTTCGACGGCTTCTGCGCCGCTGTTGCAGAAGAACGTCCGCGGCAGACCCGACAAGGCGGCCAGTCGCTCCGCCACCATGCCTTGCAGCGGATGGAAGAACAGATTCGACGTGTGCAGCAGTTGGGTGGCCTGCTCGGCAATCGCCCGCGCGATGGCCGGATGCGCATGCCCGAGCGACGCGACGCCGATGCCCGAGAGCAAGTCGAAATACTCGCGGCCTTCGGAGTCGAACAGACGTACGCCTTGTCCGCGCACGAAGCTGATCGGGTTGCGGCGATACGTCTGCAGGACGTGCCTGGCCTCGCGGGCCTGAATTTCTTCGAACGCTGACACGGTCGTCGTCATGATTGTGTTCCTACGATGGTCACGATAAGTGTTGACGCTTCGGGTACCGGACCCGCCGCATGGCACGACGCGCGCAACGCGTCGCCCCTTTTCCCGTCGACGATGACCACGTCGTCGACGCCGCCGGCGAGCGCTTCTTCGCAGGCGCGGAGCTTGGCGATCATTCCAGCCGTCGCGGTGCCACCCGTGACGAGCCGTTCGATGGCCGCCGGATCGAGCAGCGCGACGGTTTTGCCGTCCTCGTCGAGCACGCCGGGCGTCGAGCCCGCAATCACGAGGCGGCGGGCGCGGAGTGCAGCGGCCAAATGCCCGGCCATGGTGTCGGCGTTGACGTTCAGCAACTGACCATCGCTGGTCACACCGATGCTCGAGACAACCGGGACGAAGCCGTCGTTGACGAGCGTGCGCAGCAGCTTCGTGTCCGACACCCGACTCGGCAGGCCGACGCGTCCGAGCTCGACAGCCTGTCCGTCCACAGTTCGATGCGGCGGCGCGATGTCCGACAACCCGATCCGCCCGTCGGCGCCCGTCAGTCCCACGGCGGCGACCCCGGCCCCCGACAGCGCTCCGACGAGGCGTGTATTCACGATGCCCGCGAGCACCGAGACGACGACGTCGAGGGTGCGTGGGTCGGTAATGCGAAGCCCTTCAATCTGGCGTTTCTCAATCCCGGCGGTCTTGAGCGCTGCGTCGATCTCCTTGCCGCCGCCGTGCACGATGACCAGTGGCATCCCGGCGGAGGAGACTTCGGCGATCGCCGACACCACGGCGTCCATTCGGGACGAATCCTCGAGGAGCTCGCCGCCGAACTTGAGGACGACCGGCGCGGTCACAGCAGGCCGGTGGTCTCGTCGATTCCGAACATCACGTTCATGTTTTGCACGGCCTGTCCCGACGCGCCTTTCAGCAGGTTGTCGATGACCGATACCAGGACGGCGCGGCCGGACGCATCGACGCGCCAGCCGACGTCGCAGAAGTTCGTGTGGGCGACGTGCTTGATTTCCGGCAGGGCGGCGCCAGTGAGCCGGATGAACGGCTCGGCGCCGTACACCTGCCCGTAGACCGACGCGAGCGTTTCCTCGGTCGTGCCGGGCGTCACGCGCAGGTAGATCGTCGAGAGGATGCCGCGATCGAGCGGCATGAGATGAGGGACGAAGTTCACCTCGCCGCCTGCGCCCTGCTCGATTTCGGCACCGTGGCGGTGGCCGAACACGCCGTACGCCGAGACGCTGCCGTGGACTTCCGAAAAATGCGTCCGCTCCGTGGGTGTCTTGCCCGCGCCAGAGACGCCGGATTTCGCGTCGATCACGATGTCGGAGCCTTTCGCCACGACGCCGGCGTCGAGGAGCGGCCGTAGCGCGAGCAACGCGGCGGTGGGATAGCAGCCAGGGTTCGCCACCATGCGGGCCGACGCGACGGCGGAGCGCTCGAGCTCCGTGAGTCCATACGCCAGGTTTTTCGGCAGGGCATGCGTTTCCGGATACCAGCGGGCTCGCTGCGCGTCGTCGCGCAGACGGAACGCGCCAGACAAGTCGATGACGCGGACGCCGGCCTCAAGCAGCGCCGGCGCGAGCTCGGCCGCCGCCTTGTCGGGCAGCGCGAGAAACACCAGGTCGGCTTCGTTCGCGAGCGCGGCCGGATCGAGCGGCCTGATTTCTCCAGTGAAGATATGCGCGAGCGCGGGCAGCTTCCTCGCGGCCGTCGCCCCGGACGATGTCGCCGCGACGATCGTGACGCCCGGATGGCGCGCCAGAATGCGTAGCAGCTCCTGGCCGGTGAAGCCGGTGGCGCCGGCCACGGCGACACGAACAGCTTTCGCAGGAGCGCCGGCGGAGCCGGCGGGACGGGACTGGACAGCGATATGCATCGGAAGGAATAGTTATACAGACCAAGACCCGTAAAATCAATAGAAATCAATGAATACTCTGGCGACCATCGACGCAGATCGTGTATTCTTGCGTCGGTTCCCTGATGAAAGCACGACGCCAAGCCGTCATCCTCGAAGTCGTCGATCAGGAAGCGCTGCACAGCCAAGAAGAGCTCCGGCGGCGCCTCCGTCATCGCGGATTCAACGCGACTCAGGCGACCATCTCGCGCGACATCGCCGATCTCGGCCTCGTCAAGCGCGCTGGTGATGGTGCATATCAGCGGCCAGGTCTCGAGGCGACGAGTCCCGAGATGGCGCGGACGGCGCTCGAGCGCGCCGCCTCGTCGTTTTTGCGGCGCGTCGAGCGCGTCCAGCAGCTCATCGTGCTCCGCACTGGCCGCGGCCAGGCGCAGGCGCTGGCCGAGGCGCTCGACCGCGCGCAGCTGATCGAAGCCGTCGGCACGATTGCCGGAGACGACACCATCCTCATCATCGGACGCGACAGCAAGCGCGCCGCCGCCCTCACGAAGCGGCTCGAGATGTACACCGAAGCGTGAAGGCCCGCGCGTGAAGCCCGGCCGGGTCGTGCTCGCCTTCACGGGGTCGTTCGAGACCTGTGTCGCGATTCCATGGCTGCGCGAACAGCGCGGAATGGAGGTCGTCACCGCCACGCTCGACCTGGGGCACGGCCGCGTGCTCGAAGAAATCCGCAATCGCGCGCTCGCCGCGGGCGCCGTCCGCGCGCACGTGCTCGATGCCCGCGAGGAATTTGCTGCGGAGTTCATCGTTCGGGCCCTGAAAGCCGACGCGGTGTACGAGGATCGCTACCCGATGGCCACCTCGCTGGGCCGCGCACTCGTGTCGCAGAAGCTCGTGGAAGTGGCGGCCATCGAGCAGGCGAACGCCGTCGCTCACGGCGGCACTGCGAAGGACAACGATCAGGTTCGCATCGAATCGGCCGTTCGTGCGTTGAATCCCGACTTGCAAGTACTGGCGCCGGTGCAGGAATGGGGGATGTCGCCGGCGGAAGCGGCGGACTATGGACGCGCGCATGGGTTCAATCCGTCGGTTGCGGAAAGCCCGTACGGCATCGACGCGAACCTGTGGGGCCGTGCCGTGCAGTACGGCGTCATCGACGATCCGTGGGCAGAAGCGCCCGAAGAGGTTTACACGCTGACGAAGGCTCCCGCCGATTGTCCGAACGAGGCCGCGTACGTGGAGATCTCATTCGAAAATGGAGTTCCGGTGGCCATCAATGGCGTCGAGATGCCGATCCTCGATCTGATCGGCAGCTTGAGTCTGATCGCCGGCGCGCACGGCGTCGGACGCATCGATATGGTCGAGAACCGTCTGGCCGGGACGAAAGTTCGCGAGATTTACGAAGCGCCCGCGGCGGTCGTCCTCCATGCCGCGCACAAGGAACTGCAGAAGATGGTGGTGACGACGGGCGTCGACCGTTTTTCGCGGGCGGTCAGCCTGCAGTACGCCGACACCATTTACAATGGCCTGTGGTTCGCGCCTCTTCGCGAGGCGCTCGACGCCTTCATCAACAAAGTACAGGAGCGCGTGACGGGAGTCATTCGCATGAAGCTGTTCAAGGGCGACTGCCGTGTCGTCGGTCGTAAGTCGCCGTTCGCGTTGTACGAATCGGTGCCCGCCGCGACAACCGCGACCTCATGACGACGCTCTGGTCTGGACGTTTCGACGCGCCGCCGGACCCGGCGGCGTTCGAGTTCGGGAAATCGTTCCGGTTCGACCGCCGGATGTTCGAAGAAGATGTCACCGGCAGCATCGCCTGGGCTCGCGCGCTGGCAAGAGCCGGCGTCCTGCCGCCCGCCGAAGCCGACTCGATTGAAAAGGCGCTCAAAGACATTCGAGAGCGAGGACGCTCCGATCCGCCGTTCGTCAGCGGCGACGACGAGGACGTGCACAGCTTTGTCGAGCGTGTGCTCGTCGAACGCGTCGGCGATGCCGGCCGACGCCTCCACACGGGACGATCGCGCAACGAACAGGTGTCGGTCGACCTCCGGCTGTATCTGATGAGGCGGATTCCGCATCTGCAGAGCGCCGTCGCGGCCGTCGTCGCCTCCCTCGCCACGCAAGCCGCGTCAGCGGGCGACGCGCTGATGCCGGCCTTCACGCACTTCCGAGCCGCCCAGCCTGTGCTGGTCGCGCATTTCTTTCTCGCGCATGTGGCAGGGCTGCGGCGCGATTACGACAGGTTGGGACTGGCTCGTAACGAAGCGGACGCACTCACGCTCGGGTCGGGAGCGATTGCGGGCACCAGTTATGACGTGGACGTCCGCGTCCTCGCCGCCGAGCTCGGCTTCTCTCGTGTCGTGGCCAACAGCATCGACGCGTCGTCCGATCGCGATTTCGCGGCCTCGTTTCACTACGCCTGCGCGATGACGATGGTGCATTTGAGCCGTCTGGCCGAGGATCTCATCATCCTGTGCGGCGAAGGTCATCGCTTCTTCGAGCTGTCGGACGCGCTCAGCACCGGCAGCAGCATGATGCCGCAAAAGAAGAACCCCGATCCGTTGGAACTGGTGCGTGGGAAGACAGGACGCAGTGTCGGGCATCTGGTAGCTCTGCTGACGGCGATGAAGGGCCTGCCCAGCGGGTACAACAAGGACCTGCAGGAGGACAAGGAAGCCATCTTTGACGCCGAAGACACGGTCGCCGGCTGCCTGGCGGCGGTTCGTGCCATCGTCGATGGTTTGACGCTCAATCGCGAGCAGGCGGCGGCGGCGGCAACTGGCATGCTGCTCGCAACCGATGTTGCCGACTATCTCGTGCGGCGCGGTCTTCCGTTTCGGCGCGCGCACGAAGTAACCGGAGCCCTTGTGAGGAAGCTTGTCGCCGAGTCGCGCGAATTCGACTCGCTGACGCCTGCCGAGTGGCGGGCGGCCAGCGATCTGTTTGGCGACGATATCGCCGCCCACGTCACCGCACAGGCATCTGTGGCTGCCAAACGCACACCGCAGTCCACCGCGCCGGGGGCCGTGGCGGCCGCCCTGGCCGACGTCCGCTCGTGGTTGAGCCGTGCGACCGGGTAGTGCTACCATGGCTGCACCTTCGCACCTCCTTTCCTTCCTTGGGTTTCGTTTCGGTTCTGTTCGGGAGTTTTGATGCAGCAGCGCCAGCCTCGGCTTGGTGACGTTCTGGACGACTATTGCCCGCGCGAGCGGCGCGTGACGAACCACGTGGTGGTCGCCATGATCGGCGACAACGTCAAGCAAACGCGTTGCACCACCTGCGACGCGGATCACGAATACAAAGCGGCGAAGGTGCCGCGCATCCGCCGAAAGACGGAAACGCCCGCTGCGCTGGCCGCGCAGGGCTTCGGCGCTCCAAAGCTGCACGACCAGGCTGCCAAGCCCGTGCTTCCCGAGGAGTCCGCAGCGCCTCCGATGGCGGACAACGGCGAAGGTGAACCTGACGTCCCGGTCGCGTTCGATGCGAACGATTCCACCGAGAACGGCGACGGCCCCGTGAACATTGGGGAAGAAGACACCACGACGGAAGCGCCTGATGAAGGGCCAGTACACAGGCGGCTGATACGTGCGTCGTTGCCACGCGTCGAAGGCCAGGCTCCGCCAACCCGACCCAATCCCGAATTCACCATCCGTCAGCCAAACAACAATCGCCAGAACCGGTTCCGCCCACGGCAGGGGCAGGGACAGGGACGCGGCCCCATGCAGTCGAACGGCAACCGCGGTTTCGGCGGCGGCTTTCCGCAGCGTCAGCATGGCGGCGGGAACAATCGGCGGCGGAATCGGTCGAAGTGAACTTGGAAGTTAGAACTTCGAACTTAGATGTCATCCCTCGCGGGTAAGACCGGTCTGATCGTCGGCGTCGCGAACAAACGGTCCATTTCCTGGGGAATCGCGCAGGCGGCCGCCGCCGCGGGCGCGCGTCTCGCTCTCACGTACCCGAGCGAGCGCCTCGAAGAAAACGTTCGCGAACTGGGGGCGACTCTCGACAACCCGCTGATTCTTCCGTGCGATGTCGCGAGCGATCAGCAGATCGACGCGCTCGCCTCGTCGATTGACGCGGAGTGTGGCGGCGTCGATTTCGTGCTCCACGGCGCGGCGTTCGCACCGAAAGACGAATTGAACAACGCGTTCGTGCAGACCTCGCGCGAGGGCTTCCGCATCGCGCTCGACATCAGCGCGTACTCGCTTATCGGACTGACGCGGGCGATGGTGCCGCTGATGAAGAAGCGCGGCGGCGGCAGCGTGCTCACGCTGACGTACCTTGGCAGCCAGCGGGTGTTCACCAACTACAACGTGATGGGCGTCGCGAAGGCGGCGCTCGAGGCGTCCGTCCGCTATCTCGCCAGCGACCTCGGTCCCGACAACATCCGCGTGAACGCGATTTCGGCCGGTCCGATCAAGACGCTCGCGGCCATGGGCATCAAGGATTTTTCGAGCATCCGCGACGTCTACAAGGAGCGCACGCCGCTGCGGCGCAACGTCGAACTGGACGACGTCGCCGAAGCCGCGATGTTCTTATTGGGTCCTTCGGGCCGCGGCGTGACGGGTGAAGTGCTGATGGTCGACGCCGGATTCCACGTGATGGGCGGCGCCTAAGCGCCGAGGGCTCCGAACTTGCTGCGGAAGTAGAGCAGCGGCCGGCTGTCGGGCGAGAAGCTGCAGTCGACGACGCGCCCGATGAAAATTGAGTGATCGCCTCCGGGAAAGCGTTCGTGCACGTCGCAGACGAAGTGCGCGATCGCATTCTTGATCACGGGAAGATCGAATTCCGTCCGCAGCTCGACGGCCGCAAACCGATCCGCGACGGGCATCGCAAACCGCATCGCCAGTTCTCCATCGCCTTCCCCGAGCACGTTCACGACGAACTTCTGACTCTGCTCGACGGCTTCGTGCGTCGCAATCTTGTTCGAAATGCAGACGAGCAGCAGCACGGGTTCGAGCGACAGCGACGTGACGGCGCTCGCCGTCATCCCCACCGGCTTGCCGTCCTTCAGCGTGGTGATGATCGTGACGCCGGTGGCAAAGTGCGAAATGGCTTCGCGGTAGCGCTTCGTATCCACGGCGCTATGCTATCGCACATGCCTTCACCCCGGCGTGTTCGCGGCGCGCTGCTTCGGCTCGTGCGCCGCCGCTGGTTGTCAGCGGCCATCGGCCTCGCGTTCGTGATTCCTGCCGCATGGGTGGAATTCGGCGGCCGTTACTCGTCATGGTTCGCCGAAGGCGCCGCGTTGGTCGTCGGCGCCACGGGCCTCGCGCTTCTCTGGACGGCGCTGACGGGACTCAGCCCTGATTGGGTGGAATAGCCTCAGACTGACGACTACAGGATCCCAGTCGCAGATCGTTTCAGATCCACTTCCGAGAGCGGCGTCGTGGGCGATGCCGCCTGCGCCGATTGTTGGTCGGCCGTTTCTGGATGGAGAAGGCGCTTGCGCCGTGTCTTGTCGCGATACATGCGGCTGTCCGCCGTCGCAAGCAGCGTCTCGTACGAATCGCCGTCGTGCGGGAAGATCGCGGCGCCGATGCTGATGGCGAGCGCCAGCGGCTTGCCCTGCCGCGCCTCGAACTGCAGCTGATCGACCGCGGTTTGCAGCTCCAGACGCTTGCGTTCCGCCTCCTCGCCTCCGCAGCCTGACAGCACGACGATGAACTCGTCGCCCGCGTAACGGACACAGATGTCGTACGGCCGGATGCCGGCACGCAGGACGCCGGCAATCTCTCTGAGCGCGCGGTCGCCGACGTGGTGCCCGTAGGTGTCGTTGATGTCCTTGAAGCTGTCGAGGTCCATGACGAGGAGCGACACTTCGGATTTCAGCCGCTCGGCACGGGCCAGTTCGCGGGTGAGGTGCATGAACATGAACCGTGTGTTGGGGAGGCCGGTGAGGGGGTCGGTCAACGAATCCTCCTGCGTCTGCTCGAACACGATCGAGTTGTAGATGACGGCCGCGGCCTGTTCGGAAATCCGATCGAGCAGACGGCGGTGATCATCGGTATAGACGGAGTTGTCGACATGGTAGACGGCAATCGTGCCGATGAAGCGCTCGTTGAACACGAGCGGACAGACGAGCGCGGACTGCAGCACGGTTTGCGTCGACACGCCGGCGGCTTCGAAGTCGGCGCTCGGCCGTGCGTTCACAAGCGGACGCCGGTTGCGCGCGACCCAGCCGGTCAGGCCATGGCCGTTGCGAATCGTGAGCTGCTGCACCGTCTCGGCCTCGATGCCGGTCGCAAAGCGGCAGCGCAGCGTCTCGCTTTCCTCCATGTAGAGGAACAACGCGCAGCACGAGAACGGAACGATGTTGCTGAGCTTGGAGGAGATGAGCGCCATCGTGTCCGCCACGCCGAGACTGCTGCCCATGGCTTGCGCGATTTCGTACAGCGCGTAAATCTCTCGGTGTGCCAGCGCGATGTCTTCGAACACGTTCTTGCGCGAGCTCGATTCGCTCACCAGGCCGACGGCAGGTTCGGCGGCCGGAGCGCTCGCCGGAATCCGCGTGAGCTTGCGCGCCGGTTCCTGGCTGGCGTCGGCTTCCGCAGCCAGCGCCGGATACATCTCGATGAACGTCTGCACGACGCGCGGATCGAGCGCCTTGCCGCTCTCCTGGCGCAGCAGTCCAATCGCCGCGTCGAAGCTCATGGCCTTGTGGTACGGACGTTCCGACATCAGCGCGTCGAAGTAGTCCACCACAGAGAGAATGCGCGCGCCGAGCGGGATGTCGTCGCCCTTCAACCCGGCCGGGTAGCCCTTGCCGTCGTACCGCTCGTGGTGGCTGAGAATGAGCGGCGCGACGGGATAGGGGAACGGCACGCCGCTGATGATTTCGGCCCCCACCTGGGGATGAATCCTGATCTTCTGGAACTCCTCCTGCGTGAGCGGACCGGGTTTCGAGAGAATGTGCTCGGGAACAGCGAGCTTCCCGATGTCGTGCAGCAGTGCCGCCGTCTTGACGCCCTGGATCTCGTTGTCCGACATGCCGAGTGCGCGCGCCAGCCCGGCCGCGTACACCTGCACGCGCCGGATGTGGCTCTGCGCCGTTTGATCTTTCGCGTCGATCGCCAGCGCGAGCGCTTCGATCGTCGCGAGGTGAAGGTCGGACACTTCCCGCACGTGCCGTTGTTCGTCCTGCACACGTCCGAGGTAGACCTTGTATGTGCGGTAGAGCAGATAGACCGGCATGGACGTCAGGCCGGCTGTCCAGTAGCCGCCGCGCTGAATGACCCATGCGGCGGCGGCCGCCGCCGACGCCCCGACGAAATAGCTGGGCGCGCTCCAAAGGAAGTTCTCGTTCCAGACCCTCAGCACGCGCTGGTTGGTCGACACGCCGATGGCCGTGGCAATCAACGCCGTGTTGATCAGGAAGTAGGCGGTCGCGGCCGCGACCAGCGGCCCCGAAATGGTCGTGAGCTGTATGGGCGCATCCGGCGGCAGGCCGCCGGACCACACATACACGAGGCCCGCCAGCTTCACCGTGATGACGAGCGACGCCATGCTGAAGAGCGTGCGATAAACCGGCGTCTTGTTCTGGACGCGGAACGTGCACTGGCTCCACGCGCTCGTCGCGGCCACGAGCATCGTTTCGTTGGCGCCGAGGAGCAGCAGCGACGCGAAATCCACGGCGTAGGAAATCGACATCGTCGAGCCGCTCGTCGCCAGCGGCAAGCTGACTTTCAACGCCGACGCGACGGACGAACACACGAGCAGGACGAAGAACAGACCGGGATGAGCGAGCGAGTGGGGGATGTTGAACGCCGCGACAGCGGCACCGGTGACACAAACAGCCGTGACATAGACGCGCGCGGCGACCGGCAAGTCTCTCATCGGTTCATGTCACGAGCGGGGGAACTGCGAAGATTGTACGCCAAGCGTCGGCGTTTCGATTAGCCCTCGCCTTCGCGGGCGCGCCGCGAGGCCGACGGCTTGGCTTCGGGCTCGAGCTCGTACTCGACGATCTTGCGGTAGAGCGTGCCGCGGCTGATGTCGAGCACGCGCGCCGCCTCTTTCTTGTTCCAGTCGACCGCCTCGAGCACGCGCACGATGTGCGCACGTTCGGCTTCGGCGAGCGACGGCAGACGGTCGCCCGACTGCTGAACGGTCGGCGTCTGTGCGTGCAGAAACTCGATGTCCTGCGCGCGAATCGCGCGGCCTGGCGCCGAGAGCGCCGCGCGCGAGACCGTGCTCTCGAGCTCGCGGATGTTGCCGGGCCACTGATAGGCGATCAGCAGGTCCAGCGCCTCGCGTGAAAACGCCTTGCTGTCGAGCGGCAAGCCCTGCGCCGCGCAATAGCGCGCGAGAAACCGCTGCGCCAGCACGGGGATGTCCACCTGCCGCTCGCGCAGCGACGGCAGCCGAATCGCGAACGCGTTGACCCGGTAGTACAGATCCTCGCGGAAGCGGCCGTCGCGAACGAACTGTTCGAGCGGACGGTTGGTGGCCGAAATGAGCCGGAAGTCGACCGCAATCGATTTGCTGCCGCCGAGCCGCTCGAACCGCCGCTCTTCGAGCACGCGCAGCAGCTTGGCCTGAGCCATCAGCGACATGTCGCCGATTTCGTCGAGAAACAGCGTCCCCTCGTGCGCGAGCTCGAGGCGCCCCGGCTTCCGGTCGTGCGCCCCGGTGAACGCGCCCTTTTCGTAGCCGAAGATTTCCGACTCGAACAACGTGTCGGGCAGCGCGGCGCAGTTGACTGCCTGGAACTTCGCGACGCTCCGGCGCGAGAGCTCGTGAATCATTCGCGCCACGAGTTCCTTGCCCGATCCCGTCGGTCCGAGCACGAGCACGGAAATGTCCGACTTGGCCGCGGTGCGAATCCACTCGAAGACGATGAGCATCTTCTCGTCGCGGCCGATCATCTCGCGGAAGCGCTGCACCGACGGCGACTGGTCTTCGCTGCTGACGGTCGCGCGCCGCTCCATGAACTGATCGAGCAGGTCGGCGAGCTGCGGCGGACGCCGGTGCAGGAATCGCGGCGGATCTCCGGGGATCGGTTCCGCCACGCCGAAGTCGACGAGCTCGCGGACGCAGTTCTCGACGTCCAGCCGGAGACGTCCGAACGTCTGCATCAGCTGCTCGACGTCGAAGCTCTCGTCGGGACGGGAGCTCAGGTAGCGAAGGATGCCGGCCCGCAGCGGCGACTGCACGAGAGTGCGAAAGCGTGCATCGGTGTCCGGGGTGGCTGGCGCCGAGGCGCTGGCGCGCCGCGCGCTGAAGGTCAAATCGTCCATTCTGGCGTTTACGTTATCGGTTTGACGGGTGCCTGACGGTAGTACGCGCCCTGGTATTGCTCGACGAGCGACTTAAGCCTGGTGGCGTCTGCTTTGTGATGACCATGACAGAGGATGGGATCCGATCCGCCGCTGGTTTCGATCTCGATGTCGGACAGGATCGCGCCGGTCGCGATCTTGACCGACGCGATGTGCGCAATGTGAATCACTTCTTCACGATGCCCGATCCAGCGCGGCTTGTACTGGACGACGCTGTCGGGCGTGATCGCGACTTGCGTGGGGAACAGGCGGTTCCCGGAACTCCAGCGGCTGGCGCGGAACACATCGCCGCTCGTGAACGGCCGGCCCTTCAGCACGACGATCCAGCCGAACAGCGCCGCGAGGCCGAACGCACTCGCAGCGGCGACCCACGCCCACGTCAGGTCGGCCGTCATTGCAAGATGTTAAGCTATTTTTACCGTGGGGACATTGTCTTCAGAGCTCGCGCCGCATGCCGAACGTCTCTCCCCGCGGCCCCGCATTTATGCGGACGCCAACGTGCCGGCCGGACTTGTCGCCTATATGCGCCAGCGCCTGCACTGGGACGTGCTGTTCGTTCTCGAAGAGGACGAACTGCGGCGTGCTCCGGACGTGCGCCACTATCACCTCGCCCACGATCTGCGCCGCACGCTCGTCACGATGGATCGCGATTACCTCGACGACCGGCGTTTTCCTCCACACGAGACGAGCGGCGTGCTCGTGATCCAGGCGCCCGATCATCAGCAGCTCACCAAACTCATCGAGCGCATCGATCGCGCGTTGTTCCATCCGGATCCGGACGGGACGGCGGTGCTTCCCGTCGACGGACGCAAGCTGCATCTGCATAGCGATTGGACGGGTGAATCCAGGGCGGACGCCGAATGAGCATCGGCGTCGAGGTCCGCGACGCAAGCGTGATTGCGGCCGCGGTTGACGAGCAGGGCCGGGTCACGGCTCGAGCGGCCGTCGAGATCCAGCGCGACGTCGTCGCCGCCGCCACGGCCGCGCTCAAGCGCGTGTGGCCGAAAGCGAACGGCTCAACGCCAGTCGCGATCGCAATGCCTGACAGCGATTCGAAAGTGCTTCAGTCGCTGAAGTCCAAATATCCGCAGGCAGTGCGGATCGGGTGCGGCACAGCCGCAGCCGTCGGCGAATCGTGGATGGGCGCCGCCAAAGGCGTCGCGGACGTCGTGTACTTCGGCGCCGAAGTGCATACGACGGCCGGCGTGATTCGCGGCGGACGAGCGGCGGTCGGCGCGCATGGGCATGAACCCGTCATCGGCTGGCTTGCGCTCAATCCGGTCGAGCGCGAGGACTATCGAAAGTCGGGCTGCCTGGAGGCCGAAGTGGCCGCGGCCGGCATCGTGCGGCGCCTGATCTGGCGCATCAAAGCGGGCGATGGATCGCGCGTGCAGGATGCCGTCAACGGCGACCTCTCGGCGATTACGTACGACCTCGTCGTCGACGCGGCCCGCGCGAAAGACGGCGTGTCGATTTCCGTGATGCGCGATACGGCGAAGTATCTGGGGATGGCCGCCGCAAATCTCGTCATCATGGGCGACCCGGCGACGCTGGTGCTCGGCGGGATCATGGCGTCGGCGGGCGATCTGCTGCTCGAGCCGATCATCTGGGAGCTGGGGCGGCGGCTTCCGGGCCCGATGATGGACGCCCTCCACATCGCGAACGCGCAGCTTGGCGCCGACGCCGTCGTCATCGGCGCGGCGCGGTATGCCGCACTCAGCGCGTAAACGTCACTGAATCGTAGGCCGTCGGATCGGCGACACCCGTGTCGAGGAAGGCGTCGTGACGTTCCCGGCATTTGCTGCACGTCCCGCAGTGCACGGTGCCAACCGGTTTCATACACGACAACGTCAGATCGAGCGGCACGCCGAGCGCGACGCCTTTGTGGATCACGTCAGCTTTGCTCGAGCTCGCGTACGGAGCGTCGATGCGAAGCGCGTGCGCGAGACCGAGCGAGAGCGTCTGCGCAATCGACGTGCGGAACTCCGGCGTCGCGTCCGGAAAGGGATTGTGATCGAGCGTGCCGATCACGATGCGGCCGATATCCGCGGCCGCGCAGAACACCGCGGCTTTCGACAGCAGGATGATATTGCGCCCAGGCAAGTACACGTCTTCGTCCGGGGTGTGGTACGCGGGCGCGTTTCCGGTGACGGCCCAGTGCGTCGCCGCGTAGACATCGCGCATGTCGACCGAGAGCGATACGAGCGGACGTGTGCGTCCGCGCAGACAGGCGCTCTCGAGCAGCCGCGCGACGACCGCGCGCTCGGCGGCTTCCCAGGCGAGTCCCGCGCCGATGTAAATGGGCGTCACCGGTTGAGCGCTGCGCGATGCCTCGTCGGCAAGCAGC